>Ga0209832_1001014_pt1 | contig 15929 bp, 11 predicted proteins | sample COGITO_mtgs_1104_2_FD_185516 | JGI IMG/M metagenome (GOLD analysis project Ga0209832, IMG submission 185516) | Pelagic marine microbial communities from North Sea - COGITO_mtgs_110407 (SPAdes) (version 2) | ecosystem: Environmental > Aquatic > Marine > Epipelagic ...
CATCCCTCCACCACCTCCCTTATTTTTTCTCCGGGAACAAGCACATCCTCGCCCAAATCTGCCAAAAACTTTCCGAACGCGAACCAACTGCTCCCACTACCGCCGGCACTACCGCAAGCATTACCGCCGGCACTACCGCCGGCACTACCGCCAGCATTACCGCCGGCACTACCGCCAGCATTACCGCCGGCACTACCGCCAGCACTACCGCCAGCACTACCGCCAGCACTGCCTTTCAGCAAATGTAAATATTCCGCCTCAGTGGGCTCCAGATCGAACCCCTTCATCTTGTGTAAGGTCCTGCACATTTCCAATAAGCAATCACTTCCACAAGCGGCGTACATGCCCATTACCTCCCCGAACATTCTCGTCCGCTTTTTCACCGCATTGCTCGCACAAGCATCGCCCAAATATTTCTCGGCCTCCTCAGTGGAGCCGCATTTGGCAGATATTCGGATCAGGGCGGTGAAGGAAGTTTCGGTGAGAGAGTAAGAATGGGAGAGTAGGTGTGAGAGGAGAAGGCGGGAGTGCAGGAGCCGGGTTGAGAGTGACAAGGGGACTATTGGTGTCTTGCCAACTAAGAGTATAGGTGGTGGGAAAAGGTGGCCGAAAGTTAGTATGTATTTTTCTTTTCTCACCTACGACAATGACAAATACCATGACATCATCACTGAATACATGCACCGATGTCATCACTGATGACATCAATTCACCAATTACAACAATCAAACCCACACACTCAACCCACACACTCACAACACTCACCTTTCAAATCGTGCCACATGACATTTTTTCTCCAGTTCTTATTCTTGTTATTGTCCTCTTTATCTAGATCATCGAGGTAGCTCAAATAGACGAGAGACTTTGCTGCATTTACGTCCTTGACAATTTGTTCCGTAAATTTCCCCCCCACTTTCATCGCGTTCTCATTCGTTGCCAAAGGAGCGAGAGAATTATTGCCATCTCCCTCGGTAACATTAACGCCGACATCAATTCTCCCTCCTTTGTTTTCGCTACCAGTGGATAGATAATCACTTGGGCTCACACCGCTCAATAAGCTCAGCAAGCTGCCATACGTCTTCGCCTCAATTACGACCCCCTCGCTTCGTGCCTCGTTGTAAATGTACATCGCCGTCGCCAGATCATTACTCCTCATACACAAATGAAGGCGGGAACGGTATAGAGCTGTGGGATTGTTGGGGGACATTTTTCGCTTCTTGGAGTTCTTTTGCTGTGTATTGGGTTAGGACAGTGAACACCACAGAAAGGAAGCAATCTTGAAGATTGACAACAAACACACAGACCACGCCAACCGGAAAGAACACACAAACAAACACAAGTAGCGGTCACGAAAACCACACCACACACACACCAATAATCACATATAGTCACAATTTGTACACCACCACGAGCACTCACTCACCTGCTCAATCTGTGTAGCATTCAACGGTCGGTGCCAGTAAGTGTTCCTTGGCTGCTGGATTTTTTTCCGGCGGGGTTGCGGTAGAGTAGACGACGAGGGCTGGGGTTGAGGTGTGGGTAGAAGGGGCTTGCTTTCCTTGCTGCTGTCCATCGTCAACCCAAAACAAGGGGGGGGGGGCGGCAGAATAGGGGGATTCTTCCCTTCGCTCGCTTCTATTTTATCAGCTGCGTGTGCGAAGATACTCCACTTGACAGCACAACAAAATTGGGCAGGTTAAAGATAAATACCAGGGTAAATCAGTGAAGAAATACATCACACAGGGAGGGGGATGTTTATAGGCCAGCAACTGCATTCAAAACCGCTCTTCCTGCGCCCTCATCCCCCACCGCGCGCCAACCAACATACATACACCCTCTGCACCCTATTTCCATTTATATACCTTATCTCCAACAAAATGAGCGACTTGCCAAATGCCTCCTCGACAGCCGCCTCTGTAAATGCGCGCACTGAAGCTATGATAGCCGGTCTGGAGACAAAATATCAGCGTCAGTCCCAGGCTCTTAAGGCAGCGAATGGCAAGATTGTTCAGCTCGAGGAGACAATTCGTGTCAATGTGGATCTGACAAAAAAACACAATGAGCAGCTGGAGAAGGCTGAGAGAGATAAGATTGACGCTGAAAATAAGCTGTCTCTTTCAAGCAACCAGGTGAAGACACTAGAGACAATGAACGAGTCGAACAACACAAACAACCTCCGCCTGCAGCGGGTCGTTGACAAGCTCAACGACCAGATTGCAGACCTCAACAGAGATAAAATGACTCTTGAGGTTGAGATTGACAGTCGTAAGGCCAAGGAGAAAGCTAGGGAAGGAGAGGGAATGGCACAGGTCTTTGAACGGGAGCGTGTCAATAAGGAGAAGGAAATTTTGGAGAACCACAGTAACTACTTACAGGAAGAGCTCGACCGAGTTAGAAATGAACACCTTACTTTCAAGACGCAGACAAACACCACGCTGATAAACAGCACCGGAACAATGGAAAGCTTGACTCTCGAGAACAAACGTTTGCAGGAGAGACAAAAAGTGATGGAGGGTAGAGTAAGAGAAGTGGAAGACTCTCTTCTGAAGTCCGAGGAGAAAGTGCGAGCGAGCGACAAATCGTGGAGGGAAAAGGTTGAAGAACTGACTCTCGAGGGAGAGGGCAAGGACCGCCTCATCAATTTGTTAGAATCGCAGACTATCGAGCTTGAGGCCAGGGGTGCCGAGTTGGAGAAAGTCATCGACGAGATCAAAATCGAGGTCAGCGATGGTGTCTCAAAAATGAAGGAGGTGGAGATGGATGCTCAGAACATGTTGCAAGCTGAGAAGGAGAAGTCGTCAGCTCTCCAATCCGAGATAAATGTTCTGAAAAAGAACAACGCTTCGTCACTCTCCAACATCGTCGGATTCGACCCCAACGATCCCAGCGCACCAGCATCAGCCATGACAAACATTGTGGAGCGAGGGCTCAGCGTCACGGACATGTACGCGCGCGTGGTTGAACTGGAGACAGAGCTCACCCGCGAGCGGTCCGAGCGGAAAAAATGTGATTTGTACATGGAGCGAATTCTGCGCGAAATCGAGGCAAAGGCTCCCATCTTTGCCCAGCAAAAGATGGACTACGAGAGGGCGATGGAATCTCACCGAGTCTTGGAAGAAGAGCTCAAGGCCGCCCGAAATATCCAGTTCACGGCCGAGAGGAATTTTGACAGCGTTACCAAGGAATGGGAGAGGGAGGTTAACACCAACAAGATTCTCAAGGAGGAAAATCGGACCTTTGCAATGCAGATTCAGCAGTTTTTGCGCGAGAAGATGAGCGAAAATGAGGGCGGCGGCGATGTGATGATGATTACCGACGGAAGTAACACGAATTTGTTCCGGAATGTTGAGGAGTTACAGACCAACAACGCGCTGCTGCTGAGGGAAAAGACGTCACTGAGCATCGAGCTGAAGTCCATCAAGGAAAGTGACGACCGAATGAGCTTGCAGCAGACAATCGAGAGTACCGAGAGGGAACTTAAGAAGCTAAGGCAGGAAAGGAGCGAGCAAGAGGCTATGGTACAGAGCATTGTTGAGCAACGAGACATGTACAAGCGCCACTTTGTTCTCAGCCAGACTGAGGCGATGCACTCGAGCGTTGGTGATGGCATCATTACCAGTGGCGGTAACAACGGCAGTAACAACGACATCAACAAGACCTCGAATGAAGACTTTGTTGAGGTAAAGAGCAAGCTCATCGTTGCGGAGAAATCAATTGCTAACCTCGACAACAAGATCAAGAAAATGGAAGAGAACGACAAACTTTTGAGTGACCAGCTCGAAGAAAGGTGAGACTAGCGGAAAATCTTTCGTTTGGAACGTAATATATTTCAAACCACACACACACACACACATACACACTGGTCTCGTTAGCTTAGTGCTAATCCTCTTCTTCCCCCTCCCGCCTTGCCCCACAGCCGCTCCCAACTGTCCAAGTTCAGGTCTCAGGCTCAAACATCCGCCGCGGACGCTAGTTTCCACAAGGAACGTTGTGACAGGTTGATGGTCGTTAACCAGAACGCGCAGACGGACCTTCAAAGAGCTGAAAATGAGCGCTCCCAGGTTCACGCGAATCTGCTAACGATGCAGAAGCAGGTCGCCGACGCGCAGACCCGGGTGATTCAGGTCCAGGGTGAGAACAGCCAAATCAAGGCTCAATTCAAGAACGCAATCGCCCAGCGCGAGGTTGCACTTGCCTCCGAAAACCGCTACAAGGAAAGCAATAACGCCCTCAGAAATGAGCTAGAAAATAAGAACAGCCTTATTGAGTCTGTTCACAGAATTGAGAACAGCATGTCGGCTCAGAATATGGTCGAGAAAGAGAAACTTGACGAGGAAGTTGCCAGGTTGAAGAATGTGCTGCGCGACGAGAAGAAGCGGAGTTCAGAGGAATTTAGCAGCCTTACCACCAGTCTACAGGCCGCGGGGAACAAGCTTGTTGTGGCCAACGAGCAAGTTTCCCAAGCGATGAAGGAGGCCAGTGTTGCCAAGGAGCAGCTGGCAGCCGCTCTTGGAGACAACAAGGTCTTGAAAGTCAAGGCTGAGGGGCTATCCCGAGAGCTCAAGCTCGCAAGCTCTCTTATTAAGGGCGGAGCCAACGGAGGGGGCGACGACGTGCTAAAGGAGCTCAGCGATGAGCTCGAAAGCTGCAAAAAGTCGCTGTCTACCGCCAACGACCATGTCGCTAACTTTAAGAAGCTGGCCAAGACGAGCGACGAGAATGTAAAGGTTATCAGCGCGACGGCCAAAAAGAGCGAGGCGGAGATCTCTAGGCTCAAGTCTGCGCTTGAGACCGCCAAGAAAATTGCCGACACTAAATCCGAGGCATTGGACGGAATCGGAAATGATCTGGCCCAACAGAGGCAAAAGCAGGAGGCAGCCGAGAAAAGCCTCAAGGATACCATAAAGTCCCTAACGGAGCAGAGAGACGAAGCGGTTAATGCAAGCAACACAGCGACTGCTAGGATGGAAGATTTCAAGAAGGACGTCGACGTCTACATCAACGAGGCCAAGAGCGCCCAGGAGAAGTTTGAGAGGGAAGTCGAGAATCACGGTGAAGCCAGAAAGGTTCTAAGAGAACTCAGGGAGAAAGTTGAGAGCGAGAGTAGTGGGAGAGTTGTGGCAGAGGTCAAGCTCAGTGCTCTTGAGACTGAATTGAGTGGGAAGGAGAGTCTTTGGGTGGAAGAGAAAGGGATATTGACCGAGAGCGCCAGGTCTCTTGAAGAGGCCATGGCTGCCAAGGAGAAGGAATGCGCGTTGTTACACACGCAGTACCAGCAGCTCGCAACAGCGAGCGAAAAGAAAGTCGAAGACAGCGATGGACGCGAAGATGGCGGGGACGAGGAGGATGGGGGAGACGGTGGGAATGCATCCGTACTTCGGCAGAACATCAGCGACTTACGCGAGGTCATTGCCTACATGCGCGCTGAGAGGGAAAGGATCGACGGAAAGATTAAGATCTTAAAGCAACAAGTTGAGTGCGAGCGTAGCGCTAGCGCGGTGGCAAAGCGCTCGCTGGACGAGGCCAGGAACGAGATCACCAGGTTGGAGGAGCTTAAGGGTGCCGAGGCAGACACTGAAAAGGGAGAGCACGAGGAGCTTCTCAAGCAGGTCTCTCAGCTGAATGTTCTCCGTGAATCGAACATCCAACTCCGAGAGGAGAAGGAGAGGGTCGCGAAGACCTTGACCGAAACCAGCAAGAAATTGCAGGTTCTTAGCGCAGAGATGGAGCCCATAAGAAAAAAGCTGAGCGAACACGAGGCGAAAAGCAGCAGCGCCCAGGGAGATCGGGCCGCCCTGAAGAAGGAATTGGCGCAATGGAAGCAGAGGGTGACGGATATGACAAGCAAGTACCACCAGATTGACCCGGAGGAGCACAAGAAAGCGCTGGAGGGCAGCAAGGAGAGCGCTACCCTCAAGATTGAGCTCGAGAAATATAGGAAAACTTTAACCTCTACTACTAAGACTAACCAGACGTTGAAACTCACAACTGAGAAGCTTCAAGAAAAACTCAAGGCGGCGGAGCTCAAGGCGGCGGGGCCGACTGGCGGGCCAAGCATGGCGGCGCTGCGGAAGGAACTGGAGGGGGTGAAGAAGGAGAGGGACCATCACAGCAATCAGTGTGAAAAGTTTAGGGCGCGTATGAGGACTAAAATTGATGAATTTAAAGCTCTCGAGTCGAAGTGCAAGGATCTCGAAGAGATTATTTCGGTTGAGAAGGAGAAGGGATTTGGAATAGGAGGAATGAGCCAGACAAAAGGTGCAGGAAAATCTGAATCAGCCGAGGCGGAGGCTCCGACAGTCCCTCCTCCATCGCAACCAGTGAAGAAACTTAAGGCGAAGACGACAAAGGTTACCCCTTCAGTCTCGGTTCCGAAAGGAGGTTTCAACTTTGCTGCAAGCACAGTCCCTGTTTCAGACACATCATCGGCCCCCACTCCCCCACTCTCAAAGAAGTCGGAGAAGGCAGCCGCCATGGAAAGCAAGCCAGCACCTGCAGCAGCACAACATGTGGCATCATTACCTTCGACGGCGACGCCAGACACCGCGTCCTCAAAGGCCGTGCCCTTCAATCCTGCGTCTACAAATCCCAAAGCTGACAAAGCTGCAAGGCTCAGAGAGTTGAGGGAAAAGGCGGAAAAGGAGAGGAAAGAAGAATTCGCCAGGAAAATGGAAGAGAGGAAGAGGAAGTTTGCCCTCAAGCCAACGATGGTCGCCAAGAAGGCGGAGGAGGAGACAGGAACACTGTTTCCGAAGTCTGCACCGGCGGCATCAAAGCCGGCGATGTCGACAACATCGACGACTGCGGCGAAAGAGTTAGTGGCAAAAACTAACATGGGCTTAAAGGCAGATGCCAACCCATTTAAACCTTCTGGGAAAGGTTGGACTGCAGGTGTGAGTGCAGGTGTAAGTGCAGGTGTAAGTGCAGGTGCAGGTGCAGGTGCAGGTGCAGGTGCAGGTGCAGGTGCAGGTGCAGGTGCAGGTGCAGGTGCAGGTGCAGGTGCAGGTGCAGGTACAGCAACCTTTGGATCGGCGGGATCAGGAGCGGTCTTTGGTTCGACGACCAAGGCAACCTTCGGTTCTGTAACTGGAGCGATATTCGGAACTTCACCAGCAGTAAGAACAGCAAGCTTGCCTGCGTTTGGAGCTGGGTCGGCAACTGTGAATCCCTTCGGAATCGCGGGCTCCAAGAAGAGGAGTTTTGTTGGGGGAGAGGAGGAATTTTCTGTCAAGAAGGCCAAAGTTGAGGTCGAGGAGGACGAGGCAGAGGATGAAGAGGAATTTGAGGGGGAAGCTGCACAAGATGATGAGGATGACGACGATGTACGGGATGACGAGGACGGCGAGGATGATGACGACGGTGCACAGGATGATGAGGGTGATGACGAAACAGGAGATGACGAGGATTATGAGGGTGAGGTTGCACAGGTTGACCAGGATGATGACGAAGCAGAAGGAGAAGATGACGAATCTGGGGAAGGAGAAGATGACGAATCTGAGGAAGGGGATGCAGGGGAGGAGCAAGGATTTGGGGAGGACGACGATGAATAAAAACAGAAATGTGTGAAAAAAATTTGCTTGACCAAGATCATTTGCTGGGCTAGAAAGAAGTCTCACAATTATTACAGCTCGCATCATTACAGCACAAACTGGTCTCTTAAATTTGCCACATCCGTCTGCTTGGTAATGTAGGACTGCAAATCCTCCATTGTAATTTCCCCCGAACCGTCGATATCCGTCACATCAAACTCTTTCTCACAGAGTTCTACATCATCTAGATTTATAAGTCCCATGAGCATCAGCTTTCTCACCACAAATTCTGTCTTTTCTATCTGCCCATCGCCATCTATATCAAATTTCTGGAAGTCTTCCATTGTGATTTGTTTGCGCAACACCTTCATCCGAGCTTCCTCTTGTCGTGCCTCGATATAACTTCCCGCAATTGCACCTAGTACTTGCGCTACTGTAGCACACGCGAATAGCACATAGAAAATACCAAAAACCTTCCCTCCAACTGTTTGGGGACTAATGTCACCGTACCCAATAGTCGTTACAGTTATAACACTAAAATAAAAGCACTGGGCAGCGGTTAGTTCTGGAGAATCAACCTTGATAAAGACCGATCCCGTGAGGATGCACACTAGAAGCATGAAAAAACCCGGAAGTAGTTTGAGAACCCGGGGCGAGAAGTTGAGATGTTTACTAATAGAACGGGGGAGAATCTTCTCGCGAATGGAGGTTGAAGCGGTGGACTCACTGCTTGTGTCGGGCGGGTTGTACAACGGTGGTGGGGGAAACATAAGGTTGTGTTGGTTCGACTGTGCTGCTCGCTGGTCGGAAAAAATCAAGACTCCAACTTGAACCAAAACAAGGAACAAATCCATCACTGAACTCACTGAAAGACAAAAACAGCACACAATGCAAACTGAGGTACCAGCAACCCGAATCATCTTATTGCGCCTCTCACCTCTTGCCCTTGTTAGCTTGGTTAAGAGCCAACTGTTTTGCCTTCTGCATACTCTGCTGTTGCGCCTCCATAACCTGACTTCCCACCACTCCAAGTGCGGTACCAATCAACATTATCCCAAACAGTGCGTAAAGAGAGGTGAAAATCCGAATGGAATCATTTTCCCAATCTTCCTGATCACCATAACCAACAGTTGTGAGGGTAACAGTAGAGAAATAGAGTGCATCCACAAGAGTCCAGTCCTCAAAGACGACATAGATGAATGTCCCAAGACATAAATAGCCAACTATGATCAACACTGCGCCAATGAAAATTTTGTTGGCAGCATCTCTAACTTCTTTATCTTCCTCAGTAGCTTCGATCTTCCTGCTGGTCCCTTGCCTACTGATCTGTGCATGGGGGCCTTCTCTATTTTTCGTTGAAGTTTGAGGGTTCAGGTTCACAGCAACCTCCCCAAACTCAGTATTATCATGGTTGTTATTAACCATTTTGGGTTGAGCTTTCCCCTTCTTTTGGGCACTGGCACTTACCATGTGGCCCAGCATTGTTGGAGTAACTTGATTTGACGTGGTGTGCGTCTTCACGGCGTACTATTCGTGCGCCGACTTCTCTTCCCCTTATTTCTGTTTGTGGCTTTTTTGTTGTTGTTTTCGAGTTGCTGGGGCCGGGCTCGGGCAGTCGGGCAGGTCCAAAATTATCCCCAACCTCTCAGTTCAATGTACATCTTCTGTAAAAGTGCCATGTAAAAGAACGACAATAAAAAGAAAGCACATTACATTATAAAAAGAAGAAAAAGTGCTGGCCGAAACTTCATTATTTTTTAGTATTGCTAATTTCTTCACAGCTTCATGCTCTTCTGCTTCTTCTCCTCTTCAGCAGCAACGGCCTTGGCACGCTTATCAAGCTTTGCCTGGGTCTTCAGGCCCATAATACCTCCTCCCCACTTCCTCTGCAGATCCATGTTGTTGTTGTAAGACTCCAAAGCCATGTTAGAAAGCTTCTCCAAGGTGCTAGCATCTCCCTTCTCCACGCCAGTGAGCGCCACAACGGCAGCAGTTTTCTGGTGCACAAGGGCTCCAAGTCGGGCCTTGTTGTGGACAATGACAAACGGAACGTTCATCTTACGGCAGAGGGCAGGAAGCCACACAACAAGCTCGACGGGGTCGACATCGCAGGCAATGGCAACGAACTTTGCCTTCTTCTCCTCGATGAGAGTGGTGACGTGCTTGAGGCCGAACTTGAGCTGGTGCTTGGGTCCAGTCACAGTCTCATCCCCACCAGCAGCCTTAGCGGCATTATCTTTCCTTTGCTGCTTCTTGACGGCGTTCGTACTGGGCCTGTAGTTGTTGAAGAGCTTGAAAACGGTGCTAGCGGCATTCTTGTTGAGGGTCTGGGTGAACTGGTTGATGGAGGGGGGCACCTTGAGGCGCTGGTAAAGGACAGCACGCTGGCGTTGGATGCGAACGTACTTGGGCCACTTCACGAGACGGCTCAAATCACGCTTCTGGGGGCGAACAGCACCGCCAATGCGGTTGGAGCGCGGCCGGGGAGGGAACAGAGGGTTCACAGGGGCAACCTTCTTCACGGGCGCCTTCTTCAGGTTCTTCTTAGAGACAGCCATTGTATATTATTCTGTAATGCCGCAAGAGTCGCGGAAGCAAAGATACGAGCACAAATAGGGGGAAGAGGGGGTTAGTTGGGGGGCTCGTCAACAAGGGGGGCTCGAGGGAGGTTGCTTTGTCCTCAATGACCAAAGGGTGGATTTTAGGAGGGTGTTTGGGATGTTTCGATTTATTCAGCGCAACAAAAACAACTTCAGGGAAGCTTATTGACAATATTTTACCCGAATACGCGTTTATATTACGATCCAACCGCCACAAGACCACCCACAGCCACAACTCTCCACGTTCGCGAAATAGTGGGCTCACCAATGGGGACCCTATGTGAGCCTCACACACAACAAATGCGGTCAAGATCGCAAATTCGGACGGATGATACATCAACACGGCCTCCACAACGACGTAAAAACCTAAATTGGGATTTCCATGCAGCAATGCATGCCTTCCATTGACCTGATCACCAGATGTTTGCTAGGTCCCTCACACTAAGGGTGATGCATCTCGAACATCAATATGCTGTCACAAGAGCATTCACACAATCATCTCGCCATAAGCAAGTTTTCAAAGCGCAATATTATTCTACATACCTTGATCGATGAGATATCTTGCCGTGGTGCGTGCGGCTGCCCCTGGCCCAAACGAAATCACTGGATAATGAGAATTTTCGTTATTCTGGCTCGATAAATTGATCGATCGCAAGATAAGAAGTGGAATTCGGTCGACGAGCAAGAATTTGAGAATTTGGGATCCCCACAATACTCTTCCCACCCTTGTTTCGGCCATGCGTAGCCTCGGTTTGTTCTCCCTCTTTTTCCTTCCTTTCCTCGTATCTTTGGCCGTACCATCCGTGCCCCGCTCGACCTACCCCCCCTCTCATCCTTTCCGTTCCCTGGGAGATGAAAACGACGGCTTGGAACCCAAGCAGGAGAATAGACAGAGACGGGTTCGTCGAGGCCACATGCCCTTCACAATTAGCGCAGGAGGGCGAAAAATGGATACCTAACAAATTAAGGAAAGTCAAAGTCTTTTTCAGTAAAACGTAGCCCTGCTGCTGCTGCATAAAATTCAAAAATTGCACAAAATATCTCAGCAGCTTCCACCTGTCACCCGATTTTGTTCATGTTTTTGTTTTTATGTCAGTAATTTCATTTCCTCATGGGCTTGTCTCGCCTCGGTCGAGTATTCTTTGCCTCACTCGATTTTGATTTCACGCTAGAGCTACTATTGCCATCCCAGCCACCGACGTAGGCATAAACGCTCAGCGGTGCCACCCCAAAGGCTTCATTTTTGTCAAGGTGGGTGTTTTTCTCACTGAACAAGAAACGTAGCTTCTTGCACTCCTGAATTAGCTCGGCGAGTGTAGGGTATTTCCTGCGCCCTTTTTGGAAGTAGATGGTGAAACCATCCTCAGCCACGGCCACGAGACAGTGGTTGCTACTGGAAACTTTACCTCCGCGTTTCATGGTATCATTGAAGCTGATGGCAAGCCAACCAGCACGGCTCTCGCTAAATCGAATGGCAAACACGCCGGGAAGAGGAGATTTTTGCAGCATGTGTTCCGTGGCAGACCTTCCAATGAATCCATGGACCAACTTCGGGTCGGTCGACTGCCATTCGCTGCTGATTGAGTTCAGTGTTTTCAACGTCGGACCAAGCCAGTCACAGAAAATGACAAAATCCTCAAAGGTAATCCTTACGTCGCCGTTGCCCTTGATGCGTTTCGATCGGCTAGAATTCATCCTTTCCTTGAGAAACTCGCGCTCATCAAGATTCAGCTCCCGGGCAGTTGTATTCTCGCCCTTGGTCCACCGCTTAACAACTGCCGAGAGAGCATTGACAAAAGTCTCCCAGTCAACCTCGTGACCCACCACCGACTCTTTTGTTTTCCTGTTGGCATTGATGGCGATACGAGCCCACAAGGTGACGCACCAGGGGTCCACAACCTTCTCCTTCTTAGTAGTAGACGATTCTTTCCCGCCTTTCAGTTTAGAATGTACCTTCATCATGGTCTCGCGAATCCACTTCTCGAGGCCCTCGAGAATTGACCTTTCGCTCATTTGATCCTCCCCATCGCGATCACCTAAATAACCCCTTAAATTGCCGCCCGAGCCCGAGCCCGTGGAATCCTCGGCCTCGTCTATGTCCGCGTCTAGAATTCCCATTTCATTGTTCTGAAGTTGACGTGCTAAGCTGATGAGGGCTCCTGGCTTCCCCTCGCAATTTTTAACAGCAGGCCGGTGCGACATCATCAAGAGCCAGTCGACGGGACTGAACTGAGAAATCTGGGCTTCCTTCGAGTCTATCACCCGGCGCACATCCTCCGACATCATCTCAGTGTAGAATAACTTGCGTTCGAGGTGTTTCGTGATGACGACACCAGAGTCGTAGTCATGAAGTCTGCTGCACTCGAGCGACATTTCAGGGGTATTTAGGTCAATGCCCTTGAATTTAATCTTCTCATTCTCAATCTTCTTCCTTTCCTTCTTCAAGAAAGTAGAGAAAAATGAGGAGAAATTGTTTGTGCAAGTGCACACAATATGTACGTTGTAATCATCGCAGAGAAGAAGATCAGAGGCAAGCGTGAAGGCAGCAAGCGCAAATTGGTTCTGCAGAATCTTCTCAAAGTCGTCGAAGATGAATAACACCTTCTTCTTCACAACCTCGCGTTCGATCTTAACCTCGTCCTCGCTTCCCTCCTCATCACTATCAACATATGTCGGATCGACATTCAGCTTGGATTCCGAAGCCGAAGATTGTCGAATTCTCACGCTACCCTCTCGTCTTCCTACAGGAGAGCCAGACGCGCTGACACCCCTGGACATACTCGAAGCGCGGCTTGCGCTGCTCTTCCTACCACTTGATTTAGCCGTCACATGCAAATAGGTCAACAAATTAATCATCTTTGTTACGCTGTCGACATCTCCGAAGCGAGACCAAGCGGAATCTGCTGCATTGGGTTCTACTCTGTCACTGTCACTGTCACTGTCTCTGTCCCTGTCTCTGTCTCTGTCCCTATCTTTGTGGTTGTCCTCTCCACATTTCTCCTCGACACGCCACCCTAAACCTCCACTGAAGCGTTCACTCGAGCTCCGGCGACCGGTGCTATTACCGTTGTTATTCGACGAGTATGAAGGTGGGATACCCCCGCCCCCGCCCCCGCCCCCGCCCCCGCCCCTACCCCCGCCACTGGACCAAGAATCGCAGTGTGTAATGATCGCTTGCATAAGCTCGGAAAGGGACACAGATCGTTTCGAATCCCACCCCATATCCTTAACGATTTTATAAACCTCCTCGCACTCAACGAAAACGATGCTGTGCCAACGACCGCCCCTGCGACCACCCTCATACTCCCCAAGCTTCCCAACTAGCTCGGTCTTACCGATCCCGCCGCGCACGTCGCTCGTTATGCTCACGAGCTTTTTGTGGTTCACATTCAATTGGTGGAGTGTCTGGGTGAGAAGGTAGTTTCGCCCTGTAAATTTTGCCGGCGTTGTGAGGGGCGGAAAATTCATCGTGAGGGGTCGAGGAGGGGCGTAAGGCCTCCAGCGGGCGAGGAAATCATTGTTTTTGCTGGCGTTAGTGAGGCGAGACGTGCGCTTGTAGTCGTCCACATCAGAATTTGTAAACACCTTCTCAATTACTCCGGTTGGGAACAGGACGGCGTTATCATGGTCTCCGCTTCCCAAGAGCACCCAAGGGCAAGGAACCCCGTTGTTCCCCTCAGCGTCGCCATTGTTGTTGATATCATAGACAGCCTTCGCCCTTCCAAAGGAATACCCCACACTTTCACCACAAAAAAGGCTCTCATAGAATCGCTTCACAAAATCCTTAATGCCCTCATCACGAACTTTCGTAGTGGTGCAGATCACGTGCGGGATATGTAGGGAATTGACAAACTCTTCGCCGCTAGCTTGGCTGTAGCAAGACGATAGGAAAACGAGCTTGGGCGTCTGCGGAGGAATGGTGGCGGTCGTTGACGACGAGGAAACATTTCTTATAACACTGCGTGGCGGTGAAACGCCGAGAACTTCACGGTTACTGTTCCCTCGCTCGGGAACCAGCTTTCCCAGCTCGCGAGGTCTCACTTCCTTCGCCACGCCGCCGCCCTCTTCGTCTTCGAAAAGCATCGCACCCTCCAATGTGCTGTGCCCCCCATAGTGGAGTATGGTGGCACCAAATGAAGACAGAATTGACGAAAAGGTACCGGGAGTTGCCGTTATGGAAATGAGGGAGAGAGAGTTTGCATGAGGCGCCTGGTCTAGATGTAAATCTGACAACCTGTCTATATCTGTACTCCCCCCCCCACTCACGCGCACTCGGCTAGCTTGTGACCGCTCAAGCCCATCCTTGATGGATTCAAGCTCTATAGTCGTCTTCAGAGTGTCCAACGGCTCTGGATATTGATTCGATGCTCCGCTCCCAGCGTTGGGATTCGCATCGCCCTCCTGGCTCTCGGCCTTTGACCAGAGAATGAGAGGAGAGCTGTGAAGGTAGAGTAGAATCGTTGGTGTCTTCTCTCCCAATGTTAAAGATCCCATCATTGGAACAATTCGAGGAGGGGGGGGGGGAGATTGCGAAAGAGATAGGGAACTGGAAAGTTGGTTGGCATAAGCGATCTCGGACGACAGGGAGCTCATCACTGGCTGGCCCTTGACTTTCTTCGTTTTTGCTGGGTTCCAAGTAAAAAACCAAGGTCTATCCTATCCCCCTGGGCCCTCACAGCAACCCCCCGACAGCCGAACACGGGCAGAAGGATCAACAGAGAGACAAGACAACAAGCCCGGGGCCCCTTCAAAAAGGCTGAGGAGATAGGTACCCAAGGGAGAGGAAAGAGTCAAAAGATTTTTAGAGAAATCTAATTGGAAAAACAAAAAAGGCTTGGGCAAGAAATGGGCCCACGGTCGAGGTGTTTACCTCTTTTGAGGGGCGGGACGCGCGTTCAGGGACCTTAATATTGGTCTTAGGTCTTGGGACAATATAAGGGAAAGAGTGCAGACGAAAATTTTAAGAAGTTTATTTTGGGTTGAAATGACGAGACTTGGCATTTAAAACAGCGCACAGAAGGGTGATTAGCAGCATTTCTGGCAAAAAAACTAGAAAGTGACTTACTCCACCAATTTACCGACCCGACCCACCCCACTTGAGAGTTTGGAAGAAATTCAATGCGTCTTCTTCTGCTTCTAACATTTCTCCAACTGACAACACAATTTCAACCACCCAGGCCCCAGCCTGTGTCGACAATTTTGCCAACCCGTGAGTCCATCCAGTCCGCTTCACTCAAAAATGGAGTTTTTATTAAATTTGAGAACTTTGGACCCTCATTCAAGGCAGAAGCCTTTACGACATTTGGGGGAAGCCGACCAGAAATTTACCTCGGGTACTGCGAGGGCTTTATCAGGCCAACGTTCAAACACGGCACAATCATGCACATCGACTCAATGGTAGTCTATAAATCAAGGGTGGAGGCTGCCCGCTCCAGAAGCCGAGACCAAGGGGATAGTAACTTCACCATTGGATCAATATTTGGAATCGGCTTGAATCTTGGGCTTTCTTGTCTCGCGCACGTCTACGACCAGCTAAAACCAACAGTCCCTCTGCGTTGTGAGTTCCTCGCGATTGATGACGATCCAGAGCAACACAAAACACTCGTACGGTACTATCGAAGGCTTGGTCTGACAGATGAAAAATACGTAGGAGACAATATTGAAGACATCCCTTCGCGATTGGTGTGGGGAGGCCGAGGCACTCTATTTGTGGGGGAGGTCAAAACATTACTGGAGAAATGGCACGTAAAGAAGATTGAGTGAAAGGCAAAGAGAAGAGAGAAGATAAGATACCAGTAAT
>Ga0209832_1001033_pt1 | contig 15748 bp, 12 predicted proteins | sample COGITO_mtgs_1104_2_FD_185516 | JGI IMG/M metagenome (GOLD analysis project Ga0209832, IMG submission 185516) | Pelagic marine microbial communities from North Sea - COGITO_mtgs_110407 (SPAdes) (version 2) | ecosystem: Environmental > Aquatic > Marine > Epipelagic ...
TGCTGGTCTTGTTGTTGTTGTTGTTGTTGTTGTTGTTGTTGTTGTTGTTGTTGTTGCTGTTGTTGTTGCTGTTGCTGTCGCCGCCACTTGTAGCTCCAACATGAACCGCGTGCAACTTGTCTGCATGGGGGCGCCCCCTCATGGGTTTCTTGGAGCCCATGTTATTCGCATTGCCTCCCCACTCCTCCTCGCCCCCATTTTGCGTGACAAGTCTCAAGTAGTTCTCAATACCTGCGCTCCCTCCCGCGGCAGCGCTCTTGGTGCTGGCCGACTGCCTGCTGCTTCCCTGAGAGTGGCTCCGCTTACTCCCACCTCCCCCTGTTCCGCCAGTCGCCTGAGGCATCTGTTCCTGTTCCGTCCAATTGGGAAAGCGCTTGCTCGTGGTTCCGAAGGCCCCGACCCGACTAGTGAGCTTCTTTTTGATCTCGCTTGCCATGGTGCCGGGGAACTCGTAGCTTCCGGGGGCAGATCCGAACTGGTTGTTCTTGCTGGATACAAACCGCTGCCCTGAAGACAAAAATGGGACAGCTTCACGGTGGTTGGGCTGACGAAGCTTCTGTTTCCGGGCCTCTAAGCTTCTCCGCTCGAAGTCACTCATTGGTCTTCCATAAAACCCTGGTCCAGGAGCTCCCGTCTCGTGCATTTCCAAGAACCGACTGCTGCTGGTTCCGAAGCACTGCACATGGTCAGGCCTATCTTCGACTTTCAAAGTCGAGGGTAAGACGTAGCTCGCAGGTCCGGGGCCCATTGTCTCGTACCTACGCTTTTCCTTGAGACGTTCGACTTTACTTTCGAAAACAGCGTTCTTTTTCCTCCTTTGCACCGGCTTCACAGCCGCGTTTGCCTGAGTAGACTGGTAATCTATCAAATTGTAAGAACCAGGGCCAGGGGAGCTCGAATTCTCCTTCAATCCGGCGAGCTTGGAAGTGATATCAGGTCGATTGGTACCCTTACTAAAATCAATGGACCGAACATTTCTCTTCGTTTGGCTCAATTTGGGTTTGTAGTCCAGGGGACCTGCAGTATCCCCCTTCTCCCCCTTGTAACCCTGATTCATAGGCCTCTGCATTACCAAGTCACCAGTGGCCGGATTCTCTTCGTAACCGTAGCACTGGTTAGCGGCTGGAATAGAAGGCGCAGTTGGCATCCGACTCCAGCTCATCTCCTCCGATTGCTCATCATATGTCTGCACGTAGTTGCTCTTTTGTGGGATAATTGTTGACGGGACAGTGTAATGTCCGGGTCCGGGTGTGTCATCCCTCTTGTGTACAAATCTTGGTCCGCTGGGCTTAAAGGCCGGATCACTCTCCTCCTTCACGGCCATTTTACGTTGCTCTTCAACTTTGACGGTGTCATACGCAGCAGGGCCAGGAATTGCCTGCCTGCCTTGGTTGCTGGTAAACTTTCTGGCTGACGTTGAACCAAATGGGGCATAGGAAGGTTTCTGGGGAGTGATCGTATCCTTTAAGATGTAGGAACCAGGGCCAAGGTCGCCCTGAATGGTCTCCTTACTCACACCGACATAATTATTTTCACGTGTTGTACGCGCTCCGAAGGAGATGGCCGAAGGCATGGTTATACAGGGACTGGACGGAGTTTCAAGCGATTTCAAATAGCGTTTAGCAGAGGAGAAAAAACTTTCAAATGCAGCAAGGAGAAAAAAAATCTCTGAAAAAGCACTAATGGGACTGTACTAGCGCTAACTTCCCATCATCCGACGAAAAAAGAAAAAAAAAATGGGCCCCCCCAAATTCGGACCAAAAAATGAGCAATTTTTCTCAACTCATAAAATATACGAGATGGCGCGGAAAGACAGAAAGAACCGCCTTACCACGGTCTATGCATGCGTGGTAAACGGGAAATATACCTCCCTTCTCCTCCTATTGTTCCTCTTTCCCCTCTCTCTTGCCTCTGAACCCATCCCGAGCAAGGATAACATAAACAACAGCAGATACCTCACTCTTCTGCGCCATTCCCTCCTTGGAAAATTGCACACGACAAAGGTCCAAGTGGCATTTAACAAGGCGCTCTCCTTTGAACCTGACAAGACGAAATGGGGAGCTGCTGCCATTACAATGCTGCCGGAGGAAACACTGATTTCTCTTGGCTGGATGGTGGATGCTATTGTCGCGGATCAAGTCCCAGCACATAATATCGTAGAGCTCGGGGTGTGGAGGGGAGGGGGAAGCATTTATGCTGCTGCCAGTTTGCAGGAGGCAGTTGACAATGCTAATAAAAGAGGTAAAAATCTTGGTCCCTCCTATCGTGTTCTGCTCTGCGACAGTTTTCAGGGGTTGCCCATCAGTAGTACTTTGGATAAAGACAGTGACTGGTGGTGGACGCAACACTTACTCAAGGTCGACGAAGATCAGGTCAGGGAGAACTTCAGGAACTATCTGCCTGATGTGCCCCAGATTGATAATGTTGGGGAGGAAGGGGACGCGACTGTGAGCGCCATGTTCTTTAAAGGATATGTGAGGGAGAGCATACCTCGCGTCATCGATGCGCTACCGAAGGAGGGCAGTGCTGAGGGCGATATAGCAATTTTAAGAATCGATTTGGACATGTATGAGAGTTATTTTGATTCCCTATTCTTGCTTGCAGGAAGAGTTCCTCCTGGAGGATTCATTGTCGCCGATGATTACAACTGTGCACTGGCGACGCAGCAAGCAACTGACGAATTTAGACTCAACCACACAATTACAGATCCTCTGTATCAGGCAGGTCCTTGTGCTGTTTGGTGGCGGGTGAGCAAACGCATAGTGCCAAGAATGGTGTTGTTGGAGGAATTTGAACGTAGCAGAGTTCCCATAAGCCAAATGCCCTCTTTTCGATTGCCTTTTGAATTCGATAATGGCGAAGGGGGAAACTCTGTTTTTTATGTTGAGGTTTTTGACGACGGTGGTAGTGTTGAAGGCGATGCTAAACTTCTCCAGGCTGTGGAGAAGACTTGTCGGGATATGGAATTTTTTATAACGGATCATGCGTCATGTGTAGAAACCGTCTTACCACATGCAATGGAAAAGTGGAGAGCGGGACGGAGAAATTATTTGGGTGAGGATCTTTAAGGCGTGAGGATCTCTAAGGCGTTGCCTAAGAAGTAGAGAATTTTGAGATTTTTTACCCTGGTACTTCTTTTGAGATTTTGCAAAACGCATCCCTGGCGTCACTGCGTCACTTCCGGGTCTTCTTCTGGAACAAAAAAATCCATTTGCTTTTATTTCTCTTCTAAATTTGAAAATAAAACTCTAAATTGCCACTTACTTAGGAATTATGGGTTTCCACCTCATCCACTTCATTTTCATCCTTCCACTTCTCTTTTTATTGATTTATCTTCTTCGTGGTCCTGTTTCCAAAGGTGCCAAATTCACATGGAAGAAAGATGAAGATCCTGCCCTTGCGAGCGATGCGTCAATACTGGTGGTGTGGCTGATGAAGTTACAGTTTACGTTGCTTTCCTTCTTTCCGAGGCAATTTATGCCACTGTTATTCCCAAAGCCGATGACTGATTTCTGCTTCTTTCAGGAAGACGATGATGGAATCGTAGATATTCTCGACGAAGAGTTTGACGAGAGAGTAGGTTTTGTTGCTTTGACAATCGACGATTGTTTCTGCCGTCAAAATGATCAGTCCAAGTCCATGGTGAGGGAAGTTTTGGATGTAATCTCTAATGTGAAGTTTAGAATGAAGGCAACGTTCTTCACAACCCTTCAATACACAGGCGGATGGAAGGATGATCTTGTCAAGCAGATTTTGCTGGAATCTCACGAACTAGGGAATCACTGCCGCTTTGACAAAGAGTACGATACTGCGCCCACGGAAGAATTCGAAAAAGGTGAGAGGTAAAAAAGACGAAGAAGGAACCTTTGAAAAACATCTTTAACAGATTTATTCGTTCGTTCCTCGGAATGTCGCACCTGGCACACATAGACCTTGATGCAACAACAAACTACATTGAAAAAATGATAAGAGCAGCTCGAAAAATAGAGGAGAATGAGGGTAGAAAAAGATGCGTTTTCCAGAAAGATGTTCGATGGTTTCGAGCTCCAAGCGGTAAAATCAGTGCGCCGATGAGTTGTGCTCTCAAAAAGAGGGGCCTGAAACATGTCATGCTTGACTGCTACGCCAACGACCCCCATATCCCCGATGCTTCCTTTGTTGCATCCACCATCCTTCGTTCGGTGCAAAAAGGATCCATAATCGTCCTGCATATGCCAGAGAGGGGATTTAGAGAGTGGGAACTCGAAGCGATCAAAAAAGTACTGGAAGGGCTTGAGAAGAAAAGGTTGAGGAGCGTGACATTAAGTGAGCTAATGCACGTGTATCGCAATGGGTTTCACCCCAAATTTGAAAGAGACGACATCCACTCAAGCGCAGTGAAGGCGCCAAGTGGAAGGTCATCAGGAAAGAGAACAGGTATAAACAAAGGCAGTAGAAAATCACGTTCTCGAAGCAGCAGTCGGGGACGTGTGAAGCGGTCATATACAATAGAAAATGATTTGCGAAAAGATTTGTAGGAAGAAAATGAAATTTCTCAACAATTCTCAACCCCAAAAGTTTTAATATTACAATTTACCAGTTCCACAACTCTCCCCCAATCGAAAATCAGTCAAACCCAGCGATCAGCCTAGTCAGCTGGTTAAACAGACTTTCTTGTTCTTTCGAATCTAGTCCATCCTTGATTTCTATGACGGCGGCCTTCAAGACTTCTCTAATGCTGGCAGGCATCTTGTGAGCTTCGCTTAAACTGCTGAGAAATCCGTAGGCGGACATTTGGTTGACTCTTCCCACATTCAAGAAGATTTCCTTCGTCAATTCGAGTCCCTTAGGCGTAAGTAGCGCACGATGCAAATCAGAGCACCAGGCTCGACTGATACCTCTGCCGTGTCCGCTCAAGCTCAGCTTGAAAAAGCTCTCCTTCATGAGCTGCCTGACGTTGGCCTCTTTCCCATCGCAATCAGCGATACCGATGCAGCTTATGTATTGCTCAGTTCCAATAGGGTGCGAAGTCCAGTCAGCCTTGATCATGGCCTGAGCATTCTTTCCTTCCTCCCCACCGAACTCGAGCATTTCGACAAACGCGAAAGCCTTGTCGCTCATGCTCTCAGCGCTGAGAAGGGGTTGGACGAGAGTAATCTTCTCTTCTCTCGACACGTCATCGCTGCACTTAATGAGCTGGTAAAGAGCAAATTTGAGCGGTCGAGTAATGAGAGTACTATCCAGTGCCAGCTCCTTGAACTCAGTCATTGCCTTTTTCAGGTATACCGCGCTAATTGCACTGGTGAGGATCTTCTTGGCCTTCTTGAGGTGTCCATAGTAGTGCGAGAGGTCGCTACGCGAAGGGCAAGGCTCGGTGATACGCAGGAACGTCCCCTTGGTATTGTCCTGAAGAGTCCTATCATCCAAAACGCTGCCATACAGTTGGATGACCTCATCGCTCACGCTAATTAGATCTTCGCAGCCACACAAACATGCCTCGACAAGCTTCGCCTTTTCCTTATCCAAAATAGACTGGTACGCAAGAAAGCGGTTGACAGTGTCAGGGTCCGTCATGGCTTGCTTGAACTTCTGTTCGCTGGTGCTGCCGTTGTCGATAAGCTCTCCATAAAAGCTCCAGTCGCACGCGAGAGAAATGAAGTCATAGTTGCTGGCGTCAACATTTTCAATCGATATCGACTTGCTCGCCGTGTTGAGGATAAAGAGGCCTTCTTGGGTCTTCTTCCCGTCTTTAACGGTTGACCACGCAACGGGGATAACCCAAGGTTGATTGTCGTCGCTCTTGTCCTCGAAGCCAGTCTGGTTGAGCTCAATTTTCAAGGCACCATCCTCCATAGTTAGGCTGTTGACGGTCACAGTCGGGTAGCCCGTCCTGCGGAGCCACGAGTCACTGAACCTCTTAAAATCGACCTCAGCGTTGGTGTTATATTTTGCCATGCAATCAACCCATTGAGAACTCGTCGCATTTCCGAAGCTATATTTGCTGTGGTAATCTGCCAGAGCTTTCACGAAATTCTCCTTGCCAATTATGAGCTGCACCATCCTGACGAACTCAGGTGATTTGCTATAAGTCATAGCAGTAATGAGCTCTTGCGTCGTATTGAATCCCACGGGTTCTATCGCCATCGAAGCAGGGCTGCGGTCCATAGCAAGAGGGCCGCTCCCGGGCGTGCGCGCGTAAATGACGTTTTGCAGACGCATGGAATCGTGCCCGAAGATAGCGATCTCGCGCTCTCGCTGCACGTGGACGGTCACGGCCTCGTTCAGCCAAATTTCAAAGGGAGTATCGCCAGTGACCTGCGAGCCATTGATGTTGTGATAGAACTCATGAGCCTTGACTCCTTCCATGTAAATGTGACGGGCGTCGATGATCCACCTCGATGGAGTGAGCATGCTGGAGACAATGGTGGTGTTGCCAACGTTCTCCATGCCACCGTAGTTGCTGTTCTCCATGCCTATCTCGCGGTAGCAGGTGCCGGTGTAGGAGTAACCCGTCTCGCCCCAGTGGGAAATCAATTGCTTCAGAGACTCTCGGATGGAGTCAAGTTTGGCCGGGTCAGCTCCGCTCTTCTTGAGTTCGTCGCGCTCAGCAAGAAGCTTCCAGATCTGCTCGCGCTCCTTCTCGTGCGCGTACTTCTCCCTGCCCGTATTGACACAAGTCCAGACGATGGAGTCGTTGAGGGCCTTCAGACTAGCCTCAGCGTTCTTAGGAGAGTCAAGGACCCCGGGAAGCGCAAGCAGCTCGATATCGAACTTCTTCCCATCGGGATATTCCACCTCGCTTTTGTAGGTCTCATAGGTCCCTACGGCGACGAAGAATAGGTACGGAGCCATGTTCACCTTGTGATTGTAGTAGAGTGCCGTCATCTTGTCGCCAGCTGCTGCCTTCTTCTCTTGCAAATCTCCATTAGTAACTATGTTGGTGTAGTCCTTGGAAGCAGTGATTCTCGTCGTGTAGAACGTCTTGCTCGTCATCATGTCAATACAGGGGACAATTCGCTGAAAGCCGTACTGCTGACACTGACTGATCATCGTCTGGGGCTTGCCTGGAGGGGTAAAGTCGAAGTAGATTCCCTCAAGCTCTCTCTCGTTCGGGAAGCACTTAGACACTATCTTCAAGACGATCTCGTCCCCAACATCCGCCACAGAAGGGAGCGTGATGTTCAATTTCCTCTCATCCTTCTCATACACGTACACGGCATCGACGAAAGACTCCTCCTTGCTATTCACATCAGCAATGTGACCCACAAAATCAGGCAAAACTTTAGCATTTGGCTCAGGGGGGGGACCTAAAGCAACATGACCATCCATGTACTGTACTGAAAGGATCTCCAGATTGTGCGCGTTCAGGCTTATAGTACTTGTGGACCCGTCGCGATGCCTTCTATAGGTTTGCATGCTCGTGACAGTCACTGTCGTTGTTTGGTCTGATGTGATTCTGCTGTCAAAATCAAGATCTAGGTCGTAGTGCAGTGGTACGAACGACAAAGGAGCAAAGTCCTTGCGAGAGAACCTGTATACCTCAGCCTCAGAAGCTATGGCTCCACCGGCCGGCCCTACGTCACATGCTCCGCAAATCTCATAGGAGCAGAAGATGCACATAACCCTAAGGAGCAAAAGATACACTCGTCCAAAAACGGTCGAATAATTTTTTTACGTAGTTGAACTGAAGAGAAATAGACTGTTTTGCGGATACCTCTCCGAACCTATCCAACTCTAAGGGCCTTTTGGCAAAAGAATTATCTTTGGAAATTGAGGCTGCTCAGTTGAAAGGATTGATTTCCCTTCTCACCTTCTCCAAAAGCTAAATAAGGTGGGGAGTCCCTCAAGGCATAATTAACCAACGAGAATTTCAGGCGCGCAAGAAAATTCTTTCAGGCGCGCGCCGGAATTTCAGGCGCGCAAGAAAATTCTTGGTGCTTTTTTGGCGTTGAAGCTTGGCAAAACTGGCTTGAGAAAATGAATGCTCTTGCCCTGGCTCGCACGGTATCGCAGGTATCATCTTCGATGGCGATTGGGGATGTCGCCTGCCAAATATTAGAGACCTAGAGGATATTACAAAGCCTGACTTTGACAGAATAAATTGGAACAGGACACGAACTATGTTCACTTGTGGATTGATTGTGAGCGGGCCGTGGTCGCATGGACAATATTCCCTGCTAGAGTACCTCTTCGCGGGGACGACATCTAAAGCTGTCGCAAAAAAGGTTGTTTTCAGCGCTTTGCAGGCACCAATATCAATATCGCTGACGTTTTCGACGATTTGTCTTTTGCAGGGGAAAGGGATCGAAGGAGCCAAGAAGAAAGTACTTAGCGATGTCCCTCAGACATGGTTGACTGGCAATATTTTCTGGCCAGCTATTATGGGGATCAATTTCAAATTTGTGCCGTTGAACCACCGTCCACTGGTGGGGAGTGTTGCTGGTGCCTTTTGGAATATATATATCGCCTACCAAGCTAACAAAGTTGAAGGGAAGGGGAAGATTGACCCTTCGGCGAAGACTGGGGAATCGAGTACCAAGATAGTGTTGAAGAGAATTGCTTCACGGTTTACATGATGTTGGCTTTTGCTGTTTGTTCCTCTGTGGTGGTGGTTGTCGGAATACAAAAGTAGAAAAAAGAAAAATTCACAGGTATGGTATGGATGTCGAGAAATAAAAGAAACCAACTTTGGTGACTAAGAAATGAACAACTGTATGGTGAAATGAAATGAACAAATTTACGATTACTAGTGTGGTTCATATTTCCTACAGGCTGCCACATTGCGCACTCATGTGTGGAATCAACATTGATTGACACAGACGAGACGTTTCAAAGAAGAAAGTATGAAGCAAGAAAGTAAGAAGTAAGAAGAAAGACGGATTTTGCAGCACAATCGACGGACATGGTAGATTTTGGGGGGAGGGAAATGTATTTGAGGTCAAAGTCAGCTTGCATAGCAGAGGAGGGGATGTGGGTATGTTGGTGGAATGTGGAATATTCAGGGGAGTAAAACGCGAGTTTCTTAGGATTTAAACTAAAGAAACGCAGTAAAGAAGAGATTTAAGACTTACAGAAAGGTCGACCAACAGAATAAATCACGATAATATAACATATTTGAAGCCAATTCAATAGCCGTTGCTTTTTCTTCTTTTTCTTCGTGTTTTTGCTAAACCCAAGGATAGAGACGAAAACATACAAAATTTCTGCAAAAAAATCTCCACACATCACAACTTCTACCGATTTGTCCTTTAGATTTTGATTAATCAGAAAAAACTGCCATAGACCCAGGGCTGTTGACTTTACCATTGTTCCGCGATGACCTACACATTCATAAAGAACCAGCCATTCTATCCTCCCGGATCTGCCTGCGCAATTCGGCGCGAGGAGAACAATGAAGTACAACCTCGACTCAGATATGTTCCCCCAAACCGAGTCATGAAACCAACCGAAATACCGATCAACTACCTGTCCGAGAGCCTCAGATTTGTCATTAATGATGGTGGCAATAGCACCAATAGTAATACCAGCATTCACTCGGGGCACCACAATAGCAAGACATCTATCCACTCTTTTCACGCCGATGATTTGAGGGAAGGTGGAGGGTCGGCACAAGAGCACGTGGACAACTACAAGACTGAGATTTGGTTAGATTGTGCCAGTCATGCTGCAAATGCACAATACGAGAAAAGTAAGCTCGAGATGGAAAAGAGCGAAGCTGAGAAACTCAGATACCGCAGACAAGAGCAACTAAAGGCAGGGGAACTCAATTATTATCCCGGTCGGGATGACTGGCTGAAAGAATGGAGGTGAGTAGTTAGTTGTTCTGAACAAGTTTTATGGTGTGTCGACAAGATGGATGGATGAAAAAAAGCACAAATCTAACAAAAAAAGACAAAATCCAAACAGCCGAGCACGTACCTATGGACTTCCTTCACCGCTCATACACAACCAATACGGGGATTTCATTCAGGGTGTCATCAACACTGATTGGCTTGCGCAGGATAAAGTTGAACAAATGAAACTTGGGGTGAGGACCCGGGTGAGATCCCAGCGGAAGTCTTCCATGACGCTATGAGAGAGTAAAGATGGCGGCGTCATCACAAAATTTGTACGCATTACTTGTTCGACAAAGGATGTTAAATACTATATATGACAAAGATTTTTTTGAAAAACAAGTCCAGTTCTTGTTTGCTCTCTCATCATTGAATGATATAGCGTTCACCATATTACGCAGTCGCCCGGTTCGGTCGGGATTGTAATGTGATGGCCCGTTGAATTCTATACCTTGTTTGGTGTGAGGGTTTGCGATATCTATCGCATCGCCCAGATAGCCGTATTGTCGCACAGACTGAGTATTGAAAGTCAGCGAATGGAACCAACCGAGGGAAAGGTACACGCAAACAAATACTTACATTTCATAGCTCGAACACTTCTTGTCCTCAGCAAGCGTAATGACGTTGATGAATGGAATCGTGAGCTTCGAGTTTTCCTCATCTCGTCTGGTATAAGTCACTTCACCCTTCCAATACAGGCGTTTCTTCTCCTCAATGTAATCAGTACTTAGGGTCACGTGTGAGCAACCCGCAATGCTTGAGAAGAATGCAGATACGCTTGCTTCAATTTCGGCAGGAGACGTGGATGCTGGGTTATTTCCAAACTTGAACACGCATTCGTCAGCAAAAAGTTTAGAGAAACCAGATGCATCCATCTGGTCGATTATGGGCATTGCGTGGACCGCAAAAGGGTGAAATACCATACGGAGGAGTTATTGAGAGTTAGTTGCGCGTCGAGGGGCCCTTAATACAATGTATAACTCAGAAACGAAGACTTTTGATGTAAAACATTAATCTTTGGGGGTCATCATTTTTTGGGGTTGTCATGCTGCTCTCCCCTTTCCAATTCCCGCTAGTTTTCTATCAAAAGGTACGTGTATACGGAGTCACGCAATTTATATATCTGGGATGAAGCAATATTATCGGAAACAATTCAATGGAAATAAAACAGTCATCTCTGCTCTCCATCGCTCCCTTCTCCCCCCCCCTGGTATTGCTGTGTTCATGCTTCTCTCTTAATGATAACTAACAATACCCCTCTTAACTGTCTACGCTCCTCTTCTCTTATTTTCACCCCGTAACACTGCCCTGTCCCTTCCTTCCTTCCTTCCTTCCTTCCTTCCTTTCCTCTCCTCCTTCTTTCTGTTTCACAATAGCTTGTAATAAAGATGGTTAATTATGAAGTCTGCCCACCGTCAGCCCCATTGTGAGTAAATAGTGAGCACCAGTTTTCTGGGAAGAAAAAACAGTATCCCTGAACGGACAAAAACAAGCAAAAAGGGCAAAATATAGCGTGGTGGATGTATGGTTGGGTTGCTGTTGTCACTAGCTGTCCCACTCCCGGGTAATTTTCGCGATTTTTTTGGCCCCGCTTTTTTCTCCCCCAACCACCATTCAAGCCCTAAACTAACCCCTAAACAAACTCTTCTTATCTTAAAACCAATACCAAACCCAAACCTCCAGTTTTGGCTTTATGGGTGTGACGTCTGCTTTGGTCTTCGCAAATATTGGTGCCGCTTACGGCACCGCCAAGTCTGGTGTCGGCATCTCCTCCATGGGAGTCCTCAACCCTTCAATGGTGATGCGTAATATCATTCCGGTTGTCATGGCGGGTGTTTTGGGAATTTACGGCCTCATAGTCGCCGTCATTATTCAGGGCAGTATCACTGCACCTCAGGGGGGCAACTCGGGGTATTCGCTCTACACTGGGTTTGCGCACTTAGCGGCTGGTCTGTGTTGTGGTTTGAGGTAAGGACAAAAGCGGACTAAAATAAGAGGAGCGATAAGACCGCCTTCTAGTTTCTAGTTGTTGGCACAGAATCATATCCAATAATGTCACAATAATTACATTCCCTTCTTTTCTTTCTCCGCCTGTACAGCATGTACACATAAGCTGACTCTTCAAATCCAAATCGCTCCCTCACAGTGGCATGGCAGCCGGAATGGCGATCGGTATAGTAGGCGACGCCGGCGTTCGCGCTGTCGGTCAGCAGGAGAAATTGTTTGTTGGTATGATACTTATATTGATTTTTGCTGAGGCTCTGGGCCTGTACGGGCTCATTGTCGCTCTCATTTTGAGTCAAAATGGTTTCGAATGCGACTTTAATGCGAATGGAGATGACGCGAATGGCGACGATGCTAATTAGGTCGTTAAAAAGGTTAGCCCACCATCACTCGCGTTGGTTTTTAGGCACTGTAATGTAACGGGCGAAAGGACAAACCATCCAAACAAATCAAAAAAGAAGATCCTTATTTAAGGATTCCCAAAATTAGCTAGGATAAAAACAAATTATTCTTTGGTGTGATGATTGTACTTTTTCAAACAAAGAAAGATAAATTCACTCAACGCCATCAACATCATAAGCATCCTTATTTTATATTTCACATAATATTTCCGCTGAAGGGCAAATCAGGCCCTGGCGGGACAAGTGGAATTATCGATCTGCAGAGGTAAATTGTATCAGTACAAGCCTTCCTTAGATTAGGGTGGCAAAGATGGCAACAACTGCTCCCACAACAACACTGAAGCCAACGACACTACCAGATGCGTCAAGATCGGTGTCAATGGTACCATCACCAGCATCATCATCCCCGTCAGACGTGACAACAGTACTCTCAGCGTCAGCGACACTACTCTGGATGGATGCCTCGGTAGGAGCAACGAAGGGAACAGCCTCAATGGCCGAGAAGTCAATAGCAGCCAGCTCATCGTTGCCGGCTTCGGCAGCCTTCTCGGCCAGGGTGGTGGCCAAGATGTCGCTATCCCCGCTGGTGGCCTCCTCGAGCTTCGCAGTGGAATCCGCCAATTCTCCAACCAATTCAGTAGCTACGGCATCGTCGTCGCACTCTCCCTCGCATTCCTTAGTCACAACGATTTCGAAATCAATGACAAGATCATCTCCTTCCAACATACGGTGGTCGTGGTCGTGCTCAACAGCTACCCCATTGATGTGCGTAATAACGATTTCAGCTCCAGCAGGGGGTTCCATGATCGCTGCTAGAGTATCAGCCATGACGTCCACGAAGGCTTCAAAAGCCTCCTCGTCATCCGCAGCGGGGGGGGCGATTCCGCTAAGCTCAAGCGTGGCAGGGACCTTGACGACAAGAACCTCTTTGGTGATTTCGGGCCCATCATCAGTGGTATCATCAGTGGTATCATCAGTGGTATCATCAGTGGTATCATCAGTGGTATCATCAGTGGTATCATCAGTGGGCTCAGGAGTGGGCTCAGGAGTGGTATCATCAGTGGGCTCAGGAGTGGGCTCAGGAGTGGTATCATCAGTGGTATCATCAGTGGTATCATCAGTGGTATCATCAGTGGTATCATCAGTGGGCTCAGCAGGACATCCCATGTCGCAGCCATTACTTTCGGCCTGTTCAACCCACCACTCCAGTTTTTGACAAATATCTCCCATCATTTCCTCTCTTAGGCCAGAAGGAAGAGAATCCCAAGGAACCCTGGAAGGTGCGGGTGCGACATCATGATAGCTACCAGGATAGCTACCAGGATAGCTACCATAGCTGCCGTCGGGCTCATCGCCGCCGCCACCGCCACCACCGCAAGTGCAGCCACACCTATCACTAACATCAGGCATTCCACACAGAGATATGGCATCAGCGCAAGTAAGACCAGCAGGCTGTCCCATACTGACAGCAAAGACACCGAGGGCGTCATCGTCATCGACGCAGTTGACATCGTCACCATCCTCCTCGCCACCCCAAGCAGAGGCAGGGAGGGCAGCAAAGTCGGCGCAGAGTCCATCCCAGCACTCGTTCTGCGCCATGAAGACAACAACTGTCGCACACAACTCAGTTAAGTCAGTGACCTCGCAGTAATCGACCATTTGTTGTGCTTCTGGGCTCATACCGAGCAACATCTGGCAGTTGCCCAAACTGAAAACAAGACCGGGGATGGGCATCTCAGGGGGTGAGTAGGGGCACTCTCCCTCAATCCTTTCAGGCAAAGTACTCGACATCAACATGTTGGCAGCACAAATAGCCTCGGGGCTGGTGTTGGGAATATCAACCTCTCCGCACTCAAGCATCTGGGTGGCAGGGTCCCACTCAGTAAGCCTCCTTTGTCCACCAGCGTCCTCATCGACATCGGTACTATAACTGTAACTGTAACTGTAACTGTAACTGTAACTGTAACTGTAGCTTGCATCATCAGTGGTATCATCAGGGGGGGGGAAATACATAGCACAAGCGCCCCCCCATGTTGCGACAGTTCCTGCACCAACAAGACCGAGTTGCTCAGCAGCAGTGAAAGCATATACGTGAGCATCTCCACAGGGTCCATTGCAGGAATTTTCGGAGAGTAGGCTGGCAGGATCGCCTCCAGCCAAGACCATTTGGGCACCGGTCTGGGTGATCCAGTTGTATCATTGGGGCAGCGGAAGAAAGAGGACGTTTGGTTGGGAGACGGGGAGTCGAGGTGGAAGTTGAGATGAAGTTGTGTTGGGTTGGGTTGGGTTAGGTGGTCTACTTGGGAGGTGGTAGTGAAAAGGAAACAAAGCAAAACAACAACAAACTCACATCTAATTGTTGGCAACAAGCCCCTGCCTCCAAACCGATACCCTCTAAGGACATCTGGCCGCCCATGATGGAGCAATACTCAATGGGCTGGAAAGATGCGCATCCACCGTCCCAGGCCGCACCAGAGCCTGCAGGGACTAGACCCATATTAGCTGCAACTGAGATGACGTTACTGAACGCAGCCCCACAGGCACCAGTACAGGAATCAGCAGAGAGCCAAGTAGAAATATCACCTCCAGCAACCGCAGCATTGGCGGCAGTATTGAGGCTAGAGCAGCAATCATCAGTGATGCCTTCAACGGGCATAGCTCCCATGACAAGGCAAGTAGGCGGCCCTTCTCCTCCATCATCATCTTCAGGTGCTACAGGCCTGATAGGGAAAAGCAGTTCCGCATTCCACTCATCCTCAGTGCCAGTGCACGCCAAAAAGTCCTGGAACTCTGGAGTTGACACCCATGCAGGGGGCCAGCCAGTAGCATGGCCTTCATCAGGAAGGTCCTGACTGGCACTGCTCACTCCAGCAGCAAGCAGGGCAGAGGCAACAACAAATTTAACCATATTTTCTATGCAGAAAGAGAGAGAAACGCAAAGATGGGATGTAGTAGGCAAAACGTGGGTATCAGAGTGTGGGTGTCAATATATCGATAGCAAAAACCGCTAACAAGAGGGCAATACAATGGAAAATGTGTAAAGAGCTGTTGTAAGGTAAACCAAAGGTACTTTCCATACAACGCAGAAGTATTAACTCACCAAAACTCTATCGAATGGAGTCCGCCTTACAGAGAGGAAGGGCCCGATTCTAAATAAAAAAAAAACGAGCCTAGACTATTTTTTTTCTAGTTTACCCAACAGGCAAGTTGTGGCCGAAATTTTCAAAGAAAAAAGATAAAAGATCTTGAGACAAGTTGAAACTGCTTTTTCAAAAAATCGGAGCCTTAAAAAAACAATTGGATACAAGGACTCGGCAAAAGTACAGAATAAAGCTGTTCGACCAAAAATTTCTACATCTTGAAACATTATTTACTGAAGGATCAATTGAAGAACACACCCAGTGGAGAGTGTCTTCAAATTGCCACCCGATTCCTGTTTTTGAGGGTTACATTTTACATTTTATCTTTCCTTCCCACACCTTCCCCTCACCACGACATTCACTTCAGGTAATTATAAAAAGAATGATCCCC
>Ga0209832_1001044_pt1 | contig 15671 bp, 7 predicted proteins | sample COGITO_mtgs_1104_2_FD_185516 | JGI IMG/M metagenome (GOLD analysis project Ga0209832, IMG submission 185516) | Pelagic marine microbial communities from North Sea - COGITO_mtgs_110407 (SPAdes) (version 2) | ecosystem: Environmental > Aquatic > Marine > Epipelagic ...
TTTGGTTTTTAGCCCAAAATCTTCTCCCCTTCCCCTTTCAACTCCCATCTATTTCAGGAATTATTAATCTTTATATCGCTCGCTCTTCTTCTGAAGATACCCAGAATCGCGCTTTTAAAATTTAAAAAGTCCCCTAGGCAACGGCACGTTCGAACCCTTGACAAACGGTCATTCCAATTTCTGTAGCTCCGGTTTCTGTTACTCTGGCGCGTTCCCCGTTGATCTTCCTCCTCCCTAACCCTTTTCCTTTCGATGTCTGATCCTTCCTCGAGCGGGCCCCATTTCTCCATTCCCCCTGCCCCTCCCGATGCTTCCCCCTCTGCCTCTGCCTCTGCCTCTTCGTCAACTGCCTCCTTCGCCCCGACCCAGTGCAATGTTAGGGTGGTCACCCGTCTCCGCCCGCTCTCCGCGACCGAGCTTGAGACGGACCAGAGCGCGACGACGAAGGCTGTCGGCTGTACTAAGAGCGGAAAACCCAATGCGGTCCAAATGGGAGATGGGGAGGCAGCAAAACGCTTTGAGTTTGACGAGGTGTTCGCCCCAAAATCTTCGAACAGTAACCTTTACGAATCTGTGGCCAAGCCAATGATACACAATAAGATATTCAGGGGGTTCAACGCGACAATCCTTGCGTACGGACAGACTGGATCCGGAAAGACCTTCACAATGGGAACTAACTGGGAAGGCGCCAAGACAGAAGAAGAGGCCAAGAAAGGAGGACAAAACGACAAAACCGGCGACGATGCCGATGCCGATGATCAAGATCGCGCCGACAACCGCGGCATCATCCCTTGCTCTGTAGACGAGATTTTCAAGCTGGCGGCCACTTACAAGGGTTCTGTGGAGGTGAACCTGAGCTACCTGGAGATTTACAATGAGGAGGTCAAAGATCTTCTGGGAGAGGGAGAAGATGCTGGTAACTTGCCCATTCGGGAGGGAATCGATGGTAGCGTTCATGTGCAGGGTCTGGCTTGCAAACCCGTCAAAACTCCCCAAGATGTAGCCTCTCTCATGTCCCTTGCATCCCTGAAACGCGCCACTGCAGCGACCGCCATGAACTCCGTTTCGTCGCGCTCCCACGCGATCTGTACTTTGTACATCGTGGCAACGCCTGATGGTAAGTCGGAGAGATCCGACTCGAATCCTGAGGCGTCCGAATCCGAGTCTTCTGAACGCACTGAATCCTCAGAGAAGGCAGACACTGAGGACACACACAGCGATACTGAGCAGATTTCTTCTAAGTTCACACTCGTAGATCTTGCTGGAAGCGAGCGACTGAAGCGAACGAACGCGGAGGGCAGCCGTAAAAAAGAAGGCATCAACATTAACAAGGGGCTCTTCGTCCTCGGGCAGGTCATCAGCGGTTTGAGTGAGAGGGGGAAAGACTCCACCAACAACCTTGGCTCGTTCCATGTACCGTACCGTGACAGTAAGCTGACCCGTCTTCTAACGGACTCTCTCGGAGGAAACTCGCACACATGTATGATTGCGTGCGTGTCTCCTGCCCAAATCAACGCGGAGGAATCCACCAATACGCTCCGGTATGCCCAGCGAGCCCGTGCAATCAAGAACTCCGCAGTGAGGAACGTTATCGCGGCAACCTTGACGGCAGCGGAGGCAGCGAGTCTCCGACGCGAAAATCAAATGCTCAAGTTACAGCTGCTGCAAGCGCAGATGAGTTCTCCGGCGATCATCGATAATATCGACGCCGGTGTCTCCCTACATGGCATCAACGTGGAGAAGCTTGAGGTCGTCATGAAGCTTCGCTGTGAAAATACCGGCCTCCAAACGAAAATCCAGGAGCTCAAAGAAATCTCGAAGAAGCGAGAGGCCGATTCCTTCGACTCTGCGATTCAACTCGACAAGTATCGTTACAAATACGAGAATCTCTTGGAAGAGGCGAAGGCACACGGCTTTACTCCCTCAGATGCCGCCTCCAACTCTCCATCTCTGATCACCGACATGAGGCACGAAATATCGGCGCTCAAGAAGGAACTTGAGGATGCACGCATCGATAGTAAGATAGCGCGCGCCACAGCGTCCGCTATCGTCGTTGGAGACGGTAATCTGACCGCCGCTGCTCAGATCGCTATCCTAGACAGCAATGACGAGGAAATCGAGGAGGAGTCAACCAACCCGTATAACGATAAGCTGGTCTCTGAGCTTAATGCACTTTCCGGTGACATACAGCACAAAGTTGACATGGAGAAAAAGCTACAGAAGGAGAGAGAAACGATGGAGACGCTAAAGGGTCACTTTGAGGGAGCAATGGAAAGACTCACTGATGAAATTGACGCCTTGAATCAGGAGAAAAACGTTCTAATGGCGAAAATGGTCAACAACGACAGGAAGGGCAATAATCAGTCAGATGCTGTCAACAAAAAGACTGTCATTGAGAACAAAAAAATGAAGGAGAGAGTCAATGAACTGCAGGACAGAATTAAGGAGCTCAACAAGAAATCTGCCGAGCACTCGCGCAGTTTGAAGATGCGCGAAGCGGCAGAGAAACGCTGCGCTCAGCTCAAACTCGAGATTGAGGCAGACAAGAAGCGGAAAGTTTCCTTGCAAAAGAAAATGAAGGAAGAAATGGAGGCGCGCCGGAATGAGAAGAAGGCCGCTGATATGAAGGCAAATATCATGTTGAGAGAAGGGGATCGGCTCAAGATGGAGCTCGCCAAGGTGAAAGACTCTGCAGCGAAGCAGGCTGCTGTACTGAAGCGAAAGGCGTCAGAGGCTATCGCCAAGCAGAAGCAACTTGCGGAGCAGCGCAAGCGTCAGATGGCCCATAAGGGCAAGGACAGCAAGAATATGAAATTGGTTGGAGGAAGCTTGCAGCAACAGCGTAAGCAGGACTTGGTGAGCTGGCTTGAGGAGGAAGTTGAGATTACAGCAAGTGCTAAGGCAATTCAGATCCAGTTAGAGGACCAGGCACACCTCCGGAGCATGGCGGCGGATAAGCGTGACCGACTGGTAGGTTCTCGAAATTACAATGCCTCCAAGGAGGTGTCGGTGCTAGAGATGGAGCTTGAGACCAGGACGGGGGTCATCAAGCAGCTACAGCGTAGTCTCTCCGAGCTAGATCGTGCGTCAAAGGTCTCCAACAACAAGATCATCATAAATAGCACGGCAACGACAAACAACCCAAATAACATGAGTTGTTGGGCCATGTTCACCAAGAACGAAACGAAATATGTGCTTGCCAAGACTTTTGACTCTCTTGTTGAGACCAAGCTTGAGAATAATGAACTCTCCACGAAGCTCAAGACGAGAGATGACGCTGTTGTGGAAGCTGCTCTTGATGAAGAGCGGGCGAAATCGAGAAAGCATCTTAAGAAGCTCGAATTCAAGCATAGTGAGGCTATGATGAGCCTACTGGAAGCGACCAAGGGAGCTGTCGAACATGACCTGACAGTCAAGGTTATGGAAGCTGATGGTGCCATTGACGCAGACTGCAAAAATGCGGTTGACGATATGTTGTTTGGGTTTTTGAGTGGCTGCGAGGCTGTTACCAACGACTTGAACAAGAACATTGATTTGTTCATGGACGAGGAGCGTAAGCTGAAGGTCAAAGAGGAGAAGAAGAAGCAGGCCGAGATTATGAAGAAGAAGAGGAAAAAGTTCGAAGGTTTCATCGAGGAGGAAAGTGAACCAGAGGAAGAAGAAGAGTACGTGAGCGCAGCGGAGGATAGCGAAGACAGTGACTGGGAGCCGGACAGCAAAACAAAGAAGAAAAGTGGTGGAAAGAAGACCTCTTTCGGTAAAGCAGCTGCTGCTGTGCCTCTTCACGCCTCTAAAAATGATGATGGTGATGAAGAAGACGACATTTCTTTGTCATCGCAGAGCTCGGGAAGGTCAAAATCATCCTCAACTGCACCCGCTACATTTATTTCTCACTCCGCGGAGCTCCCTTCGGAAGAGGAGCTGTCGAAGATGAAAGTAGCCGAGCTGAAGCAGCTCTTAAGAGCCAGATCTCTCCCCGTAAGTGGACGGAAAGATGATTTGATTGCACGCTTGTTGGAGAGACCTAGTCAGGAGAAACGGGGGAATGAAGAGGAGAAAGCACAGATGAGAACAAAAGAGGAAGAAAGAATAGAACCAGCGCTACCTGTTGTCGAGACAACAACGGTAGCGGCTCCCAGCGAAGCAGTTCCTGTCGTTAGGATTGACCTCAGTAGATCGACTCCTGTCGTCGCTGCGACCAAGCCTGTCGTCGCTGCGACCAAGCCTGTCGTCGCTGCGACCAAGCCTATCGTCGCTGCGACCAAGCCTGTCGTCGCTGCGACCAAGCCTGTCGTCCCTGCGACCAAGCCCGTCGTCGCTGCGACCAAGCCTGTCGTCGCTGCGACCAAGCCTGTCGTCGCTGCGGCCAAGCCTGTCGTCGATGCGACCAAGCCTGTCGTCGATGCGATCAAACTTCTACCTCAACCTCCTATAAGCAAATCAATTAAGAAGAAGCCTTCTCTCTCAGTCGCTGAGATGACAAACAAAATCACCAAGAGTCACTGCAACAGTACTACTACTACTACTAACGCCGGCGCAATCGAGGGGAGGGAACGGTCGAACTCGGCAACCTTCGGTAAAAATACCACCACACCTTACTGGATGAAGGTGGAAATGCGAAACGCCAAAAACAGCGACGTTAATGTTAACAAAACTAACAGCAGCGGTCACAACAGCACTCAGCGAGGCGAAATTCTGAGAGATGTGATGAACACTGTCAAATCTCTGGAGACTGCCAACACAAAGATGGCCTTAAAAGCCAACAGCGGCAACAATAATAATACCAATTCCAGCGCAAGTGATGGACGTAAGAAGCCATCATCGTCGTCGCTGCTTGGCGCCCCACAGCGGAAGATATCACAGCCTGCACAGCGTAGTGTTGGTGGTGGTGGATTCAACTTTTGAGGTGTTGGGTGGTAATAGTTCACCGGCAATGTGTAATGTGTAAAGAAAACATGAATAATGAACACCTGTTTTTGATGGAGATGGAGAGTGAGTTGTTTGTGAGTCATTTGTTTTCGTTTTGTCAATTTTTCTCTCGTTCTTTTTTTTTGCTCATTATTTTTTTTCTCACTTCACTTGTTATTTCACCACCTTGACCCTATCCATAACATACAATATCCATATTCATATCCATATCCATATCCATAACCATATCCATATCCATATCCATATCCATATCCATCCGAAAATTATCTCGCTTACTGCGTCCTGGTCTTCCTCCTCTTTCCGCCACCCCCGCTACCGCTGACCTTGTCAAACAGCCCCTTGACTTGGCTATCGTCAGTGCTCCCAGTAGTTCCGGTCGTGGTGGTGGGGTCATCCTCCCTATCGTCCTCCACGACACTCTCGAGGTTCTTAGCCCCTCTCTTCGCCTTGCTCCCTCTCGCTGTGCGCTTGCTCCCGGCCATCTCCTTCTCCGCGGCCACGTCGTCCTCCATGGAGCTGTCCTCTTCGTTGTCGCTGACGGTGGCAGTTGCCACACGCTTCTTGGCGCCGAGCTGGTTGAGGAACTCCTTGCCGCTGGCGGCAGCAACCTGCTGCTCCTCGTCGAGGTAGAACAAGTGGCTCTTGAAGGCGTCCTCGCACCGGTAGAATTCGTCCAAGACGTCGTTTTTCATCCTGGTGTCCTTCTTAACCCAACCAACATAGTGCTTGAGGAATCCAAGGAAGCTGATGCGACTGCCGAATCCGTCCTTGTCCTCGGTCTCGGTCTTGGTCTTGGTATTTGTCTTTGTCACAGGGCAGCTGAAGGAGTACCTGATGGCCTCCTTGATGAACTCGACCATATTCTCCTTCATAGCAACGGTCTTGAGGTCGTTGACTCCGAGAGACTTGCTCATCCTTACGGCCAGCTTGACGAGGTCCGCGTACTGGTTGTTGTGGTCCGCCTCGCTCTGGGTGAATGCGGCCATCTCCGCCTCGGAGGGCTTCTTCTTGGTGAGCTCCTTGGGCTGCGAGGCGAGGTGCGCCTCGAAGCTCTGCCTCAGACTGGCCATGTGAACCTCGAGCAGCTTGACCTCGTCCCGCTTCCTGACGGCCGCGCTGAACGCCTTGACGACGTCGGACGCGTCCTTCCCGAACCCGGTGAAGTGCCCCAGGAGGCACCCGGCCTCCCGGCGGTTCACGCCCTCCCAGTTGCTGAGGACGGCGCGGGCCTGGGGGACGACGGAGCTCTCCACGAAGAGGTCGTCGCCGCCGCCGTCGCCGTCGCCGTCCAGGCGCATGGCCTCCTCCTGCACCTTTGCGAAGCGGATCATTCCCGTGGTCACCTGCCCGTCCTCCGTGAAGGCCAGGGCCCTGAGACCCTCGGAGCTGCTGTTCTTGAAGCTCTTGGGGAGGAGACTCCTGAGGTCGGAGATCGTCTTCATGGCGACCTCCTGGCTGTCTTGGATGAACTCGGAGAGTGCGTTGTCGGAGTCGGACGTAGACGAAGACGTAGACGCGGGAACGTGGACCAACTCGAAGATCTTCTTGCTGAGGTTGACGACGCATTCTCTCATCTGCTTGAGGTCCGAGACGTCAACCTCCCCCTCGCTCGCGTCGCTCATATCGCCGTCGTCGGCCTCCGCCTCCGCGTCCGCCTCCTTGAAGTCGTCGTCCTTGTCAGTGACCCTCTTGTCCTCCTTCTCGTGGAGAGGACTGACCATCCACCCGAGCATGGTGATCCCAATCTCCAGCGCTTCGCAGACGACGTTGACGCTCTCCCTTAGGACGGCCTCGTCCTTCTGCTCGGTGCACTTGTCCACCCTGAGCTCCGCGCAACCGCAGAGCATCTTGACGAAGTCAGAGGCGTCAGAGGACTCCCCCGCCATGCCCACCAGCTGGCTGACGTCCATCCGCTTGGACAGCGTCCTGAACTGCTGCAGGGAGAGTCCCAGGGAGAACTCCGTGTCCCTGGTGACTTCCTTGCCGTCGGAGAGATTGGACTTGCCGCGTCCCTGGCCCTTCTTGGGCGTGACAACGTTGGCGGTGGTGAGCTTGCGACCGCAGTGGTCGGTGATCTTCGCCTTGAGCTTGTCGGCGATCTTCTGGAGCGCGAGCTTGGCGTCCGCGCTGCGGGCGTGCCCGCCCTCGGCGAGGTGCCGAAGCGCCCCCGCGGTGATCCCCAGGACCTTGTCGTCCCCGCTCCTCTCAAAGAGAGCGACCATCGAGTTGAGGAGGTTGGTGACCTCCTTCTTCTTGCCGGAAACGCCCAGGACGTCAGGGCTGAGGTAGCGGGGCAGCTGGGCGAGCTGACGGAGCGCCACGTTGTCGCCGGCGAACTTGGACAGGAGGGAGGGAAGGGAGGGGAGAAGGGCGTTGGATAGGTCGGTGTGGCTCTTCTCTCCTTTCTTGGATTTCTTCTTGGAGTTTGAATCAACGTCAACTCCAACGTTAACAAGACCGGCCATCGTCCCCTCCAGGAACGAGTCGCCAAGCGCCTCCTTGCACTCGAGCTTGACGGCCGCCATGAGCATCCTGGTGAGGACGCGCTGCTTGGCGAGGTCGCTCACGTTGGAGGTCTCCCCCGCGGCCGTCACGGCGCGAGTGTCCGCCGTGAGCGAGTGCAGGAGGGAGGGCCACGCGGTCGCGAGGCCGGCGAACTCGGGGATGGAGCGAAGGCTCTCCATCATGTAGTAGGCGCAAGAGACTGGGATCTCCTCTCCGCTGTCTCCGCTGGAGAGGTCCACAGACCCGCCACCAGTGACGGCGTGGGCTGCCCAGCTGGCCAGAGCGTCGATCTTGCTGACGTTTCTCTGCTCTTCTTCCTGTTTGGTGACCTTTTGGTTCTTTTTGGAAGCCTTGGTGGACTTGGCAGACTTGGCTGCACCCTCATCATCATCCTCATCGTCAGAACCGTCGTCAAAAGCCTCCAACTGCTCAATCACAAACTGCAGAGAGAGACGGCGCATCTCAGGAGTCGCCTTGGGATCCAGAGATCTGAAGTTGATCTGATCCCACAGCTCCTCGTCCTCGACCTCGTCCATGAAGCCCTCCCTGAGCAGGCTCCCCAGGAGCCTCCCCGCCTCCTCCTGGACGAGTCCGCCGCTCACGTCGAGCGTGAGGTCCGCGAGGTGGGGAAGGAATTTCTGCGCCACGTTCTTCAGCTGCAGGGGGTCCACGGTGGCGTCGTCGGGGTTGTTGTCGAGGTGGAGGAACGGGGCGTTGAGGGCCTTGAGGGAGGTCTGGCGGACGGAGGGGTCGCTGTCGTGGAGGAGCCAGGCGGGATATTTCAGGTAGGCGTCCACTAAAAAACTCTCAGGGCAGACCAGCTGGTAGTGGGAGAGGTAACTGATGCAGAGGGAGCGGATGGGGGGGGAGGAGTCGCGGTACCGGTGCATGAAGACGGGGGGGATTACAGAAGTGGTGATCAAAGAAGTGAGGGAAGAGATGGTTTTGTCCAGTGCCTTGACCTGACTGGCCAGACTCTCGCCTCTCTTGGTGCCGGCGCCGACGGCTCTTCTCTGCCTCTCTGCCTTGCCCCTCCTCTCTGTGAGCCTCTTCGACTCGCCCAGGGCTCCCCGCCCCATCTCAAAGATGGCCAGACTGGCGGCGTATCGGATGTCGGGCTGTCCGACGCCGACAATCTCCGTGAGCAGTTGAATTAATGTCGCTACTAGTTCCACGTCCAGGATAGCGGATGTGGAGGTGGCAGCGGAAGCGGAAGCGGAAGCGGAAGTCGCGTTGGGGAAGTCGGCGCTAGACGAGGGTGTCGTGGCCGCGAGTCCGTCAGTCAGGGCCGTGGTGGCCAGAAGGCGGAAGAAATTCGAAAAGTTGGAGTGGAATTTTTGGGCAGACTTTGTCATCTTCCTCTCCTCGACACTTTCGATCCTGACTGCGCGTGTAGACGTAGACGCGCTCCCGCTTTCTTCCTCTCCCATCTCGGCAACAACGTCAGTCAGCCTCTCCGCCCATTCTTCCTCCCCAATATCATTGAGGTTGGTGTCCTCGCTGATTTCGCTCCCCGAGCCGCCGCCAACGGAGCGGAAAAGGAGGTTTAGAAGTCTGACCTGGGCCAGGTTGGGCGATTTGTTGTGGAGGGCTACGAGGTCGGTGACCAGGGTCAGGGTGGAGCTGGTGGAGGAGTAGAGGGCTGAAAGGAGGGGGTTGGAGGAGTGTGCAGACTGATTGTGAATTCATTTGCAATTTGCGTTGGCATGCGAGTTGAGTTGAGTTGAGTTGAGTCAGTTGAGTTAGTTGAGTTAGTTAGTGGGCTTTACGTGCTGCTGCTGATGCTGGTAGGTTGTCGCATGCACGCTGCTCGCGCACCGCTGCTTGCGCGCTGTCTTAGGCGCTTTGTGTTATATGTCATTGCCCTCACCTGAATACTCAAATTTACACTCTTGTCAACATTCGCTTTCCCCTTGTTTACCCTGGCCTTCTTCACTGTGCTCTTGGCTCCTGGCGTCCTCCTTGGCTTCTTGGCGGTAGAAGCGACATGGGTTCGGTCGTTGGGGTTGGCATTCTCATCATCATCAGAGTCAGAGGTCTCCACATCACTATTCAGGGTCATCTCAGACTTGTCTCCACTGCAGTCGGTTAGGAAAGGTTGCAATCAGGATCAAGATGGATTTTATATGAGTCAAAGGGGCAGTACAGTCGTGGAAGAGAGTTTATGAGGGTTAGAAGTGGTGCAATTGGCCTTGAAATTGGTTCGGGAATTGGTACCATCTTTTCGGCGGACTCACGGGGGATTGTTTAAACACAAATACGAGAAATCAGCCAACAGTGAGGTCGCGAGAATCACTACACCTCTCTTTGGGCTTATCAAGGGTCCAAAACACAAACACACACACACCACAGTCCGCTCAAAAATTCAGGCGGGGGAATCGAGATTCGAGTGTAAAACCAGTTACTTACGTGATTGAGATGCTGGAGTCATTGAGGAAGTTCTCCGGCTTCGTGCGAGTGCGGGAAGACCGTCGGCTTGTCGCCATTTTCGATAATGGCTTGTTTGGAGATTTGTTTTTCCCTCCTTCGACGAGCAGTGCCTCGAAACTCGAAACTCGATGCCGCTCCAAAAAGAAAATGAAATTTGTGCAATTCCACCACACCCTCACCTCACCGCAACCTCACCCCCACTCCTCTGGTAGTTTTTCGCATTTCGTATTGTCATAAGCTCAACTTAAAAACGCCCACCTAAAATCCACTATCAAGCCATGCCCAATGCCCCGATTCTGCAGAGTTGCTCTGGATGCTACGTTTTTAACCCTCGTGCGGTGGTTTGCTCGCGATGCAAGGAGGTGGACGTTTACTGCGATCGTTCGTGCCAGGCAAAACATTGGAGAACGCACAAAACATATTGTGAGCAAAGCCACATGAATTGCAAAAGTGTGGCAACTTCTAGTCAATTTCGTGGGCTGATTGCGATCGAATCAATAAAAGCTGGAACAAAACTTCGTTGTAAGTCATCTCAGTCAAGAGCACTTGTTCAACCAGTTCTGTTCGGAGATCTTCGAAACTCTCGGTGTGCATATTGCTTTGGTGAAGGGGTGATTCCCCCTTCTTCTTCAAAAATGATTCACAGATATTGTTCGACAATTTGCGAGGCGAAAGACGTGCTTGGAAGAATGGAAAATTCTGTTTTTGCACAACTTTCCGATGTTCCAGATCCAGACCCGACTGTAATTTTGGCACATCGCCTCGCAATCTCCATTCACATGCGAGGAGACATTGAGGCTGAAGTGGTAAAAATGGTCGGCAACACTCCGTCAAGCAGCGCATCAAAAGTTGGCGAAAGATTGTTGGAAATGATCAACATTTTCAGGGGAAATCCGATTTATATTCAGACAATTCAGTTTCCCAGAAAAACCGATAAATGCTGGGATTTGTCCGCAGCCACCCTGCTTTTATCCAAGATTTCTCAGAATGCTGTGACAATGACTGATGAAGAAATGAACCAGCTCGGAATAGGAATTTTCCCGACTTTGTCTACGACAAACCATAGCTGCGAACCGAATGCTCTTCAGTCATTCACGATAGGTTGCAATAACAGCATCCCATCTCTAAATTTATATGCCAGTCGCAATATTGCTTCTATGGAAGAGGTTTTCATTTCATATTGTGACGTCGGGGTACCGACATTGGAGAGGAAAACGAACCTATTAGAGACATATAAGTTCACTTGTGATTGCTTGCGCTGCTCGAACCAAGATTCCATAGAGGCTTCGACCTACACTGAATTCCGTGAGCTAGAAAAGGAGAAGTTAAGAGCGCTTGATGCAAAAGATTTTCAGACTGCCTTGACCTGCTCGCGGAAGTTGCTGGCTCCGACACAGAGAATATACGGCATAGACTCGATCCATTATGGGATAGCCTCTCTCACTCGCGCAAAATTAGAGCTGCTGATGATCGAGAATCCTACCAGCGAAACGATGAAATTGATTGTTGATGCCAAGGAAATTTTTGTCAGGCTTTATGGTGAAAATTGCGACCTCGTAAAGCAAATAAGAGATAACTACTGCTTGTAAAAAATAATGCGGTCGTGAGAAGACAGAGAACGGCGCAGTAGAAGACACTCTACGAACAAAAGTATGCAATGTTGACGTAGTAATAAGATGGAAATTGTGAAATTGTGAGTAAATGCTTCAAATTCCACCTTTTTTCCAAAGTGACGAAAATGCTCCGAAAAAAATTGGCTCGCTGCTCCCACGTGATTTTGTTCATTGTGCTTTATTTTCATACCCATTAAGACAAACACCATGGCTAGCTTCAAGAAGCTATCCCTCTCTGATGTTGCTGAGGAGGGCTTTACTCCTCTCTCGAAATCAAAGTCTGATGCAGGCTATGCAGCCTCCTCAAAGACATCCACAAGGTACCAGATTCCTCTCCGGGACCCTTTGTCGGACTACTTTAAATATATTGATGTGCGCGCTGACATCTACGTGCAGCGTTTGAAGGAAGCTGTGGCCATTGAATCTGTTTCGGCCTGGCCAACACACCGTCCAGAGATTTTCAAGATGCTTGATTGGACCAAAGATTGGATTGTCAAGCTTGGTGGTACTGCCTCTTTGTACGACAATCCGGAGGGTACCCAGAGTCTGGACGATGGTAGCACGATTCCTCTTCCTCCCATCCTCTTGGGCCAGTTCGGCAACAACCCAGCAAAGAAGACCGTCTGTGTGTATGGTCACTTGGATGTGCAGCCCGCTCTTGTTTCAGATGGCTGGGATACCCCTCCATTCGTGCTAACTGAGATTGACGGGAAACTATTTGGTAGAGGATCAACTGACGATAAGGGCCCGGCCCTCAGTTGGCTATGGATGGTCGAAGCTTTCAATGCTCTGAAAATTGATCTCCCTGTCAACATTAAAATTATCTATGAGGGGATGGAAGAATACGGTTCTGAGGGAATGTTCGAGACAGTGAACGCTCTTGCGAAGCCGGGTGAATTTCTTAGTGACGTAGATTTCTTCTGCATCAGTGATAATTACTGGCTTGGGAAGACCAAACCATGCTTGACCTATGGGCTTAGAGGCATGTCATACTTTGAGGTTGGCGTTGAGTGTTCCACAAAAGACCTCCACTCTGGAGTGTATGGTGGATCCGTCCACGAAGGTATGACCGATCTCGTCCATTTGATGGCAAGTCTCGTTGACAGCCAGGGGAAGATACTGGTCGACGGGGTGATGAAAGATGTCGATCCTGTCACTGAAGAGGAGAAAAAAATTTATGAGAAGGTGTGTTGACTTTTAAGCTGACGTTTAGCCCCATCAAACGGCGTTTTAGCTTTCGCTTTTCGCTTATAAGCTCGCAACTCACCCCAATCCAATGCACGCGTAAATGTTGCGCAGATCGATTTCAATCTGGATGACTATGCCCAAGAGACTGGTGTGACTGCCACGAGCAAAAAGCTCCTCCACACCACAAAGGAATCCTTGCTGATGCACCGTTGGAGATTCCCGACTTTGAGCCTACACGGTATCGAGGGGGCCTTTTCAGACCCGGGGGCGAAAACTGTCATTCCGCGCAAGGTCATTGGTAAGTTTTCTCTCCGTCTCGTACCCGATCAGGACCCGAAACAAATTAGAGAGGTGGTGACAAAGCACCTCGAAGAAAAGTTTGCGACGCTTAACAGTCCAAATAAAATGTGGGTCAAGGCCCACCATGGAGCCAAAGCTTGGAAGAGTGACCCAACACACCCCAATTATGAGGCAGCCAAGAAGGTAAGGAGCAACAATTGGAGGGGAACTGACAAGTTGTCACAATACACAACAGAACTGGCTAGTTAAACGCGAATGTATTCGGCCATCGCTAACGACCACTTTCCGCAGGCTGTTGAAAAGGTTTACGGATTGACCCCTGACCTTACTCGAGAGGGTGGGTCCATACCAATTGCTACCTGGCTAGAGGATGCTACTCAGATGAACTGTTTGCTTCTTCCAGTGGGCGCCTGCGATGACATGGCTCATTCTCAAAACGAGAAATTTGACCGCAGCAATCTGGTCAACGCGATTAAGGTGCTTGGACAATATCTCCATGAGATTGCAAAGATCCGAGGGCCCAAACCAAGCGATTGCAAGTGCGAGCCACTAAGTATGGAAGAGATGATGATCCCCGGAGCTTTTGCCAGAGGTTTTAGGTGTAAGTGTGAAATGTGAGAAGTGAATAATCGAGAGTGTCTAGTAACTTTATAAATGGAGGATAGGGTTTGTTTGTGCTAATACTTTAAAGTTGTCAAAAAAAAGAAGCCATTCCCGCATCTTAGAAAAAATTTCTTCAGTTTCGCATTGCGGCAATTAAATTTTCGGGCGGCTGAATCGGCCCCTGGCGGTCTGCTCGACAAATGTTGCCGCATTCTCTCCCTCTCCTTCTCCTTCTTTCTCCCCTTCTTCCCCATCGGCTACCGAAACGACGGGATAAATCTTCTTCAAATCCTCAAATGTCTTCCTGCCAGAGACCAAGTTATTCATCACCATCTCCAATTCGTCAATCGGCAGTCTGACCTGCAGCATGGTATCCCTGTCACGCATGGTAACAGTATTGGCAGCGAGAGTTTCGAAATCGCAAGTAAAGCAGAAGGGCACCCCAATCTCGTCCATCCTCGCGTACCGGCGCCCCAAACTAGCTCCGCTCTTGTCGCTCCTGCAGGATATTCCTCCACTAGTCAGGGACGAGACAATGCCGTCCACGATTTTGTTGAGGTTATTGTCGCCGCTTATGGGCAGGGCGGCGCACTTGACCGGGGCCACGCAACAATTGAATTTCATGAAGATCCTCTGCTCATCCTTCTCCCTGTAGTCAAAGCTGTGCTCGAGGAGAGCGTAGAGTATCCGGCCAATGCCGAAGGAAGGCTCCACAACGCTGGGAACGAATTTTTTTTCGTGAATCTTCTTCTTCTTCTTTTCGTACGTGAACATGTCCTTGGTGATCTCGAAGGAAGCGAAGGTGGCTTTGCCCTCAGAGTCGAGTTTCTGCACCAGTTCCTCAAAGGCGCCGATGTCCTCTTCCCCGAGTGCCTCAAGAGCCCCGGATACCTTCCTCGCGTCTCCCTTGAAGACCATGCCGAGCTTCTTGCGGTCGAACTTGATCTTGGCGAACTCAACCTCCACAGGCTTGTCCAGGAGCTTTGTGGCCACCATGTCGGTGTTGGTCGCCTTCCCGTGCACCTGAAGGTCGTAGCAGGACCTGTCCGCGTGGCCGGCGCACTCGATCCACCCGTAGCTGGTCTTGATCTCGAGATCCCAGCAGTCGCAGGCGTAGTGGGCCATCTCGGTGTCCAGGTGCTGCCGGAACCTGAGCCTCTCCTTGTCCAGTCCAATCTTCTCAGCGAACAGTTGAGTTCTTGCCATGAAATACCCGAGCGTCTGGTTGGCCACGAGTCCCTGCGAGACGGCGTCCCCGATCGAAACCTTCCTCGTCTTGCCGGTTCCGAGCTGGTCCTCCTTCCCGAAGAGAGTGAGCTCCTTTTTGGCTACCTGGTTGAAGTTGTGGTGGTCCTTCTCCTCGGGGTTCACAAAGTGCTCAATCTCGGCCATGCAGAACTCCCTCACGCGCAGGAGTCCAGCCTTGGGGCTGATCTCGTTCCGGAATCCCAGTCCAATCTGCGCAGCCGCGAAGGGCATCTTTTGGGCGTTGTAGTCGATGAGGCGCTTGAAGTTCACAAAGAGGCCCTGGGCAGTCTCGGGCCGAAGGTAACCCACGGCCGTGCCCTCAGGGCCGATCATGGTGCGGAACATGAGGTTGAAGGGATAGGGCTCCCCGTATTCCTTCCCTCCGATGGTCTTCACGCCGTAGTCCTTCAGCTTCTGGCCGAGCTCCTGGGGAGAGAAGGCGTCAGCCTGGAGCTGAATCTTTTGGTGGTTGACGCGCTCGTCAGGAGACATCGCTTTGCCCTCCTCGCCGTCCAGCAGGTTGTCGATGGCGTCTTCGAGCAGCTTGTCCGCCCTATAGCATTCCCCGGTCTCAGGATCCTTGACCATCAAGTCAGTGAACCTCTCCACATGGCCACTCGTTGTCAAGACATTTGCTGGGGTCAGATTGGTGCATTCCATCTCGAGCATGCCCTCGTTGAGGACGAAGTGCTTCCTCCAGACGTCGATTATATTCGTCTTCAGGGCGCTGCCCGGGGGGCCCAGGTCGAAGAGGCCCGCCACCCCCCCGTGGATCTCGAAAGCGGGCACCACGAAGAATTTTCTCACCAGCATCTCGTCGAAGCTCTTCCGGATGAATTTTTCGTCGGCCAAAGA
>Ga0209832_1001054_pt1 | contig 15584 bp, 15 predicted proteins | sample COGITO_mtgs_1104_2_FD_185516 | JGI IMG/M metagenome (GOLD analysis project Ga0209832, IMG submission 185516) | Pelagic marine microbial communities from North Sea - COGITO_mtgs_110407 (SPAdes) (version 2) | ecosystem: Environmental > Aquatic > Marine > Epipelagic ...
CATACACACATGTAACATTGTGAAGCATTTTGAAGGCTTCCGTCAGCATTTGTAAGTATTTTGGGTCCGTCGCATTTTTTCCTGTGGTTATATAAACTTTGTCGGTGCGCATAAGACCTTCCACAATCACAAGTGAAAATACTCGGTTTGGAACCTTTTACGGAAGTCCCGGTAAGTATTTGGTGTTTATCGGTTGATAAGTGACGCTTCCATTGGGATAATTTATTACTGTGATAGTCACACTCCTCGCAATTATATTTATATGGAACTTTCACAGGAAGCATTTGGGTCCTTTAATACTTACACATAAAAGTTCCTAAATCATTTCAAAAGGCGATTATTTGCCCCGAAAATCCCCCTACATAAGGTCCCTACATACATATTTTGGTTGCCTCGTTTGGTTCCCTCCATTATGTAGGCAAACTCACTTTTTTTGTCACTTTTTACAGAGGTTTGAAAGTCGATTTTCATAAATGAGTTTTTTTGGGTGTTTTTTTCGTTTTTTCAAATTGGGTCTTGGGATCTGTGAAAAAAAAGAAGCATTTTAAATATAAAAAATTGATATAGTTTATATTTTATAATAGTTAATAAAAATGGTAAATGTTAAACACAAAAAATGTCAATGTGGAAAAGCAAGACCTAATTTCAACGAACCCGGAGAAACAAAGGCGATTTGCTGTAGTGAATGTAAAACCGAAACGATGGTAGATGTTAAAAACAAAAGGTGTCAATGTGGAAAAGCAAGACCTAATTTCAACGAACCCGGAGAAACAAAGGCGATTTGCTGTAGTGAATGTAAAACCGAAACGATGGTAGATGTTAAAAACAAAAGGTGTCAATGTGGAAAAGCAAGACCTAATTTCAACGAACCCGGAGAAACAAAGGCGATTTGCTGTAGTGAATGTAAAACCGAAACGATGGTAGATGTTAAAAACAAAAGGTGTCAATGTGGAAAAGCGCAACCTCATTTCAACGAACCCGGAGAAACAAAGGCGATTTGCTGTAGTGAATGTAAAACCGAAACGATGGTAGATGTGATAAACAAAAGGTGTCAATGTGGAAAAGCAAGACCTAATTTCAACGAACCCGGAGAAACAAAGGCGATTTGCTGTAGTGAATGTAAAACCGAAACGATGGTGAATGTCAAAGACAAAAGGTGTCAATGTGGAAAAGCGCACCCAACTTTTAATGAACCAGGAGAAAAATCAGCTATTTGTTGTAGTCAATGTAAAACAGAAACAATGATAGATGTATTAAACAAACGATGTAAATCCGAATTTTGCGATACACATGTAGCAAATAAATACAAGGGTTACTGTTCTCATTGTTTTCAACACCTCTTTCCAAACGATCCACTATCATTTCAAATTGTAAGTAAGACGAAGGAGATTGCCGTGAGGGATTTCATCAATGCAAATTTCAAAGGGTGGCAACATGATAAATGTTTGTATACAGGCAATTGTGATTGTACGCATCGCAGACGATTGGACCACCGCGTCTTGGTAGGCAACACCTTGTTAGTCGTAGAAACCGATGAAAATCAACACAAAGGTTACGTTGAAATGGACGAGGAAGTCCGTTACGACGACCTATTTATGGTGCACGGAGGAAAATGGATATATATTCGGTTTAATCCAGACAAATATAAATCGAAAAAGGGCAAAAATAAGAACCCTGAAATCGCAACCAGACTGTTCGCCCTACAAAAACAAATAGAAACACATTTGGTTAGGATATCAAACGAAGAGAACACCGAACTACTAGAGAGACATTACATGTATTACGATAATTATAGTTAAATTAACCAAAAAAAATAAAGAATTTATCACTAATTATATTTAAAGAAACCATACAATATTTAAATATACTTATGCCACATACTTGCCCTCATTGTGATAGAATTTTTTCACAGAAAGGGCACTTGGAAAAGCATTTGAATAAGAAGAAAACGTGTGAGAAATGTAACGTAAGTTTTACCTCACAATATGCTTATATAAACGACGAATATATACATGTTAAAGATTATGAGAAAAACAAAGGTGATAAAATAAAATGTGCTCGCGGACACGAACTTGTTTTGTGTAATGGTAAGAAGATTCGAAAATATTTTCGACACAAAAATAGTGAAGATCTCGGTGGAAATCCCATGACCGAATGGCACAGTAGAATGCAGAGTTATTTTCCGGTAACCGAGTTCAGGTTAAAAAAACTACATAATCAAATCAAAGAGAGACGTGCCGATGTTATGATAGAACAGCACAATTGTATTATTGAATTCGAACACAGCGGTAAAACAATAGAAGAGGTAATTTGTAAGACAAAGGATTGTTTATTGCACGATAAAAAGATAATATGGTTTATAGATGGAAACACAAAAGATGTTACAATAGAACACTTATCTACTGATAACTATTTGATTACATTTGATATGGATTGGAAATATAAATCTTTCGTACATAATTATGAATTCGTAATGCTGGATATAGACGACCAAATATTCAAACTACCAGTCAAACAGGTGTGTAATAAAATGATATTGGTAAAAGAATGGAAACCAATAGAGTATGTTATGGACATACTGAATAAAGACCCTAATAATATATGGGATGTGTGGGAAGATGATAATGAGATAAAGGCAAAATTAATAGTTCAGCAGAAGGGTGCGGGTAATGGAAAAACATTCGGTATATGGAAAAGCATAGCCCACAATCACGACAAGGAGCTATTTATTATAGTAACAAAACAACACTCCGCTAAAACTGTTATCATGAAAGAATTAAATGACCAAGCAGAACGAAATGAATACCATATAGTTGATAATATATCAGACAGAGAGGATAACGAGAAAGCTAGAAAATACATTGTTAAATATAAACATAATCATTCTGCCAGAAACTGTATAGTTATTATATCAACTATAGATGCGTTGATGTTTAATCTCTCCGAGAACAAAGCAACAAATTCTAATTACTTTGAAGGATTACTTGAAAGCATCATTGATTATGGCACTGAAAAGGTAAATAATTTAACCGGTGAGTTTAAATTTGCGGGTCAAACTTTGTGTCTTGATAAAAAAACAGAAATGTGGATAGACGAAGCGCAGGACCTACATGAAAATTATTTTAAGGCTATCATTAAGTTAATGATGACAACTAAAATAGACATTATCATAGTGGGTGATAAATTGCAGAGTCTAGAACACAAAATAAACTTCATGACCTGTGTAGAGAAAAATATTCCGAATATTAATATTGTTAGGGAAACACCGGTAAATGATAACAGACGTATTAAAATAGATGGTATGGCTCAAGAAATTAATGGTTTAATAAATTTTAATGAACATAGCTTGCCCGAAGTTAGTGTTACTAACCCAGAAAATTTAATCCCCAATGAACAACAAACTATAGAGATTATTTATACGAAACGTATATTAGCGGGAGTTGATAGTAATGAAAATAGAAAAAATATAATTGACCATATAGATGATATTATTAATAAGGTAGATAAAGAAGTAAATTTACATAATTATTTACCAGAAGATTTTCTATTTATATTTCCCATCATGAAGTCAAATTTAATTGCGGGTGAATTGGAAACAAGATTAAATGAGTATTGGATTGATCGTAATCAAGAAACTGAATCTTATGAACAATATGCCGTGCTTCACAAACACGAAGAAGGACAGGTCATAGATACATCTTTATCAGATAAAGCATCAAGAATTGTAACAATACGCACATCGAAGGGAGATGGTAGAAAAGTAGTATTCATTTTGGGTTGTACTGAACAATCACTGAAAATAGTATCCAGAAGTGATAATATTGATTTAATATATGAATCATATTTACATGTGGCATTAACGCGTGCAAAAAATAAAATATATTTTGCTCTTGAAAAAAATAATGACGAAATCCACAAACGATTTGGAGGACAAGGATTAGCCGAATATTGTCCTGATATTAAACCGAAACTATCTCATGACAAGATTATAGATTATATAGATAAGGAAAAGATTATTGAATTAATGAAACAAAATAGCATTGAAGAGCCACCACCAGATAAAAATAAAAATGCTAATAAATCAATTGACTGGGAATATCATTGTATCCGTAGATCTGTATATTTAATGTATGCATTATTCAATATTTTAAAACACAACAAAGACAAGAAAATTTTTAATAAATCTCAGATTAAAATCGTTTTGAATGAAATATCTCAGTTAGGTGTAAGTATAAGAACACCTAAAAAGTTTTATAATTATATTAATAATTTTGATAATAAAGACGTTACTGAAAATATAGAATACATTCCTATATGTAAATTATCACACACATCACATAAAAGTGAAATATACAAAACATATGCTAATAAGATTCAAACAATAATAGAGGAAAACAAAAAACGTTATATTAATGATCCATTATCTTTAGTTAGTTTAAAACCATTAGAAGCAGTCATACAATGGTATACAATCGAATTATATCAACGTAGACAATATTTTGAAACAACCCCCGCAACAATATATAATATAATTAATCATTTTCAACAAGAAGATGAAACTAAAATTACAGAATTGCTTCGTGAATCTGAAGATATAAAGGAAATAACGACCATAGTGATGAATGATATATTAAACAATAATGTTGATGTCGGTTGGAATATTGAACATACGATACAAATGTATGGAGCAACAAACCAATTTAAACTTTGGTTTCGAGATATCCCTATAATCGGCTATTCACAAACAACAACATATCATCTAGTATTTCAAACTGATTATAATGAACTTAACTTCTGGGATACAATGATTAAAATATTAGTGGAGAGATTTATTATATATAACACAGCCGATAAAGGAAAGGATACAGAAAAGTTTGCTCAGAATAAAATTATTACTTATCTGTTTATTTTAAAACAGAATAAATATGAAAAATTTGATTGGGAGTGGCATACCAGTGAAGAAAATACATTATTAATAAAAGAAATGTTTAAAAACGCAATAGTAAAACATTATTCATCATATAATACAATATTATTCAACTATTGTAAATTTCTTAAAATGAATAAGGAAAAATGGGAACAAGAGCACAACTCACCATATCAGTATATATCTGATAGTTACAAACACGTAAGATATGTTAGAGATTTTTTCATCGGATTACATGAACGTTCAAAAGATGACAGAGCAGGAGTAAAAAAAATCACAGACAATCACGATTTATTCTGCGAGAAATTAACAGAACGCATTGAAGATATGTGTAACATGTTCTTTGGTTTAACTACACAAGTTGACGACGATGAAGAATGGTAGAATTTCTTCAAACCATATCCTCCTTGGTCAAAGGCACTTCGCCTGCCAACTCCCGTAGCAGTTTCAACTTCGTTTTCTCAGGTAGTTCCGCGGTGGTAGACCCGGCTATTTCCACATACTTCACGCGCAGTTGGTCGTTTTCCATCCATTCTGGATAACGACTTTCGAATTCACACACCCATTTTTTACGTATGCTTTCTTCCGCGTTTTGGAGGAGTTTCTCTCCACTATCCTCTTCCCATCCTTGATTTTCATCCTTGATATACCACTCTTTGCTCTTGGGGTTGGTACAATGGAAGGGTCTTTGGGTGAGCGAAAGGGGTTTAAGACTCTTCAGGACCACGTTCGTAATACAATCCTTCTTGCTCTTGCACACATCATCCAAGGTCACCTCGAGCTGCTTGGCAAAATGCTGGATGGACATGGCATCCGCACACTTTTCGTTCAAAAACATTTGAACATTGATAATCTTGTTATTGCTGTTCGTATTGTTATTATTATTCCCGATTTTGGGAATGATGGAATGGAGAACGTTGGCATGCGCACTTTGCATCTCGACGATTTGTCCTTGCAACTTCTTATTCTCATTCATCACTTCCTTCAGCATGCTTACCACATCCACCATATCCGCACTAGGTTCTTCATTTTCCGCGACACATCCGCACTTGCTTTTGTGACGATAAAAACTGGAATGGTGTTTGTATTTTTTTCCGCATGGGCAACAATATGAGAAATATTGTGTAGCATTTATGTAGCATTCGGGCGATTTATGCTTCTTGCTGTCCAGATGCTTTTTAAAATCACCTTTTCTCTTTGCTAAATAATCACACTTTTCACAATACAATTCGTTGTCCTTATTTTTTAGAATTTTATGTAGCATAATTCTAATAAAATGCTACATAAAAATTCTCTAAATCTTTTGCCAAAAAACAGTCAATATTGCCCCGAAAATTCCCCCCCATAAGGTCCCTACATACATATTCCGGTTGCCTCAATCGGTTCCCTCCATTATGTAGGCAAACGCACTTTTTTTGTCACTTTTTACAGAGGTTTGAAAGTCGATTTTCATAAATGTGGTTTTTTGGGTGTTTTTTTGGTTTTTTCAAATTGGGTCTTGGGATCTGTAAAAAAAACAGAACTACATACATACATAAAGAGCACACTACAAGAGTTTCATTATCTCGCTTTCAAAACATTCGAGATTTGGTGGAGTCAACAATGAATAATCAATTAATCGCGATTTATCTCCGTATGTTTGTGGTTGTAAACTATTTACACGAATAGGACAAGGCCAATGAGAGGTTGTTCGTCGTTCATTGTAATACTTCAAACGTTTTGTCTTCATACTTTTAGTATTTTTGGGATGATTTTCAGGAAGAAAGCAAACATATTGGACCAATCGTTCTTCTGTATTCGGTGCACCGTACTGATTTTGATGGAACGTTCTACTATCCCAAATAACAAGTGCACCCGCGGGAACATGCAGCACTCTCTTCAAACCTTTCATTTTCTCAACATCGTCTTCTGCAATTCTATTCCAGTTTTTGCTATTTTGTATACCTTTGTCTTTAAAATACTGGTGGTGCATTTTATGAGTTCCCTCATATGCAACAAATGTTCTTTCCGTATTTTCCGTGATGGAAACAAAACCTTGAATACATTGCAGTCCTTCAGAAATAGGCGCTTGATCACTATGTAGCCAACATTTATCTGTTTTATTCAATTCTTTTGGAATATAACAAGAACCGTCGAAAGATACGATTAAATCGTCGCAACCCCATAATTGTTTGAAAACATGTTGAACATTTTGCCTCGTTCGAATAAACCACGCGTGTCTTGTGTGACCAACTTCCAAATACTTATAAATACCATGCGGATCAACATTATAGTGAAACCTATCATGATTTGGAATACTATCTTTCCACTCATAAAACATATTATATGCTTGCAAACACTCTTCTTCATTCAATACATTTGGAATGACACAATAGCCCTTGGTTTCGAGTTCGGTGCGAATATCCATTATTTAATAGCAATTTGAAATCCCTACGACAGAAACATTATTTTCAATTTTATTCAAAATAAAATTGAATTAATATAATGCTACGAAGACAAATACAAAAAGACAAAGACAAGACACAGAAACATGATGTATCTAATCAAAAAAAACGGCAAATACACACTTCCATATTACATATGGAAAATTGTAAAGCAGTATGCGGGGATCTATAATCTCACGACAGATTACACGGCGGTGAGTAATGTGAGAACAGGTATATTGTATGGACTGCATCGCAGATGGTTTGGTAGGTTCGTAATCCCCGACAACTATGATTTCTTGCATGTATATGCGAAACGACGGTGGCTCCTGAAAAATCTTGTGAAAAAAAATAACTATAAAATGACAGAGGAACGTTATAATCGTCTTATATTTGTTAGCAATAGTCCGATAGATTTATTGGACATTGCAACAATCGCAGGATGATATATCAAATGATGAAATAATAATGACAAAATCAAAAATGTTCGTAAAATAACGCACCGCACACAAAGATTCAGATTCTTTTCAGTAAAGAGTTTTTATATTTATAGAAGTTCAAACAATTATCAATGTTCTTGAAGTAAAAAATAAAATAAAAATCATACAAAATGATGAAACAATAATGACGGATATAATTCCATCATCGCATTCGAGTTCTTGTGGTCGTGGATCGATTGGCACGATAAATATTGTTTCGGGCGCATCATCGGGCGCGTCATCGGGCGCATCATCGGGCGCATCATCGGGCGCATCATCGGGCGCATCATCGGGCGCATCATCCGGTGTATGAACGCGCACTATAACCTTTTCTTCATTTCCTTTGCAGTAAGGGCATCCTTCCACTCGCAATGGATACGTTTCCCGATACTTTTCATAGCACAATTTACACACATTATGATTATCAAAATTGCAAAGCGCAATAAGTTCATTATTTTCTTCGCACCAAGAACACACCATGTAATTAAACATACTTACAGAATTAATATTAAATAATTTGTATTAAACTATGTAATATTAGTATTAGTATTAGTATTAATATGAGATTCATCTATTTTTCATTTATTATGAGTGCAATTCGAACGACGAACCATATGAAACCGACAATGACTTCGAATCTGGCGAAAGGGTCGTTCGTGGGTTCGTGGATCGTCAATGAGAATAATGAAGATAACAACAATCAAGATAACCAACAAAATATGATCCATTTAAAACCGCACGGCATAATATACAAATCGTCGAGTGGGAAGAGTCATTACGTTGGGTATTGGGAAGTCAATGAAGAATACTTTTATTTCAATCTACGCGACAATGATATCGAGAAAAAGTATTACGGAAAGGTCATCAACAACACGCTGAATATCAGTGGCAACGTTTGCGAAGGGTTAACTTCCCCCTATTACATCAATAACTTCACGATGACGCCCGTATTTGAGCAGTTCCACAACATCTCTTTTGTCAATGAGACCGACCCATTTACGTATCTGGAACAAAATAGCGTAACGGGTAGGTGGATATTAGAAAATATACACACACACAATGTATATTTACTAGAATTACATTCAAATAATACATGGAATCGAATGAATTTGAACTCCGTAACCGGAAAGTTATCGGGAAAATGGAATTTATTCAACGAAACAGAGGAAATAAATACGAATAGCGCAATCAAATATAGCGGGAAAAATATCTGGTTGAACATAAATAAGGAAGACAATCAATCTTACATCACATATGATATGATATTTTTGGGTAAAATTGTTCAACTGGGTAGCATAAAGTATGTGGGCGAAGATAAACGGTTGTTCGTTTCATCAAAAATAAATGGTTCTGTAGTCTACGGATTTGATATGGAACCGGAAATAAGCGAGACCTTCTATATGAAACGTTGGTTCGGCAATTGAAAAATACGAGAACATACTGACATAAGCAAATGATTTAGCAAAACTCATTTTAGATTCAAAAAGCATATTTTGTGTGTATGTATATATATATAAAAATGAAAGATTGCAATATGGAAAGCCTGGACAATGATTTCATACAAAAAATTACAGATTCAAAGTGGTTAAATTATTTGAAAGGCATCATTGCGTCTAGTGTTCACATATTTATCATTACATCTTTCTTTTTGGTCTCGGTTTTAAGCTTTAATCTGAAGACCCTATGGATTTTCCTGTTTGGAACCTTTTTGATCATCGCCATAAATAATAGTCTACATAATTGTCCTCTTACGCAAATTGAAGAAGAGACATTGGGAAATAGCATTGTTGATATGTTTAATCGCTATTTTCCAATAAACTATTCGTGTGACCGTAAATATGAAGTGCAGTTACAATACTTATGGGTATGTTCTGGTGTAATTGGATCCAAAATAATGTTTTATTACATTAAGGATGATATGAAAAATATTTTCAGCATAAAATATACATAATGACGACAGAAATATTCAAAAAGTCCGATGGAATCCGCGAAAATCTCCGTAAATCGATATCCATAAACGCGGAGTATTATACAATTATTATTTTCTCCTCACTTATATTTGGTCTCATAAACGGAAATATGAGTCGCGCAATATTCACATTGTGCTTCATGTTTTTTTGGGCATATCTTTCGCACACTCTAGCCCATAGCACAATTCCATTCAAATGGTTTCACGCATTCCACCACCACGAACCTGATGATAAGAAATGGTACGATGATGTAATCGAAACATTCGTCAATATTTTTGGAAGTGGTGGTATCATAGTGTTAGTAGCAAATCTTATTGTGGAAAGAATGTTTAGTGTCAAAATACTAGACAACCATATTATTTTGTACAACGCTCTACTGTATACCTCGACGCACATGTTTAATTATCACTATTATGATGTACAAACCCATGTAAGTCACCACCTCGATCCAACGACTAACTTTGGTCCAGATATCATGGATATAATATTCGGTTCAAAACAAGAAGGTGGTGAAATTGAAAATATGGACAACAGTATCATTAATGTGATAATATTAGCAATACTTGTTGCGGGTGTTAAATATACTTCGAATACAATATAAACTTTACGATGAATATAACTTGCTATCTCGTTCGGATTTGTAATAATAATGATAATAATATTATTATTATTATCAATAATTTACTTCATGTAATGGGGTGTCACTGGAAAAATAAATTGGAGTGGTATTCATACACGAAAAAATAGGATTATAATCGGAATTTTTCCACTTCATCATATCTTCAGTCGTATATAATGTAGTTTCTTTGTCATTGAGTGACTCCCAAATTTCAATATGTTTTTTAGAGTATTTATCGTCACCATCGTGTTCTCTTTGCCCATCATGGTCAACGTGTCCATCCTCTTCTCTTTGCCCATCATGGTCAACGTGTCCGTCCTCTTCTCTTTGCCCATCCTCTTCATAATTGATTGGCATAAAATGTAAACACGGTGTGCTCTCGCCTGTTCCTCACAATAATGACACTTGATTAGAGTTGTATGGCGACACTTCCAACACCCTTGATTACATTTGGGACAATCTACGAAACCAGAACCGTCGCAATAATCGCACGGCGGGAAAGTTTTTGGGGAATACATATTTTTCAGTTGCAACATTCGTCTAGTCGCATAAAGTCGATAATTAATCTTGACTTTTTCGGGCGCGTCATCCGGAGCCGGATTCGACACAGCTTCTACCGGACGCGCCGTGCGTCTCACAATATTCAACGGTTTCAAATGTATCGAAGATGTTGCGAACGCAACCGTCATTAATCGCACCATCAATATTAATAATTATCTTTGTTTCTTGTTAAGCGGTTTTGTCAATTAGTTCTATGTAAACAACACTTGGACGTTTACAACTCCAAACTCTTCGCGAAACGGATTGCTATTCTTTTTATATTCCGCGTAATCATCCGCGCTGATAAAAGGGAATGTTTGTAGTTCGTTCAACACGGTTTTGAGAGCGCGTTTAATATCGGCAACTTGATTACATTTATACGAATAACTGTGAAGGTTCACATACCCATAATTTGTCTCATCAACCTTATTGAACATGATGCGGATATTATCGCTCGTCTGCTTCTTACACAAGGAGAGAATACCTGTGATTAATTTAGCATTTGACGCTTCAGGTATAACCTGGTTGTTTGCGTTCATATCTTTCGGCCATATTTCCGCGCGCAGCGTCTTCTTCTTTTCGTAAGACTGCTTTATGCTGGCGTAGTATTGTTCCTCGCTCAATGCGTCAATTTGTGACTTGGTCTTCGTTAGTTTTGCACCATCATTGTAATACTGGTATTTGTCGTCGGGAACATATGCCAACTCGTGTAAAATACGCACACTCTTTACTTCGGGTTTACTCGTTTTCAATAATCCCTTCTTTGCCGTCTTTTGAACCGATTTCGACACACCTTGTTTTTGGGTCTTCTTGATACAATCGGGTGTTTGTTTTTGTAAACAGTTGATTATTTTGTCATTCGACAAATTTGCCTTGATACCCTTCTCTTTTGCTAATGCTTGGAGCATCTTTCTTGTTTTATTCGTTTTGCTAGATTTTCCTCTTTTGTTACAATCAGCGGTTTGCTTTTGTAAACATTTTATGATGTTCTTGTTCGTCATGTTTGCCTTGATACCTTTCTGCTTCGCTAATCCCTGAAGTTCAATACGCGTCTTTCGTTCCATTATATACATATATACTGCGATAAAATAGAGACTACGATAAAATAGACACTAATAATATACCAATGGTTGAGAAAGAACAAAAGATCCAAACCAAAAAAAATATGGATATCTACATCGATAAGGGTCTTCGCGAGGTGTCCAGTTCGGCTGCGGGGCGACGAGTAAAGGGGGACAAGTGTTCCCCCGACTTTTCCCCCGAGAACTGTATCGGTAATTGGACCGGAGTTGAAATGGAGCGAATACGCGATTTCTCGCATTCTAGCGAGTATATGAACGACTTTGTGAAAACCGAAATCGAAGCGTTGGGCAAAGGAGTCAAATTCTTAGATATTCGAGAACCCGATGCGGAAGCAGCACAAGAGGCAGCGCTGAAAGCAGCACAAGAAGATGCTGAAACGGGCGACAACATATATCTCAAAGCACTGTTTAGAAACGTTGCTCGCATCTTGAAGAAAAACGAAGTATCAGACAAATCGTATATTGTCGTATCCACACACCAGTATCGTTTAAAAGATTTCTTTCACTTTGACAAAACCAAATTTGATATGGGAAACAAGAAGAAAATTGGGTTCAAGAACTGTAGCTGCATCGAAATGAAGCTTGATCGGGATGGTCGCGCAGAATCATTGAAAGTCATGTGGACACCCGAAGAAAAGGGCAACCTGAAGTATTACTATGTCTCGAAACAACTTGGAAACCTAATCCCTTTTTTGAAAACCCCCGTACCGGAGGACCCTGCTATGAAATCCAAAACCATCATATTTATTCGGCACGGTGAAGCGCACCATAATCTCGAAAGTGTCAGTGAAAAGGGACCGAGTGCAAAGTTGGTAAACTCTCCACTTACAACCAAGGGCATCAATCAGGCAATACAATTGAGGAAAGAAGTTAAAACACTTTACACCAATAACCTTGCGAACGCGTTATTCTTATCATCGCCATTAGACCGTGCGGTCCAAACTTTGCTTGCGGCATTTGGTCCAAACGGAACATTGAGGAGCGTAAACGGTATTTTTGCCGAGATGAACCAAACTAAACCCAAAACTAAAGCAGAAATGGGATATTTTGAAAAGTTACAGTGCTATTTACGACAAACCTTAAAAGGTAAGAAACGTAAGAGGTCTAAGGGCACAAGGCAGCAGATGCAAGGGGGCACAAGGCGAATGGGCACAAGGCGAATGGGCACAAGGCGAATGGGCACAAGCCGAATGGGCACAAAGCGAATGGGCACAAGGCGAATGGGTACAAGGCGAATGGGCACAAGGCGACGGTGAGCGATATTTATTTCATCGAATGAATCCTAACAAAATATTCATATGTTTCCGCCATTTTCATCATTCAGTTTTTCCCAGTCGGTTCAGTTATTCTTTATCCATTACACGACATAGTCAGAGTTAATGTCTCCAATTCGTGTCATACCATAGACGCGCTTCTTCGTATTTGTTATTCATTTTATTGTTTGGGTCGGGTTATATTATTTTATATAAATAAAATTTTTCAAAATTTATATAAATAAATAATTTCATTTTTATAAAAATATTTTGTATAACACACAATGTGTTTGCAGTTCGCCTTATTTATTCCAAAATGCCACTTAAATATATTCGGCGTTACTTATTAAATGACAGATTGGATTGACGGTGTCCTCGAACACTCCGAGAAAGAACTTGAACTCTTGGGTCTTCATCATACACGACTCGGTCCCGCTATCCTAACCTTCATTAAAGAACTCCACGGCACGCTAGGCAACCAACCCGCTCTAATGAAGATTCTCACTAAACAGGTAGGTGACCTCATCGACAAAAAACCACTGGCACCGATCACGGAAGACCACTTTGTTGGTGATAGATGCACCAGGTATCCATACATTTACAAGGCCCCAGATGGTCGCTACTACAACGACAGAGCTGTCGTGTTTAAAAAAACATACGATGACACCGATTCCCAATACGTCTACCAGGGTGAAAAACGGTCGAAGCAGGAGATCACCCTACCCTACGTTCTACGTGAGGAGGTCGTTCTCCTCCCATGATTTGCTCTCCTCGTTCCAGGTGTATAAACCATCGCCCTCCGGTCGCGGCACCGGTGGCTGCCAAATACATTGGTCATCAAGGGTCCACGACGGGTAAGGCTGTGGTGCAGAATAAAGGTCCTTGTCTGGGTGGTAGGTCATTCCTGTGCCTCCCTTCCCCTTTTCAGTGGCTACCCAAGTTCCGTCTAACTCGTATTCACACCACATCCTGCTCTTAGCGACAATCACACGGAGGACCTCATTTGTTTTGGGATTCAGTTCTGCGAAGTATGGCATTCTATACTTATATCAAATATCTTATTATCACGATTCCGTCGCCGCCCGCTCCGCCAGTTAGGCCTGTATTTCTGGCAGCGCCGCCACCACCACCTAAACCATCGATTCCATCCCTAACTGATGTATTCGAAGAGGTTCCCGCATCACCACCACCACCGGCGCCCCCAGCTCCCATACTTCTATTCCCCGTCGATCTGTGGCCCGCACCACCACCACCACCCGCATAGTAAATATTTGTTCCTGTTATATCCGACTGAATACCAATAGCGCCGTGACGCCCTTGTATTGCACTTCTCCCTATTCCCCCGGCACCACCACCACCACCACCACCGTAATAGTTCGTACCACTGACTACACCAATACCACCACTATAACCTTGACCAACAATTCCAGTACCACCACCTGTGTAATTATTCCATCCAGCACCACCACCGCCAGAACCACCATTTGAAAGAGTTCCCGTGTTTACATGATACACTTTGCCCGTACCTCCACCTTGACATTCAATAGAATTAAAGGACGAGATAGACCCTTTGTTCGCACTTATGATAGGGTTTTGGCTGTCATATGAACCACCTCCACCCACTCCGACGTCTATACTATAGCTTCCTGCACTAAGCTGTGTGCTGCCCGTTTTCATTCCGCCCGCACCACCACCACCACCAATATCTCTCCCCGGTCCACCGCCCCCACCAGCAACAATGAGATATTCAAAATTACCACCACTAATCACCAAGAACGTTCCGCTCTGCGTGAAGGTATGAATACGATGTGAATTATATTCGGTGACCGTCCCACCTGTAGCCAAAACTTCAGATATGCGTCTCCAATCCGACGAATTGTAAAACTCCAACCAATTCAACGTCGAATTAAACCTCACCATCCCTGTTGCAGGTGTGGGTCGTTGAGCGGTCGTCCCCACAGGGATTGTCAATGCCCCTGTGCTAGTGATAGAAACATCGTCATTCACCACCAACTTCCCGGCAATATCCACGTCGTTCTGGAAGGACGCATCAACGGCGCTAATGTGCGCATTAAAGGAGACGTCGTCATTCACCACCAACTTCCCGCTAATGTCCACGTCGTTCTGGAAGGACGCATCAACAGCGCTAATGTGCGCATTAAAGGAGACGTCGTCCTTCACCACCAACTTCCCGCTAATGTCCACGTCGTTCTGGAAGGACGCATCAACAGCGCTAATGTGCGCATTAAAGGAGACGTCGTCCTTCACCACCAACTTCCCGCTAATATCCA
>Ga0209832_1001062_pt1 | contig 15496 bp, 7 predicted proteins | sample COGITO_mtgs_1104_2_FD_185516 | JGI IMG/M metagenome (GOLD analysis project Ga0209832, IMG submission 185516) | Pelagic marine microbial communities from North Sea - COGITO_mtgs_110407 (SPAdes) (version 2) | ecosystem: Environmental > Aquatic > Marine > Epipelagic ...
CTGAAGCGTCCCCAGAAGTTCACAGTGGATATCACTCTTGCTGACGAGAACGATGAGGGCGCAAGCACAAGCACGTTCCTGAGTGGAGCAAACCAGATTGACGTCCCAAGCAATGCCACAAGGGACTATCCGCTCCGTTTTTTCAGCTACAAGGAAGGCGTGAGAGCGGCCGTTTTGAAGTTTACAAATATTGAAAGTGGGGAGTATCTCTACCATGAGATAGCGGTCAAGGTAGGAGAGGCAGGAGTGCAGGAGAGTTATAAGATAGAAGCACCAATTCGCCAAGTGGCGAAGAAGATTATCACTATTGATAATCCTTTAGGGAGGGACAAAACTGTGACGTTTAAGGAGGACTGGTGGAAGTGTGAAAATGACTGTGTGCGCCTGAGCAGACTGGGTGAGATGAGTGGGAATAAAGAGGGAACCTTTGAGCTTGAGTACCGGCCCCTGCTGTTAGGTGCTACCGAGAAATGTCAGCTCATGTTTGATATTGAAGAACTTGGAACGTATAAGTATGACTTGGAGCTGGTGGCTTTGCCAACCAGCGCTAATTACAAACTTGCTTTCGAGTGTCCTCTTGGTGGCAAGCAGACGGAGAGCTTTACTTTCAGGAGTTACAATGGGGGAGGGAGTGTAGAGTACGATTGCGGCGTTGAAAAACCGAAGTTCTTTACAATCAACAGCAAGGTTAAAACGGAACCGTGCGAAAATATCTGGGACGGCCAGGATGTCAAAGTCACCGTTGAGTTTGAGCCAGAGGGACTAGGAGAAGTCAGGGATGTACTGAAGGTTAGACACCCTAAATTTGGCGAGTATGAGTGCGAGCTGATCGGCAAGTGCAAACCGCAGCTGCCTCAGGGTCCGTTTATAATTGAGAGTGGTGGCAGCAAGGATGTGGACTTTAGGAATATCTTCGATGAAGCGTTGGACTTTAGCTTTGTTGTCGATGATCCTCAGTTCACCGTGGGTGCCGGGGTTCTTAGTATCCCAGCTAGAAGCAGCAAGTCCGTGAGCGTAAAGTTCGTTCGCGATTCTGCTGCCGAAATGGCTGGCGCTGCTGGAAAGAGAAGTACAGACGGCAGGGTAGAGGCCAAGATGAGCGTGCGTTGCGTCAGTAAGTCTGAAGAGATTCCACCCTGGAGCTACTACCTACATGGCAAGTAATGAGGAGTGAGACAATGTAATACTACTGAAAAAAGCTAAATTGTGATTAGTAAGGGACTTTAGTAATTGTGTCGAGTGTTTTTTTATAGAAGACGGAAGAAGATTTTCAGGCAATATATAAGACGAAGAATTTCCAAGCAATATTGTGTTGCACCCAAGTTTTATTTTTTAAGGTGAAATTATTTTCAGATGCCCTCGGGTCCACTTTTTGTCGCCTCCCCAAAATTTATGAGATACTGCACATGCTACTTTTGCCAATTCTAAAGTAGTTATTACTAGCTGACCAATTTGGGAATGCTATTATGGCAGCTGTCATGTTGTCATTACTCCCCTTCGCCAAACAGAAGTCAAGCATCAATTCGAGCGCTTCGCCCAGAGTCTTTACTTCTGGCTTAGCGAGCGCGTCGTGGATAAATGACACTGCTTCTTGGCTCTTCATGACATCCCAGACACCATCGCAACAAATCAGCACAAACTCGTCCTCAGTATCACTCCTGTCATAACACATGAGGTCAGGTTTACAAGTGACAATCTGTTTATCAGGTTCAGCGAGCCCATCATCTTTGTACGAAAAGTCACCCAAAGAGCGTGCAACTCCGTGCATTGCATTTACGCGTCCGTTTATGACGCGTCCGCCAGCTTTGACAATTCGTTCCATTTCCGACTTTTTCGTGGGTTTGTGATCTGATGAGAGGTCCTTCGCCTTCTTGTTATTGCTTAGTACACACCTTGTATCCCCTGCATTCGCACAAATTACCTCATCTTCTGTAATAAATGCAGCACACACCGTTGTACCGCTGAAATCGTCGTTATTTGCGATCGGCTCGAGCGCAAGTAACTTCTTATCTACCTCCATGAAACCGTTCTTCAGAGCATCTGCAAGGCTCTTCCTCCTCTCCTTGATCTTTTTCTCGTTTTTGCTCCTCTTCGTGTTTAGATCTTTCTCAAGAAGGTGTGGGAGCATGAGTTGCGCGACCTGTTGGGCACAGTAGTCCCCACCATGCCCATCACAGACCATCATAAAGTGGAGGTCCTCTTTGGCGTTTAGTTTGATCTGGTGGGCATCCTCCATGGTCTTTCTCTTCCCCTGCATACCTGAGGCAGCCCCGTGATACTGTTTGCCAGATGACATAACTTCTTTGTAGATTTCGGTATGCTTCTCGGTTTGCGGGTCATTCAACAGGTGCTCAGGCATGGTGAGAGGGTGACAGAAAGGGCTCGTCAGAAAGAAGAGCCAAAGCTAAGAGGAAGGCAGGAAACGCGGCTCTAAAACGCCACCAGAAGTCGCTAATAACTCTTGGTTCTACACGATGACTATTCCTTGTCTGACAAGTACGTGGAAGATGGTGGGGTGAGTTTTTGTTCTTCCGGAGAAGTCAACTCAATTGGGAGTCTTCATTTAAAGTTAAGAACTTACCTGGAGATATTTATTCGGGATTGTCTTCAATTAGTATAAGAACGCTGAGGAACACTTTTTTCTCCTTGGTGGTTAACTTAGCTGTGTGTAGCGAACACCAGCTCAATTGGAGTTGTTGGTTTTTCTTCCTCTCCCCGCACACAAATAATGAAGACAGGTTAAAGGGCATGCAAGAGAAAAATTATTACCCTTATCCCGTTTACAGTCTGTATTTTTGTATTGGCCCACCTTTTTTTTGTTTGGTGCATGTATGGCAGAACCTATTCCAAATGACGTTCTAAACGACAACAATGAAACACCTTCTTCCCATCCAATATTGACTGCACAACCACCTATGGCCTCTGTTGATGAGAATCTTGGTTTTACTGAGAAACCGGTTGCTCCCGCCAGTGCCGATTCTTTGAGCAGTCAAACGCGCATTTCCATTAAACTCATGGATTGCAGCAACCTTCCCTCTTCAAATACTTCCAAGGTTGACTCTGAGCATTCTTCTTTGTTGGCAAAGGTGTGGTGCGGCGGCGTTCACGAATTGAAAGATCCCGCCGCACTGGCTGATGAGTTTCGCATCCAGGAGTCGTTCTGTGGAAGCCATATGAGTAACCCTCGCTTTGACTCTGAGCTGATTTTTCCCTTGGCTGTGGATACACTTGAAGATGTAGCTGCAGGGAGGGTTATGGTGACGCTCTCTGATGTGAAGCTAAATGAAGGTGGGGTGAAGGTAAATGATGGAGATAATTTGGCTCAAAGCAGTGAAATCGGACGGGCCATAGTCAGCTTTGGCAGCATATTCGAGAAGGGGAGAGTACTCAAAAATAGTGTGCACCTTAACAGCGAGTTTTTTTCTCTGAAAAAAACAAAAAAGAAGAGTATGGCCCCCAGAACGGACCCCAAAATACGGATGTCTATCTCCTTTTTCCTGAGTGACGAGATAAACGTTAGCAAGTTTACCAACGGGAGCTGTGAATCTTTCGTGGAGGTTGTGCACCTACTTAAAAAGCGAAACGGATGTGAAGGTAAAATGAAGAGAAGAGAAAGAAAGACAAACACGACTGATGGAAGAGTGAGAAGTCGTAGGGTTACTCGTGAGAGGAGTGATGGTAGTTACAGGGCAACGAGTTTGAGTCCGTCGAGATATGTTCATGAGCATCCAATCTTGTTGAGGAGCCCTCGAAACGAAGAAGTTGCTGCAGAGGCGTTTAAGGCGGGTAGCGAGGTTGACCATGAGCAAGAAGTACTGGATACAAAAAATGATTTTACCCGCAGTTCAACCCCCCCCGCCCCAGTTCAAATCCCAAACCCTCACTCTCGTGACCAACAACAACAGCAACAACATCAACATCAACATCAACATCAACCGTCACCCCCTAAACACTCTCCGAGGTTTCCCCTCCCAAATCTAAGTTCTAATAGCTACAAGCAAAACCAAATGAACAAGAAGGCTGCTAACGTATGGAAGAACAAACTGCTACAATCGCTCTCGCGCCTCGATGACAAGGATACACTTTTACAAGCGCTCGGAGAGCTGCACCAGATCATTTTGTTCATGCAGCCGCATCAAATTTCGACGTTCATCTACCAATTAAGTAAACAGTCGCAGACAGCCTCCCTTGCTGCTCGCAAAAGTCTCCTTCAGCTCCTCCAATTCCTCGCCACGCAACATCCGCAGCACTGCAATGCCAACAATATGGTTGACCTTATCGTCAAGCACGCCCGCCACCCAGAGCAAACCATTCAGCAGCAGTGTCAAAACACAATGTCTGCAATTGTGCGCCATGTATTTCCACATTCTTCCTTGAATAAGGATGGATCAGGACATTTCTTTTCGGCTCTCGACCCCCTCTTTGCTGTCTTCAGTGAGCAGACCACAACGACGAAAGAAACCGCCGGTGCTTGCCTTGCTGTTGCAATTCGTCCCTACGAGCCGACCCTGCCAGTTACAATAACAGCCAATGCTCGTAATCTCGAGGATGTTCGTCACGCCTTTCGAAGACTCGAAAAAGCGGGATGCAGAATTTCGCTACCTAAGGAAACTGTTGTTCTTCCGAACGGGTCTATCCTCCTTTTTGCCAACTCAGCGGCAAAGATTAAACTACTTCAAGAAACTCTCTCCAGTAAACAAGGTGTACTTCCTAGCAACTGGAAAGTAGAAGATTTCAGTAGCGTCGAAAAGTTTTTCCTCGGTGAAACCCTCTTCAAGCACTGCCGGTCACTGGAGAGCTACTTAGACATTTTGCTGCAAGAGATCATCGGCGCCATGTCGAGAAGTGGAGGGGCAGATGGAGAGCTCTTTCGGGGGGTTCAGCGACTCTGCGATAATGTCATCGAGTTTGACAATCGTTGTCCAAAGCTCAAGAGAATCTTAAAGCACTATCTACCGCAGCTCTTTGCCCGAGCGATCCCTTCTCTAAATAACAAAAATAAGAAAAAATGGAAAGAGAGAGTAGAAGTTGCTCTTTTTGTTGCTAAGGTCGCCTTTGCCGAGATAGACGATGAATTTTTGAGCAACAATTTGCAGCGAATCACTGATAGCTTAAAGAAAGCGAAGGCCGGTGTAAAGGGCGTCCGAGAAGCTTGCCAAGCGGCCTTGGACGCCTTAGGCGAGGCAACCTCCAGAAGGAAGGCAGGAGCTGGAGCAGATAGATCTGAAGAAGCGGCTGGGGGTATTGTTGATGATCAGAATAACGTCGACTTTCGCGAGCTCACAGATATTCCACCTATCAAGTTTGACGAGAATGAGCCCCAGGTTGATATCGACATGGGTTCTGTTGATGATGACGAAAATTTTCAAAAGAACGACAACCAAAGCATGAATTACACCGACAAAGAGATGAAGACTAAAAAGAAGAAATATGCCTATCAGCGCCGCAAACCAGGTGGTCTTCGTTCCCCCCGGCACGCAACCGCAAGTGGGAGCGGAACTGCCACCGTCCGTCTTCTCAAGGAGTTGGGGAACAAATCCGTCGCCATGCAAAGGAGCTTGGATGACTTAGCGAACGCAACTAAGGGACTGCAACAGAATGTCAGAGAAATTGAAGTTGAGGTTAGGGCTCCTGCAAGAAAAAAGAACGAAATAGAAGAGCAAATAAAAGCGGCGACTGTAGCTGCAGCAGAACAGCAACAACAAATGCAAAAACCTCTGAGTGATAAAGAAATTTTCTTTCGCAATCAGGGCATCGACATACGCTACGATGGGCATGTATCACTCTGGCGCGAGGTCCAGTGGTTATTGCACTGTGGAGAGGTAGAAACGGCATTTCAGAGAGTCCTTGACAGTTGCTCTAGGAATGATCTCCTCCGATTAATGGGCAAATCTGGGGCTTCTTCTCTTCGAAGAATCTCAGATAATACCCTAGTAAAGCTTATGAACCAGCTTTCAAACATGTTGACTGACGGAGTGTATGTAGATCATCTGTTACCCTGGATATTTACAATGGTGCAGACCAGCATGGTGAAGCGGCTGCCCCTATGCCTGAGAGAGAATATTGCTGGCGGACTGCTAAAACTCAGCGAGTCACCAGACGAGCATGGTGTGTTGGCTGCAAAGCTGCACCGGCATTTGAAGAATTAAATGATAATTATCTGTGACTATTTTGGCTAAAACCCAGGGTTTGTTTAGCAAAGAAATTTCATTCGTAAAAAGATTTCAAACAGTGTCAACGTGCATCCCTCCCCTCTTATTTGTGCCATTATTATTTGCGTTGATTGTGACGCAATTTACACAAAGGAGCCAATATTCCGAGAACATTACATCGTCCCCAACGTTTCTCTGTTACAGCGAGGGGATGCATTGTAGTGAAGTGCCTCTAAACAAGTAAAAAATCAACTTCAAAGACCAAAGTTTTTACCCCTCCTCCATCTGATTTTCTTTCAGTAACTGCAAAATCCCCACCCCTCGATCCCCAAAACTTTACCCTCCCTTTCCTCCCACCCCTTGATATCCCCTTGATACAAATTGTCTCAAACTCGGCCTGAGTCATTTGGCGGTAATTCGTAACGCATATTAGCAGGCCCCCTGATGCATCTATTGCTTTGGCACTTCCGGCTACCAAGTCAACATAATCTTTTTTGACAGAGAAACGGCGGCCTCTGCGAGTTGTAGAGGTTGATGGGGGATCTATGATTATGCAGTCAAACTTTTCTTGTGTACGTGAGACTCGCCCAAGGTATTCGACCGCATCTCCTACCACATTCTTGTGAGGAGGAGATGGGAGATTAAATGGGAGGGTTAGCCATTTTTTTGAGAGATCGACGTTTGTGCTTGTGAACGTTTCTGAGGCAGCAACTGAAAATGAGCTAGCATGAGCAAATAGGTTCAGGAGCTTCAGATTCGAATTTGCGCGTGATATTCTTTTCCTTTCGGATATCTGAATATTAATGTTTTTTAGCCAGCATCGTAAGTCACGTTGGTCCAAGTACAGTCCCGTGGAGAAGCTGCCGGCGCCAAATTTCAGCCTGAAACTGATTCCATTCTCAACTCCACAGAAAAATTTCGTGTCGTCGTTTTCATCGGGGGGAAAGAGGAGGGTTGGGCGACAGTACTTGCTTTCACCTCTAGCACTATTATCTCCACCAGTGTTTCCACCACCTCGATGTTTCTTGGCATAAAGACCGTATATTCTCGCTACAAAGCCGGTATTGTTTTCAGACCAAGACCAGATTTGCGATGCGATCTGGTTAATCATTTCTTCACCACCGCTGCAGCCTCCTGGATCGTCAACACGGATCACTAAAACTTCTCCAAACCTGTCAATACTCACACCTTTTTCCACTAATTCATCTTGGAATACTCTATAACAAGTATTCAGGGAGAAATCAGGTGACACCGGTGGGTATAAGATGTTGTGTGTCGCACGGTTCACTTTTTCTGCTACTGACAAAGTACTAACAAAATCAGAACGAAGATCTATTGGGATGCAGGTATCAAAGATAGCAATCCCGGTAGAAAATCGAAGGAACTCAACATGAATGTGTGGGCGGCTAACTCCAGGTCGCATTGGGTCGCCGAAAACTTGGCGGTGGTCTAAGAATCCTGGAGGGAGAAGGTGAATGCCACTGACTCTTTTTGATGTCTCCTTCAAGTTCACGTTCTCCCTGATTAACTTTCCTCCTCCTTGGCGATACAATATTCCCATCTCGACAATGCTTGGCAATGTGCCGTTGCCGTTGCCGTTGCCGTTAAAATTATTGTTCTGAGAAACTGAAGATAGCATGCAAACAACTCCGGGAACTAAATATTCTCGCTTATCTCTTCTGTAGGTGGCTGCGAATCGATGGAAGACATTTCCTTCTGCAAATTTGTCCAAACGCTCCCAATCACACTCGAACAGTGCTGGGGGCAGGCATACCCATGATAAGACAACGCCCGGAGATACAGTAGCGTTCCCAAAAAAGACGCTACTACTTTGAGTGGACTTTGTTGGGAGAGGTTGGATAAGAGGGGTAGGAACAAGTGTCACGGTTTGTGGGGGGGAAAGGATGAGGAAGTAAAGCACAAAAATGCGCCGCATGTGTAGCAGCAACATTAGTTAACTCACTCTCCACAGCAGAAATTTAAATTACGTTCGGATTACGGTCACCGAAATCCGTTTTTTTCATCTAAAATAATCCTCACGAGCACGTGGTGAGTCCGCCCGTTTAATATTAATATTACACTTTCCATTGAAAATGTCTTCAATTAGCAGCAATGATGATGTCGAGGAAGGGATATTAGGTGAGTCATTTTTGATCAATTCTTTTGTTCCCCCCCCCCGGAAGGACTCAAACTTGACAGTTTGGTTTCTCAGTTGTTTCCTTCCAAAGTGTTGAACACCATACACTAATTCCGGTGCCTTCGTTCGCTTCAAAGTCGCCGTTCGGATGAGACCGTTGAATTCGAAAGAAGCAAGCGTCAATGAAGGAGGAGACAAACACCCCACTCAAGGAGACAAAATACCGGCAACGGCTAACAGGGTTTGGAGAGTGCTCCCAACGTACTCGTCTGTGACTCAGACGACCCCGTCGGGTCAGCCTCTTAAGGAAAAGGTTAAGGGTCGCAGCTTCTTCCAATTCGACAAGGCTTTCGGTGAGGGCAGTACGACAACAGAAGTTTATGATGCCTGTGGTCTCCCTCTGGTGAACAGCATTCTCTCCGGCGTCAACTCGACCATGTTTGCCTATGGACAGACGAGCTCTGGGAAAACATTTACCATGTCAGGTGACGGAGCTGGGAAAGAAAAGGAGGGCGGGAAGGAGGGAATCTTGCAGATGTCCGTCAGGGACCTCTTTCGAAAAATTGGGGAGTCAGCTGAAGGAAGGGAGTGGCTTGTCAGGGTAAGCTACATTGAGATATATAACGAAGAGATTCGTGACTTGCTAGTACGCGCAAAGGATAATACGGCTGAATCCAAGCAAGCTTTTGGGAACAAGGGAGACAAAGCTGAAGGAACGGGTGGGGGGGGGGGGGGGGGGGGGGGGGTGCAATTGTGAACGTACGGGAAGATCCCAAGAAGGGAATTTATGTCGAGGCTGAGGAGAGGTGAGTGCCGCCGGCGGTCATTTTATTGTGATATTTTTGTACTTGAGATGAATTTGATTACCCGCAAGGCGACTATTTGTCATTAAATGCGATGCAAACAAACCACTTAACCACTGCAAACTCCTCATTCAACACATATAGGATTGTGACAGATTATGATACCATGATGGAAACGGTGCGTTCTGGGGAGGAGAACCGCAGTGTTGGGTCAACAGGAATGAACGAAAGAAGTAGTAGAAGTCACACGATAGTAAGGATCACTGTGGAAAGCAAGGATTCCTCTAACTTAACAGCTGACTCGGCCACAAGTGCCGTCTCTTCCCCCCCCTCTTCCGAAGCCAAATCGGTACAGTCGGAGGAAGAAAGAATTCTCTTTGGGGGTGCAGCTTCTGGGAAGTTGGACGGCAGCGCTGTACGAATATCGACGCTCAACTTGGTTGATCTTGCAGGGAGTGAATCTGTCAGGCTAACAGGGGCTAGCGGGGAGCGCCAGAAGGAGGGAGGGAAAATTAACCAATCTCTCCTGACCCTCTCAAGGGTTATTTCCTCTCTCGGAAAAGGGTCCTCCTCCGCCCACATCAACTACCGAGACTCTAAACTCACTCGAATTCTTCAGCCTTCGCTATCAGGAAATGCTCGAATGTCCGTAATTTGTTGCGCGACCCCAAGCGAGCTTTATCTCGAGGAAACGCGATCAACACTACAGTTTGCCTCCCGTGCCAAACTTGTCAAGACTCGAGCGGTAGTCAACGAAGTGCTGGACGACAGAGCTCTCATTAAAAAGCTGCAAAAGGAGCTTTCTGATGCAAGGAGATTGGCGGGGGGAAAGGAGGTCGTTGAGATGGTCAAGGTTCTCGAAGAGGAAAGAGAAAGAGGCGAAAGGGAGATGGAGGGATTAAGGGGGACAGTGAGGAAGCTCAAAGATGGGATCATCAAGGGGGGGATCATCCAGGGCGGTGGAGAAAGAGATAAGAAAAACAAGAAGAAGAGGAGAATGACGGTGATGCCCACGTCCAAAACTGGGAACTTTTGCCTTCTTGACGATGATCAAGAAGATGTACAAAAAATTCCAACGGTTAAGGAAGTACAGCGCAGGAGGAAATCGATGGGAACCGCCCTTTTACGACCTCCAACTGACGCAAGCGTGAATAATGTGAGCTCAGCATCTTCTTCTGCTGTGGAATCAAATTTTCAAAAATGTGTAAACAGCAGCAACACGAGGCAGAAGCGGACCTCCCTCTCTATCTCTCCATCTTCCTCTAGATCATCTTCCCCGGATAACCTTTCTTCAACTTTTTCTTCCTCTTCCTCCGTTCCCAACTTCGTCGAGCTTGATCTCCTTCGCCAAGCGCTTGCAGCTAAGGGGACTCAGAATAGGACCCTGAAGGCTTCCCTAGCACAGCTCCGAGAGCAAAATTCTGTACTCGAAACTACTGTCGATAACAAAGAGGGAGAGTTGTGCATATGGAGGGAAAGGGCGGAGGAGGCAGAGGAGTTGGCAGCTAAAATGGAAAAAAGTGAGAAAAAGAGGGACCAAAAGAGAGATGAGGACAGAGATGAATTATTGGCGAAATTAAGCTCCCTCCAATGCGAAATTGAGCAGACGAAGATGAAATTTGAAGAAACAAGACAAAGAAATGAAGAGACGAAGCAAGCGTCCGATATCAGATTGACTACTAGTTTGCAGGAGATCTCTTCTCTCACGCAAACTGTCGAGGAAAAGGCAGCAAACCTCATATCAATGCAGTCCCAGTTGGCGGACACAAATCAATCATTGGATTCCAGCAAATCCCAGCTCAGAGAAATTTCTACTCTCCTCGCGAACTCTAACGAGGCAGTCGATACCGCCCGCTCGCAAGTTGTTACTCTTGAGAAGCAACTTGAGAAGAAAGAAAAAGAACTCGACGAAGCCTTTGCAATGGCGGAGGATTACAAGAACAGTGGGGTGGAGCAAGCCAACAAGCAAATAAGCGAGGACCTTGAGAGGAGCCAAAAAAGGTGTGAGAGGATGGAGGGGCGTCTTGAAGCAGAAAAGTCTGAAGCTGCTAAGAGGGAAGAAGATCTCAGAAGGCTCATGGGGGAAGAGCAACGTGCGCTCGTGCTTGAGGCGGAGGAAAAGATGACAGAGCTTAGGGAGATAAATGCCTCTCTCTCGAAGAAACTCTCTGATGCAGAGCATGACGCGACAGAAAACCGCGCTAGGTGTATTGATATGTCAGCAACTTGCGCTGCCGCCGAATCTCAAGCCAAGAGTTTCAAGAGAGAGATCGAAGAGATGAGAGAGGTCGGGAGAGAGACGGAAGGCAAGCTATTTGCTGCAAAGGAAGAAAATGCCGAGCTAAGGGAGCTTGCAAGGCTTGCAGAGGAGAGGGCAGAAATGGAAGCCAAGGCAGCCAGAAAGAAGAGAGCTGTGAGCTGCGGAGAAGGAGGATTGACGAAAGAGGAGGCTGAGACCATGAAATCTGAGCACAAGAAGGAAATCACCGTGAAGAATGCAAGAATAAAAAAGCTCGAGGCTGTGCGACTGACGAAGGAGCAATGTGCCGCGCTTAAGAAAATGAAGGCGGAGAGGGTGCAATTTCAGCAAAAATACAGGGAGGGAGAAATAACCATTGCAGACTTGAGACGTAAGCTTGTTGCCGGCGGCAGTAACAATGAGGGCGATAGTGACGAAGTTGATGCCCTTAGAAGCAAGCTCAGAAAGTATGCCTCCCACGTTAAGGTTCTCGAACAGGAGAAAGCTAAGATAGCTTCGACCCTCTCAATAGGTGGTGGAGATTCGTCGTCGTCGTCGCCTTCGGATATTGGACAAATCCTTGGAACTGTGCAGTCTCTCAAAGACCAACTAATCTCTGCCAAATCAGAAGCAACAGGAGCTAAGTCAATTGTTGACCAACTCGAAGAGAGCAGGGACCTGCAAATCAAGGAGCAGAGGATTGCGAATATGGTGGAAGAGAAGGGTGAATTGGTTGAGAAGCTCAACCAGGCCGAGGAGCGCGTCGCAAGTCTAGTAGAAGGGCCGGAAGGTGTCCAAAAATCCATCTCAATCGAGAATGAATATATTTCCCAAGCTGCTTCCAAACAGATTGCTCTATTGGAGACCGAGAACCTTCACCTTATCGCTGAGCTCAAGAGTGCCCGTCGACAGTGTGTCTCCGCCAAGGCTGAGCTTGACGCCTTGAGAGCCATCGACATTGAAAACGAAAACAATGAGTTCGAGATGGCCATGGACATAGGGGCGTGTAGTCCACTGGCTACTTTAGGGGGGGGGGATGAGAACATCAATCTAATGAGGAGTGGGGGGAGAAAGACGCCGCGAAAATCAATTGGAGGATTGCCAACATCGACAAAAACTCCTCAAACAGAGAAAAGGAGGAGGAGAGTCAGCATGGGGAGTGGGTTACGCTGATATCAAACCAAATAGCATGATGACAATAATTGACAAAGGCAACTGCATCGTACCAAAAAAGCTTTTGCTCTCTTGTATTTTATCTTTTTATCTTTTTATCTTAGGCTACAGCTTTTTTTCACTTCAATATATACTACCGTTCCTAGTGGCCTTTTTAGTCGACGAATTTGGTTTGTCTATTCAATTCGCCTCTTCGTCGCCAACATTTAAACACCGTTCGTACTCAACCCCATACTCCTTACTCCAATGCTCACAAACTTTTTTCATTTTCCGGTAAATGAGCGCCCTTGATTGGGTCAGCATCGGCTTACTCCCTGACACCTCGTATACGCCTTCCTTATGTGCATCAGTTTCGTCATGACAAGGTGCGGCTGGACCTCTATTTACGGCGCTGTCGCCACAATTTGTGAGCTCATCCAGGTGATCTCCAAAGCGTTGCCGGTCAAGACCTGTAAAATTGGCGATCTTTTCAAGAATTTTCGTCTTCCTAAAGAGTGCTGGTTTCATGTCCTCGCTCTTTAGAAATAAGACATTCGAACGCCCTACCATTTCGACAACACCTTTAGTTGCGAAATCAATGTAAGTGTACATGTCAGTGCTTGTGTATATGATATTGCTCCCAAGGAGCTTTTTCTCCGCTAAAACCAACTCGTGAAAGAGTTCAGGTGATCGGTAGTCAGACGCGCCATCTGTCCATGCACCTGGAAGAAGCTGACTTCTATCAAGATCATTATTGTGCCAGAAGTTAAACGCTGACCAAAGAAGGTCTGCAGGGTCTCGAAGTAAAATGATGAATTTGACCCCTTCGGGTCGCACGTAGTCAATGTGCCACCTGAGCTCGCGAGGATTCACACATCCATTTATAGTCACAATATCTTCTCTACCCGATTCTTTCTGGGCCCTTTTTGTGAGAGATTCAATATCAGAATGATAACGGAAGAGCATTTTGCGGATGTCTGTGTCATGCACATCCTTTGAGTAGTCTAGCTTCCAATTGTTGTCAAGGCACCATTCCTTCGTACGTTTGTTGAGAGGGTGTGCGTCTTGGTGGCCCGCCAAAACCTGAAATTAAGATGAGGGCGAGAGGATGAGACAAATTGCTTTGAAAGTCAAAATGCGCAGCATAGTTAGTTACCTGGTACATATGAGAAGTGCCACATTTCATCACGCCAACGACATTAATGCGAGGAAATGTTCTAGACCACTGAGGAAGCGGCTCGGGAAAAGATGACGGGGTGGGGGGTCGCGTTTGAGGACCTTCATCTGAGTAGGGAACAAGAGGGTGAAGCTGTACAGGGGTAGGTGCAGGAGTGACGAGGGAATCAGAGAGAGGGTTCGACGACTCCTGTTCTTTCTGCTGCTGTTTGTGCACATCAGAAACGGAATCTGTTTTGGCAGAAGCAATTCCAAAATAGTCAAGCTGTGCTTTGAATTTTTTCACTGCTTGCGCATACAATTGTAGATCAGCATCTAAATATGACTTGAGTACATTGGCGAGCTCTGGAGGTAAATCTTCAAGAGGTTTCTGGCCGCCGCGTCCTTCCACAACTTGCTCCTCTTTAGCTTTCGCTGCGTAGCCTTCCAGCCAGGGGAATGCAGACTCTATCAAAGCTGCAGATGAATCCCACTCTTCGATCACGCCAATAACGCATGTGCCCAGAAATCTTGCAGCCTCATCAATCTTTTCCCCCAAGTTGAGAGTTTCACTGATTCTGCTCGTGTGCTTGGAGAGATAGTCGGTCATTATGTTGGTCCCAAATGATTCTAAGATCCCCTCCAACTCGGACACCGAAAGGTCTTCAATAGCTCTGTCTTTGAATCGAATATCCTCGGATGTGATGAAGTGGTAATACTGAGAGACAAATCGTGCAACTGGCTCTCGAATGCAGACCAAACAATCAAAACTCGGTTCCAGATCTCTCCATCTCGGCTCACAAGAACCATCTCGGTCACTTTCCCAGCTTTCCCTGGTAATTGCTGCATTGTCTAATGCAGCCAAAGATGGGATCAGATCACTTGTGAAATGTCCCGCAAATACGTCTGCACAAGATGACTTTTTTGAAAGGGTCTCTTCACCTTGCTTGTAGGTGGGCTTGATGTCTTCTTCTGTTACTGAGCATGGGATGCCCCCGTAACAGGGGACAACGGCCTCCTTGCCCAATTTCTCGGTTTGAGAATAGAATATTTCCCTGTGAGTACTTTCGCGTATACTTTCGCCACACATTGGAAGGAGAAAAAATACAAAGGGTCGGTTCGAGGTAGGCACTCGCTGCGGGTTGGGAAACCCACTGTCACTGACTCCTCCCAAAGGACGCTTCAAATCTCTTGTCCATGATCGTGTACGGATGCTCTCGTGAGTAGTAGAAAGAAGGAAAGAACTTTCCCATGAGAGAAAAGTAGTTACGAAAATGAACATAGACCCAGCTATGAACACCTTGCCCAGTTTTGATCGTTTAAATCCATTTAAATTTAGACGAGAGGTGTTGTTGGCGGAGGGGTGGGTAGGGGTGGGGGGCATTTTGTTTTGTTGGTTGTTTTTGTTTTCGTTTTCGTTTTCGTTTTGTTTACCCAAACACCACCACCCTGAAACGACCCCCCACTGCCTCAAGGAAAAACAACCACGGCGTAGTAATTTCGGGGGTTGTACGTCGAAGGGTTTATCAAGGTAGTGGTACGTAGAAACGGTGGAAAAAAAAAACCTGTCAGCACCTGAGCGGATGGTAATATCGTCCGAAGATCGTCGGGAAGATGAAAGAACGAACGGGCGATGGACAACTGTCTTTTGTAAGTGTGTTCAGTACCAAACTTCAATAAATAAAGGGTTGTGAGGATTTAAACTGAGGATTTACGGCACCACACCAGAAAAAAAAAAAGAATTTCTCGAGAGAAGACGATTCCCCACAGTCTCACCGTTTCTCGATCGTTTTCGATATATATCCACTTACCCTTCATCCCTCCCTATCATCACCCCCCCCCCCCCCCCCCCACCCCC
>Ga0209832_1001077_pt1 | contig 15413 bp, 5 predicted proteins | sample COGITO_mtgs_1104_2_FD_185516 | JGI IMG/M metagenome (GOLD analysis project Ga0209832, IMG submission 185516) | Pelagic marine microbial communities from North Sea - COGITO_mtgs_110407 (SPAdes) (version 2) | ecosystem: Environmental > Aquatic > Marine > Epipelagic ...
TTCCCACCACTCTCTCCACCAGAGTCTCACTAGGAACCTCGAGAAGAATGAACGCATCCACGGGCAAAATAGACGACCCCTCTTCCTTGGTCGCTGCGTTCAAACTTTCGGCCTGGGCCTCAGTCCTGGGAAAACCGTCCAGTAGCCACCCTTTGCTCTGGCAGTCCTCCTCTTTCAACCTCTCCAAGACGACATTGGTGATAACATCGTCCGGAACCAGCTCTCCGGCCTCCATGCACTCCTTCGCTTTCAGTCCTACTTCACTTTCAGCCGCAACAGCTGCCCTAAGCATATCGCCAGTGCTCAAATGTACAACTCCGTACTTTTCAACGATGTTTGCACACTGTGTTCCCTTTCCGCCGGCAGGGGGTCCCGCAATGACCAGCCTAGGGGGACCATCAGGGGTAAGCCGTTTCTTCTGAATCCCCTCCACGTCCACATGCAATAGAGTCGGCGCCAAATTGATCGGACGTCTGTAACCTTCATCAACCAAATCCTTCTTCTTCTCTTCCTCTCCTTCCCCGCTGCCCTCTTCCTCCCCCGCTACCCTGTCATCGACATTCACATATTCGCCTGCAGGCAGTGGCAACGTAAACTGCAAGTTTGAAACCTCTTGAACACCGTTAAAGGTGCTCATATTGACAACCCTACAATCAGCCTGAGCCAGGTCATCCACAGTCATCCACAGCATCTGCGGCGTTGGCGGTATTGGGAGATGCGGAATTACATTCTTGCTGTTGTACGGCGGGCAGGTTGGTTGCTCGCAGTCCCAACTCAACAATAGCAGGGGCGACTCGCTTTCATCAATGTGACCAATGGCCAATATCGGCAGGATCTGCAAATTGTGCAAGCTGTCGTAAAAGACCACGACGCTCTCCCCAGGTTTGGCTCCAAGCATGCTCTCTCTGATCTCCACAATTCTATTGTGGCTATTTCTCAGTGCCTCTTCGACGCTAATAGGGTGAGGTGGGGGAGGTTTCTTGGCCTTTCTCTTCTTCTTTTTCTTATTGGGGCTCAAAATCTGAGCAAGTTTTTTCTGGGGGCTGTCGCGCTGTGGTAAAGCTGCGTCATCCTCAACGGATGGAATGTGTACTAGGAACTCATTAGCGTTGGACTCAAGCACTCCACTATCCCTGAGATCCGAGAGAGACGGCGAGGTAGTTGTTGTCTGGGGTAGCCACCCCGTCAAAACAGACATGCAGAAGGCAGCAAAACTGGCGTTCTCCCTAAGCTCATCGCTGCTGCTGTTATTGATGACAGAGTCACTCTTAATCCTGGCACCGGTGACATCCCACAAATAATAGCATGCTTTGGACAGGATCATAGGCCATATTTCTCCCTCTTTACCGCTGGATAAAATCAAAGGCTCGTCGTAAGCGCCCAGTGGCATGCTATCGTTGATCTCCAACATACGCCACTTTCCACCAACGAAAACCTTGACCGCATACTTTCCGTCGGGATTGTAAACAGGCTTTCCCCTCTTGTCCTGAGGGTGAATGGCCTCCCACAAAAAGGGGGTTTTGGAAGGGGACACTGCCCCCTCCACCTCGCCTGTCTCGGCGTTGACAGCTGGCGGCTCAGGGGCGCTGCTGAAGCTCCCCACAAAGTTGCTCAAACACCTGAAAATACTTGCCATGACTGAATCAACCTCGCCTCCCTCTCGATTCAGAGTAGACTTTTGGATTGGCTGTGGGAGCTCTGGCTCTACCTCGCCACCTACCCCTCCATCGCCCCCACCACCCTCACTTTCTCCTCCCTTGGGTGTCTCTTCCTCAGGCGAAATTCCCTCACTCCCCTCCGCCTTTTCCTTCTCTTCTTTTAATCTAGCAGTTTCCTGCTCTTTCAGTTCCTTCTCCCGTTCATACGCAACTCGCGCTTCTTCTGCCATCACCTCGCTATCCCTGATCTGCTTGATTTGGTCCGGGGTAAAACTCTTCAGAAAGTCGAATTTGTTGGTGGAGCGGATAGTATTCATGGTTGTCGAACGCGGAGTGGGGTCGGCTTTGATAACAGGGAGCGTAATATCGGGTTCAGGGAGCGTAGCCTGGGATTTCGCGGTTGGGGGAGAGGGTGTGCCTTCATCACCCTCTGTGTTTTCACCATCACCACCACCAGTGGCTTCTTCTGCTCCAGCACCCTCTCCAGCTCGATCAGCGGTAGTCGTGGGCAAAATAGGAGCAGGAGGGAGTAAGCTATCGGCACTAGGCGTAGCTGAAGACAACTTCAACACCTGTGGCAGCACCTTCTTGGTAACTTCATCCACAACCCTTTCTTCCCACACTTTAATGCTCGCTTCCCCAACTCCCCCACCTTTCTTTTTGTCGTCCTTCTTCGCGTCCTTCTTCTTGGTATCCGCAGGTGGAGCGTCTCCAGCGGTTTCATCAACACCCAAATCCATGAAGTCCTTGCATCGTTTCCAAACCACTTCTGACGAACGCTGCAATTGCTTCGGGATGGTGAATTTGGCAGTGTGATTCACGAAGCCTCTACTCCCGCTCTCCTCTTCCCCACCCTTCTCAACCCCAACCTCCCAGAAAGCCTCGCTTTTAATCAGATCCTCATCCCACTCGGGCAGGCCATCCAAGTTAATTGGGTTTGGGAGATAACGTTGCTTGAGCGGCTGTGTTGTCCGTGGGTTCTTTCTCTTCTCTAGCTGATCCCTAGGAAGTTCCAAAGTAGGAGTTGACGACTCCTCAGGAGCGGTTTTTCCGCCCTTTTTCCCCTTTGGAGCCATCTTTATGTATAAACTCAAAACGGACACGACAATCAGTTGAGCTGCGTTCCAGATTCTCCATTTCAGACGTGAAAATTTATTGCTGTCGCACGCACGTCCTGTAGACTCTTATTTGATCTACTCGACTGGCCAGAATTCACAAAACCCGAAAGGGGCCTTTTTTGTCCCCTGCTCTTCCAACTCCTGAAGGTGCCCAATAACACTGGCTAGAAAGCACCAGGATCATGCCGGCGAAGAAATTCTCGCTCGGTCCAGAGACAGATATGAAGCTAGAAAGTCTAGCTGACGCGCTCGAGGGTAAGAAAGTACTTGACGAGCCCTATGTTGATCCGCAGACTCTTCTCCGAGCTGTGCGGGAGCAGAATCAGATTATCAGAATGATGCAACTGGCCTTCCACAAATCCGAGGAAAAAATGGCGGAAATGCAACAGACAATCACAAATCAAGCGGAAACAATAAGCCATATGCAGGGGCAGGTGGGTGCATTCCAAGACGCTGTTGAGAAAGTTGAGGAGATGGAGAATCACATCACCACCTTCAAAGAGAAGATTGTTGATCTGGACGAGACTGTGCTGAAGGTGAACAGGCAGGAGGAAAGTTTGTTAACGATGAACAAAACGTTGGAAGTTCAGGGAACGAAGTTCACTGAGTTCAAGGCTGACATTACTACTAACTTGGAGACTGCAACCACTAGTCTCCAAACATTGACAGTTGCAAACGAGAAGCTTGAACAGCAAGTAGTCGAGATGCCTGGCACCATCAACATTACGAGTGACCAGATTGCTCACAAGAATAACGATGGAACGGAGAAGCCGCTTAACGAGGTCGTTGATGGCTTCACTCAATCTGTGACCACACTGGAGTCGTTCAAGGAGGAGACGGCATCAACTATTGAGGCTCAATCCGGCGTCATGGATAAGCTGGACGACCAGATGGTCGAGGACCTCCTGGTGATGAGGGTAGACTTTAAGGGTCTTATGGAGTGGAAAGAAGAGCAAGCAGGGATTGACCTGGTTGACATCAGGCGTTCCCAGGATGGCATCAAAGAAACCCTTGACACTGTCCAGCGAGAACTGTTTGAGAAGATTGCCAAGGAGGATGTCGATGCTAAGCTTGAGAGTAAATTTGAAGAGATCATTGATCATTTGCAGTCCGCTCTCAACAGTACAGAGAGCGACGAGGCTGACTTTAAGGCAGTGACAGGTAACTTGAACCAGATGTGCGAGAGTTTGAAGCAGGACAAGGCTGACAAGACAGAGATAGCCGCACTAAGGAAGCAGTTCGTGCAACACCAGACCAACATGCTTAGCGAAGGTGGGATGGGTGGTGAGGGATTTGACCCTGAAGAACTGGAGTCAATGCTAGCGGATTACCCCACCAAACACCACCTGGAACACGAGCTTCACAAGAAGGTGGATAAGCATGCGGAATTCGGAGTGCTGGAAAAGGACGTTGCTGACCTCAAGAGGATGGTAGAAGGACTAAACCAACAAATGACGGGCCACGCCAACCAAGTAGAAATGATGATGAGAGCAGGGGGAGGAGGCGGTCCGAGCGACAGTGAGAACATCCCCCCTAATGCTGGGAAATGGAAAGGGTTGGCCGGTGGGATTAGGATGGATGCTGGGGGAGAGAACCCTGCAGCAATGAAGGATAGTCGATCAAATTTTGATCATGTTGAAATGCAAATGGCGCCAAGGGAGGCGCCGTCCGTGGCCACAGCCACAACCGCGGTTGACGATGGAGTGCCATCGTCGACCTTTGGTGCCACAGGACAACCACAACTACAATCTGAAGAGGGGGCTGGTAATAGCGCAGCAGCACAGATGGCCGTGACGAGAGATGACGACGTTATGATAAGAGCAGTTCAAGCAGCGAATGTGAACGGCCAGACGCCGTCAATGAATGTGCAGCAGCAGCAGCCGATGCAGCATCAGCATCAGCATCAGCATCAGCATCAGCATCAGCATCAGCATCAGCATCAGCATCAGCATCAGCATCAGCATCAGCATCAGCATCAGCATCAGCATCAGCATCAGCATCAGCATCAGCATCAGCATCAGCATCAGCATCAGCATCAGCATCAGCATCAGCATCAGCATCAGCATCAGCAGCACAATAACCAGCAAAACGTAAATTACCAGTTCAATGAAGGGGAAGCAGATATTGAAACTAGCCCAACCAGAACTCCCCTTCCTCAGATAGGTGCCTCGGCGCCACTGAACCTGACTTCCCCACTCCAACAGCCAACGCTGATTACCCAGCAGGAGAGGGAACAGCAGGAGCAGTTTTCCCTGCCACCTGTTTTCGCTCAGCAAGGGCCTGTACCGACGACAGCGCCTAGCGTCATAATCATGCACAAATCACGTATGCAGAACAGCGAGGTTGTCAAAGACATGGCCAGAAATCCAGGTGCCACAATGCAGGGAGGCGAAGATGCAACTTGGGCGGTCAAAGCCGGTATGGAGCTGAAACACCATCACTATCATATGGATGGCAACGGCAGCAGGCCCAGCACCACACCGAACGACACGTACGATCCCAGCAGCTTAGCAGCTGGGATTGGTGGGGACCTTCCAGTGAAAAATGTTGGTAGGCTAGATATTAACTCTGGCATGACTTATGGCGGGGGCTTTCAAATCAACAGCCCAGAAAAGATCAAGAAGCCACCACTGAGAGGCTTAGACCAGAAGAGCTTCTTGCCTGATGTGACTGAAGTGAAGAACATGGTTGAAGGGTCTGATGGACGTTTTTATCTTGCAGAGAAGGATTTTAACGCCGGTGATGGCAATCCTCAGGCAGAGGCATAACCTATTACGATAATATGTAACGATAGCAAGTTTGTACCGATAACTTCCAGCGTAATATTGTTCACTTGTGCCGCTCAATCAAAACTCGGAGGACACAGTTGCAACTTGCAAGGCATCCCTTTAACTCTTATCGAAACTGTTTTTCTGTGGTTCGAGCAACAACATTATACAATGGATGATCAACGTGAGTGCCTTATTGATCTGACCTTTTTGGAATGTTACTAACACAAAGCCCTCCTTGCGCGGCAGAGGTTGTTTCTGGTTTCCGGGGTCTATCGGTCCTCATCTATTTTCTCAATGCCCTATGCAGCACCATCTTCATGTTTGGTGGACCCTACTTGCAGGTTATAATCGGATTTTACAGTACGGTCTGCTGTCTGACTGTCATCATCTCCATCCTTCAGCAACCAGTCTCCTTGAACGAAAAGCTCAATACACATGCTGAGTTTCTGGTAAGCTGGGGTCGAGGGTTATGTGGGAATACTGCGGGAGAAGACAATTTGCCGTTTTGTCTACTAACACTTCACAAATTATACTTGCTCACATAATACAGTACACCTTCAAGGGCAGATTCATGGTTGATGTATTTGTTTCCCTGTTTCTGTTTGGCATGCATGGATTCGGCGTTGCCATGGCGATCATCACCCTTGTCGCAATTCTCGGGATTCGCGCTTTGTGCAGTTCTTACCCGGGTGCCTTTGAGGAGCTTTTTGTGAGTAATAGCGCCGCTGACGGAGGCTTTGACTCGCCATATGGGGGCATGCCCAGTGAGAGCAACTTCACCCCTCAGCCCAGCGCCGATCTGTAGCTTGAGTGATTAGGATGAATAAAACACACAGTTGCGTGCGGTTTAAGAACTTTTTAAGAACTTTACCCATACGAAAATACTTCTTCAGTCTTCCTTTACATTAATTTCAGCTGCTTCAGGAGCTCCTTAGCTTCAAGCTCTGCCTCACGTGCCATGTGACGCGCATAGAGAACATCACAATCAATATTTACGCAGCGTGCCATGGGGGTGATAATCCCCCCTCTCGCGCTATGGCCACCAAAGTTATTCCGATTAAAATCCTTGCTTGCAACTTTGTCGACACCAAAGTTGGAGTAATTCTCAATGCAGCCATTACAGCTGGAGCATACCTGCCCAAGCTCGTTTCCCCTTTTTATGGCATTGTTGTACTTCTCAAAGCAAAACAGTGAGCGACGAATCCTACCGTCACCCGCCAAACAATCTGCGCAAATAAATACCTGAGAATAATCTTCAACTTTCCCCCTTTTCCCACAAAAGCTGCAAACATCACATCCGAAAAAGTCAACAACTGTTGTTCTGCTGTGGGGCCAGAAATGTATTTTGGGCTGGGGCTTGCTACATTCATCGAACCATCTGTCAACATCTACGTCGCAGCCCGGAAGCGAAAAGCATCTCGACAATGCGGGGTTGAGAATTCGCCTCACGTAGTGATGGTAGTGTATTTTGTTCGTTCCCCACGATTCCATCACTTCAATCGGCGTCTTGCTGCAGTCGCGGACCAAATATTTCTCTGCTCCACCGCCCTTCGTTACCAAGACATACGGTATCCGTTCGCGATTATGAATAGCGAATCCCGGGTCTTCCTGTTGCAGTCTCTTTGCTAACACGGCAGCGACAGGTAGTTTGCTTTGGTCCTTGTACATACTGCGAACACGGCCGGTAAAAATAAAATACTTGAGGGGGAGCTGTCCTCTCAAAATTCTCATCCACTGCCGCTCAAGATACCTACGAAGAGCTGCCTTCTTACCCTTTGTCTTAAAAAATGTAAGTAGAGCACCCTTTAGCACCGCCTGGACCAACTTGCACTGGTCCTTCCGCACAGTCTCAATACCTTTTGCCTCAAACTCGGGAGTCATCTGGGTAGGGCTCTCGTACATCATCCCACAGTATCTTTTCTTCGTCTGCAGCATTGACCCATCATAAACCTTTTCTAACTTTAGGTTCACTGGCTCGGGTGAATGGTGGTTAATGTGATCGCATAACTTCCGTCCAAACTCGAATGCTTCCTTCACGCTACGCCCAGCCATTTCAATAAAGAGACTGTCAGTGTCCCCGTAAACTACTTTTGCGCCCTTCCAAGTTTCTTCTTGGCCCCACTTATTCGCAGTATTAATCGCATTCGTGAGCGTCGCCCTGGCAAGCCCGACAATCGCATCCGCCACGGGCGGACAGCAGCACCTGCCGCTAAAGGTCGCGCTAGTGTACCCGTATGTAACGTTTGCAACATATTTCAGGGCAAGTTGGCGAGCCTCAAGCTGTCTGTAAATGCCGCTAGGAACGTTTTTTCCACACTCCTTGTACTTCTTTTTTGCCCTCTTTAACATCGCTCGGGTGCATAATATCTCGTTTAGAACCTGAGGCAATACTGCGTTCAGGTTATCATTGTTAGAATACAGGCTGTTCCCCAGACAAAATAATATCTGCTCTTAATTCCCCACAAAACAAACTTACCTCCCTTCAGAACCGGCTCTTGCACAAATATCCCCCCACTCGGAACGATTATTGCGCGCTCCCCCTTCGCGTCGTTGGCCTCACTGGAAATAAAATCACGCAGCACGCTTGCGCTCCGTCTCTCATCATACTTGACGCAGTGTATCTTCCCCGATGTCGTCGCGTTCTCGAGATCAAAGGTAGAGCTGTATTGTATCTTTCCGCCGATGGTGCTGTAGCACAAATTATACGCGATCACAAGGGATGGATAGAGCGCCGTGAAGTCGCAGACAATGACAGGGTTGTTGTAAAAGCCGCTCTGGGGCTCCATTACCATCGGAATCTGTTCAAGGGCCTCTCCTGTTGCCTTGACCCCGTCGCTGGGAGACATAAACATATACTTCTTCTTAACTGAGGGGGGGTCAATTTTCTTTTTCGAGGTGACAGAATTCGGGTCCGAGGCAATCTCAGTCACTCGCCTCTTTTTCCACGGTGACTCACTACTGCTGCGCTCGGAGTGGCTGTCATCAAAGTTGGAGAGGAACTCTGGGTCCTTTGAGCCGTAGTCAACGCTATATAAAGACTCCAATGCGCGCGCAAGGATTCCCTCGACACGGTACTGGCTCCCGCGGATTCCTGGAAAACTTTTGTCAAACTCAACATTAGACAGTCTCGCAGCTTCTCCTGCCCTTCCTAAAATATCTAGCTCGTCTAGAAGTTCCAAGGTCGCCCTGCACTGATCAAGCCTGAAATCCAACACCCTTCGTCGCCATTTACCTCCCTCTCCGTACCATCTCGTTAATACTTTCTTATCGAAATCGCGCATTTTTTTCTCAAGCACAAGCTCAACGATGGCAGGTTGATAACTCGCGTTGAAGTGCTTCACTTCCTCACTGAAGATCTGCAGGCCGTTGAGAACAATTCTACCCACAATACGACTTGCTTCAGACCCGGCCCCCACGCGATCGGCCCATAAATTTTCCACGCGATCTGAGTCTAGCGTGTTTAGAGGCGTTCTACCAAGCAGCCGGATCATATTAAGCTCCTTACTGCCGTCCTCGGAGCCAAGCTCGCGCCCCCGTTCGATTAAATATCCGATGCCTGCCCCTTTGGGATCCCACGACACTAAAATATCAGGATCGAAATGTTGCACGAGGTGCGAAAACCGCAAAAGTAGGCCGCGTTCTGACTTGGAGTACTCAAAGTTGGACTTGGAGGGGGTCGACCCAATCACCAACCTTTGTAATCGGCCAACATCACTCTCGGAGTTCATTAGCTCCGCAGCAACAGGAACGTAAATCCAACCTTCGTACAGGATCTCAAGCTTATCTCCGCCCCCAGGGTCTCGAGCAAACGTATACGCAATGGCAAAAACCCTGTCCTTGGAAGAAATCGGCGTCATAGCAATCGATTTGTCTTTGTCATTCGAAGACTGTTCAATCCGGCACTGGACATGTATTTCGATCGACATTATAGTAATAACCCTTTTTTTTATGGATCGGTAGTCCGTTGTTTTGAAGGTACCGGCACCTGTAGCAAACGGTCTCCCAGAAGAGTGGCCCACAACGCTACTCAACTTATCTCGCGGTAGTCTTTGCGAGTTTTTCGCCGGTGAGATCGTGTTTGCAGCCGACAACAAATCCATTGAATTTGCACCAGAGCTGATTTGCGTGTCATCGGGTTTGTCGTTGAGAGGGCGAAATGTATTAGCGGTGGTGGAGGACTCTTCTCGTTCTTGTCTAAGACTCGATTTCTTTAGTGTCTTTGACAGGGAAGATAAAGCCTCGGAAGGCGTGGGCGGAGCTTTTTGAAGTTGGAAAGACAAAAAAGAATTCTGAACAGGTTTAGAAAGAAGATCATCAATCGCCGTCGACCTCAGCGGCGAAAGTGGAAGTTGAGGTGAAAGGGGAAGCTTGTCAGACAACTTTGGTCGTCGCTGTGAGGCCTGGCTAAATAGTTGCAATTCATCAGCGCCAATGTCACCGTCATCGCCAATGTTATCGTCATCGCCAATGTTATCGTCATCGCCAATGTCATCGTCTACGTCTCGGTCGCCGTCATCGTCTTCGTCTTTGTCGTCGTCATATTCCATCTGAGTGCTCAAATTCTCGTGCAACTTCTTATCGACTTCCAACACCCTGGCGTCATTTGTCATCACATCCTCCAAATCCACATTCCCATAATCCTCATGATCTAAATCTTCTTCGTCGTCATCTAGCTCCCCCCCTCTTTGCGTAAATAGAGTAAAAGGAGTAAAATATTGCCCCGTTTGATCTTGCTGGGTCGATTGCAGTTGCGTAAGTAGATTGTGGTTGGACGACTGAGTTTGGATAACTTTTCCAAAACTCTCCCTCTTCTCTTGCAAGTCCACAATCTTCTGTAAAATCACGTCTTCATCATAGATACTTTCTTCATCATCGCTATCGGGGTTGTCACACACGTATTCGCCAGCTGAGGGTCCATAGGCAAGATTCTGGACCTCAGATTCGAGCAATTGCTGCGCGTTGTCAAAGTAACTCAATATTCTGCCACTGGCAAAATCGTCAATTTGTGTCATCGGCATATCCTGTGTGTGCTGGGTCGGCTGGTGCTGCGACAGAACAACATTTGCATCGCTCTCAATATCCCTGATTGATTTAATTTGTTCCTCAATTTGCTGATTGCCCTGCGTGAATTGAGTAAATTGAACCTGCTGCGTCGGCAGCGCATGCTGGGACTGGGACTGTGACTGTGACTCAAAGAAGGACGAAGCTTGCGAAGACTGGGAAGGACCCCCCAAAAGAACATTCCCCTTCTCGTACGTCTCCATGAGCAATCCCTCTAGATCTTCATCATCACTACTATCAAAATCTAACTTGACTTTGCACCTGCCGCGGCCGCGATTATCTGCAATGTAGTCATCACTCGCCTTCAGATCAGCATCATAGCGACGGGCAATAGCTTCCGCCGCGTCGTACAATATTCTTCCCTGGTTGCCACCGTCCCCACAGGTGTGGTGGTATAGCTCCTTCACCGAGTGAACAGCACGTACTCCAGAGAGTGTATTGCCGGTCGCTACGTCTGATTCTTTCAATTCCATCACCGGTCTTGTTGATGTCCTGGGTAATGTCTGATCTGACGGAATAGTGGACGAGGGGACAAGCTTTTGAGGGGTCGTTTGCGCAGTCGACTGAGATTCCATTTCGTCTACAAACTGCGACAACTCTTCTTCAGAAAAGATGGTTTCGCCAGGAGGCAAATATTCGGAGCAACGCGATCGCTCTTCTTCCCAATAATCGCGAAGAGATGGCACTCCCCTCCAATTTAATTTCTTACGTCTCGACTGATTGTTAACATTCTTTTGGTGGAGCTCTTCAACATCACGGTTGATAATTTCCGCAACGTGAGTGTCGAGCTCGATGTCAGAGCGACAGCTCATCCGACGAATATATTTCGGTTTTTTGTTGTCTATATTGTCCATTATCAATTTACTTGGGGTGTTTGTGGAAGCTGATTGGAGTAAGTCGTCCCGTGCACCACTTTTTTGGGCATTCAGTTCCATTTGGTGGATAAAATTGATGTTCCTGCCTCCGTACCCAAACAAATCTCCAAACGTATCGGGGGCACCCGAATCGTCGGAGTCAGAGTCCGAAGAGTCGCCGACAACTTGCGAGAGCTGCAAAATCTCCTCCTCAGTCAAGGCATTTTCGGAGGACGTAGACGATGCATCGTCTTCCTTCTTGTCAAGCATGTTAGCAGCAAAATTCCTTATGTTCCCATCAGCTGTCCAAATAAGATCGGGAGGCGTGTTATCCCTGTGAAAAAACTCGTCCAGTCTGTCATTATTGGCCGGCCGAGGTGGCAGCTTTTCTCGAAAACAGCCCCAACGCACGTCGATAAAACTCGCCCCAGAAACACGCAGGTCTTTGAATACCTGCACGATATAAGGAAGATGCGCTTCATAGATGTCCCACGGGTTCTCTCTCGGCGGCTCTTGGGAAGGCTGGGAAGGAGGTTGGGGGTAGGGTTGGGTGGATTTTGAGGTGCCCAAAAGGTCGGTGAAAGGGAGAATTTGCCCCGATTCCAGCACTGACTTTACCAGCCATTTCTTAGATGGGTCATAATATTCGACTTGTATAAACGGGGCGGCACCACCAGTAGAGTAACCAAAAAAACCGCGGCCGGACTCCATCGTCACTTTTCGAATAACTCGAACGGGGATTTTGGGCCTACTTTGTTGACTAAAGTCATTGTTGTCAGTGTTGTTGTTATTGTTCGCATTGCGCTGAGCAAAACGCGACAGAACACCTTGACAAGCATCTTCAAGCAAGTCAGATAGCAACCGGTTGGCTATCAACCCTTCCTTCACGGAACCGTAATCATCCCAATCAACTCTCAAACATCTACCGTTTTCTAATTTGTATTCCTGAACGTGATCAATTCCTGGGACAGGACCCGAATCAGCATCAATGGAAGCGAAGGTAGGCCGGCAGAACAAGTATGGATACGCCCCATGAATGTGTAAGCAGCAATTTTGGTGGGCCGTAGCATGACTACCTTTGGTCGAAGGGCCCCAGATACGGACAATGGGACAGATGTAGTTGTGGTGCCTATAAGGAGCACTAAACTCAGGTAATTCAAGTGGGGTGGGCTCTGACATGTAATAATCAGAGGACAAGCAAAGAACTGAGAGTAAGGTGGTATCTTTAATTGCAGACACGGCCGATTCCGTGGTCGCATTCGACACAGTTGTTTTGTTTGTTGCCTTCGTGTCAAATGTTTTTGGGGAGTCAACAGGATCGCTGCAGTTGAAACGGGGCGTATTCGCCTGAGAACCTGAATTTTGCGGTTCGCTACTTCTCTGAGAGAGTGTTGAGCGCTTCATCGCAGTATATTCGGCAAACAAGAGGGTGTTTCATTCATGGATGCAGGAATCCTTTGGAGCGATTTATCAGTTCGTTCGTATAAGTTCAGACACAGCATGGGGGAGGGGGGCGGAGGCGGGGATTTGTTGGGAGTCGAGGCAAGATATTTCAGATTTATTTCAGAAGTAAGTGTGTTATTTGAGATTTCCTTATTATATAAAAGGAATTTGTGATTCCACGAACGGGCTGCCACTGAAAAACCCACAAGGCGACGTAAAAGCCCTAAAAGCCCTACAACCACCCGCTAACGATTATAATTTGTTAGGCCATATAAATATTCGTTCATTAAGGACAACCTCAGCAACAGTCCTTATCGATCCTCTGCACGAGAATATGGACAATATAGCTGCCCGTAGATCCACGATGGTCAACGAGGCGGAAGGCGAGAACGACAAATTCAGTATACCCCGACCAGATCCGATCGAGATGTTGCGCACTGCATCGGTGACCTCCCAGGAAGGAGGGTCACTGGAGACCGAGTCAATAGCCTCCACGGCCTCCAGGTCTCCTCTTGGCCTTGAACGCTGCTTACCCGTGAGCCCCGCACCGGCCACCGCAACAGAGGAAGACGAGTCTCCTCGAGGATTTGGACAGTCGCAGGCCCAATCATCATCATCTTCCGCTCTTTCGGCTCTGAAGCAGCAGCATGTGGATCGATTTCCTACTTCCCCTGCAGGTTTCCATGAACGTGGGCATACCTCCTCGTCTACTCCGACGGCTTTGAGTTTTACCAGGAGTCTTATTTTCTATGGCGAGGGATCTATGACTACTGAGAACGTGCTGGCATGCCAGATGATCCAGGAGGCCCGTAAATTTCGGAAGAAGTACCAGGGTGAAAGGGGAGTGGGCAAGGGTGTTCCGTGTGCCACAAATAAAAAGGCCCTCAGCTACAAGTGGGGCGAAAACAGCATAATCGAAATTTACGACGAAGACGAAAGTGAACCGACTAATTTGACGCCTGTACCAACCATTATGGAATTCATGAGTGATTACAATCGTCTTGTAGAAATTGTACGTGACGGGGCGACGAGGAGCTTCAGTTGGCAGCGGCTTCATATGCTGAATTCTGCCTTCAAGCAGCACCAGATAGCCAATGGCCAGGTAGAAAACGAAGCACAGAGTAGGTTGCTGGGGACAGACTTCTTTCGCACTGCGAAGGTCGACAACCACATACACTTGGCGGCCGCGGCGAGTGCCAAACAGTTTGTAGATTTTGTAAGGACGAAACTCATGACAGAACCAGACACGGTCGTGTTGGAGGAAGGGGATACCCTGAAAGAGGTCTTTGACAAGGCGGGATTAGACACGGATCACCTAACCATTGACGCCTTCAACGTGCTTGCCGACTACTCTGTGTATCAACGTTTCGACAACTTCAACGCCAAATACTCCCCCTTCAAGCTTGCCCAAATGCGTCGCATATTCCTAAAAGTTGACAACGCAATCCAGGGACGCTACTTTGCCGAGCTAACCAAGTTGGTATTGCAGAGACACGAGGACGGAAAGGGCCACAAGAGCTTTACGGAGATGCGTCTATCAATTTACGGTATGGAGCGGAACGAGTGGGAAAAGTGCGCCAACTGGGTGCTGCGAGATTGGGAGGGGGGGGTGTTTCCCGGACCTGTACTCTCAAGTAAGAACAGGTGGTTGGTGCAGATTCCTCGCCTCTGGAGAATCTACAGTAGGAAGAACAAGAAAGGGCGCCCCACCACTTCCTCGCCTGCAAGCTTTAACGAAATGCTTGAGAATATTTTTGTCCCGATAGTTGAGGCTACTCTCAACCCCGAAAAGCACCCTAAGGTCGCAGAGCTACTGAATCATATTGTCGGGTTCGATTCTGTCGACGATGAGGGGAATGCCGAGTCAGGATGCAGTTGCACATCACCTAAAAAATGGACCAATGAGGAAAATCCAGCGTATTGCTGGCAGCTGTATTATCTTTGGGCAAACATAAAAGTTGTTAATGAAATCCGCAAGTCCAAGGGTCTCAACACGTTCACGCTGCGGCCTCATGCCGGGGAGACGGGAGATGTCATGCACCTAGCGGCGACCTACATCCTTGCAGACAGCATTAACCACGGCATCAACCTGGACAAGCAAGTTACTTTGCAGCATTTGTATTACTTGGACCAAATCGGGCTGTCAGTGTCTCCCTTGAGCAACAACTTTCTGTTCCGCAAGATGAAGGACAGCCCATTTCCAAAATTCTTCCGGCGGGGTTTGAACGTCACGCTTAGCACGGATGATCCGCTCTTGTTCCACATGTCCGACGATCCCTTGCTGGAAGAGTACAGTGTCGCTCGTGCCACCTTCGATCTGAGTATGACTGATCTTTGTGAACTTTCGCGCAACTCGATCATGCAGAGCGGTTTTGAGGACTCACTCAAGAAGAAGTGGCTCGGAGAGAATTACGGACTCGGTGCTAAACATTGTGACAGCGAGAAGACTCATGTGCCTTATATTCGAGCCAAATTCCGGGCCGAGCATCTAGCCCTGGAGCACATGTT
>Ga0209832_1001102_pt1 | contig 15166 bp, 9 predicted proteins | sample COGITO_mtgs_1104_2_FD_185516 | JGI IMG/M metagenome (GOLD analysis project Ga0209832, IMG submission 185516) | Pelagic marine microbial communities from North Sea - COGITO_mtgs_110407 (SPAdes) (version 2) | ecosystem: Environmental > Aquatic > Marine > Epipelagic ...
CAAGTCATCGGAATGCCGTAGCATACAGGAGCGTAACCGACAATTCGCTCCATTTTGCAAACTGAGCGGCTCTTGGAAACACAGCTAGCAATATCGCCACAACTATCGTTGTTCACGAACTCATTCAGCATGTGGATGAAGAATTTGTCGATGTCCTTGTCCGTGACATCCCACAAATTACCTACAACGCACGGAGCTCCCGCGCAGAGATAGCTATTCACAGTGCCCTCAGGCTCGTAGTTCATGGACTTAAACTTCCTCCCCACCCCCCTGCTCGCCCCTCCCCCCGAGCTCAGCCTGCCGCTGCTACATCCCATCAGTACTACCATCGCGTTGCAGTTCCGCTTGCCCTCGTCAAGAAGTAAATTCTCAATCTTCACACGGGGGAAGCAGTTTTCAGCGCCTCCGTGGCCGCAGTAGAAGAGAACCCCTCCTTCCTTTTTCAGTGCTTCTTCAAAAAAGCGTGGTTCGGGGATTGCCCCAACAACGCCATTTACATTCCACTTAAATTTCTTCGAGAATGACTCGAAAATGGGTTTCATTGTCTTCTGGGTTCCGGGCAAATTGCTCTCAGGATCGAGCACGTAAGTACAATTTTGCCTCTTGATTCTCGTCTTTTTTTCAATCAGTGGGCCAACCGCAAATGGGAGGGAGGGAACCCGGTAAACACTTCGGCTGTTGAAAACCTCAAAATTCTCGAAGGGAAATCTGTGTAGTCTTTCGTCCAGGACAAGGACTGTTATTTTTGAAGAAGCCGGGGAAGAAATGGATGAGGGTGCCGCAGCTGGCGTCTCTACCTTGGCAGGAAGCAACGAGACAAGCAGATCTTTTAGGCCCGCCTTCAAAAGACCCTTCATCGCACTCTTGTCGGCCCCCGCTTTGAGTATTTCTGCCTTCAGCTGTGACACTGTCAGTGATTCCACATCGATATCAACATCAACGTCAACATCAATTTGCACCTCTTCAATAGTGCATGCGGCTTCGAATTTATTACTCAAGTTCCCAACGCCCAAATCACCTCCAAAGAAACTCAAAACATCACTGTTGTTCTCCGTCAGAAAAATCTCGGCCCTCTTCACGAGCTTCTCGAGCTCTTCGTCAACAATTTTTCTTTCTTTCCACCATCTTCGTTTCGCATTATCATCGAAGTGAGTCGCCTTTACCGGGTCTATTCCATCTAGCTGGAGCCGACTCTTCTCGAGAAGTCGGTCTAAGTCGTCCAAGACTACTTCCGAGAAAGTTCCGTTGTCGTTCATCACGCAGGCTATGTTTCCTGTGAGCACGTCTTCTTCCATTTCGAGGGAGGCTACAAGGACATCTGACGTGGGAGAGAGAGAGATGCACACAATCCGCCAATCACGCGGAAGGACGTGTTGGATAATTTCGGAGATTCTACGGGTAGCCTCGGTTAAATCAACATTCTCGTCGATAGTTGAAAAAAGCTGGTGGACAGGTGACGTGGCATCAAGGCCGTGAGCGACGAAGACGCGGCTGGTCCCTCCGACGCTCCGATGAAGGTTCACTACAGCCTCCAACGTTCCCACGCAGCCATTCTCAAAGAGACCAGGTTTCCCGGCTGTGAGGGAAAGACATCGGAAAATGCGACGGGCTAGCTTCGTCGTACCCGGACCGCATAGCTTCGAGGCTTCAACGAACAGAGCACGAGACTCTTTGCATAGCGAACGAACATCGTCAGCTCTGCCTTCGCCGAGTCGCCAGAGGTCGACGAGTTCGCCACTATTTCTCTCTTCGAGCAGTTTTATGCGACCCAACCTATAGCATGCCATCGCTCTGTCTTCCGACCTCGCAAATGTACAGCTTCGCACACATTCGTATAGTACACAGAAACTGTCATCATCAACGTCAGTATTAGTTAATTCCTTTGACCGCGCGATTCGAACCAAGATGGTCATCATAATTAGACCAAAACGGTTCTCTCTTTTGGTTTTCGTCGTCGTACTCGTGGTCGTGTCGGCTGGGGCAGTAGCCGCGCTGAAGCTGACAAGTGACTCAATCAATTCGCCAAACTTGGGATCTACCATCGGCTCTAATATTACCTTTGCTCGCAGATAATAATCGACGAACCCAGTATCAATACCATCGGAAATGCGGCGCAGGGTGTCCCCCTGGCTGATGAGCGATCGGACGACTTCAAGCTTACGTTCCACGTCAATGTCGGTCGCGCCAGCGTTCACATTGTCAACTGCCAAAGCCGATGGCTTCATCTTGGGAGAGAAACAAATTTCCTCGGGAGGCATCTCAAGCATGAGCAAACTCTGATGAAGCCTCGATGACCTTAACTCATAGGTATTGTATTTGTCTGTTACTAGATTGGCGGCGTCAGAGACGTCCTTTCGGAGGTTCAACCCCAAGCACTCGTTTGCCGTCGCACTGTACCCCTTTGCACGTCTCTTGTCACCCAACCTCGACCAAAGAGAGCTCATTCGCTCGAGGCACTCCGCCAAGCAGCCGATCCATTTTCTGTCTGGTCGTTTTTGAATCATTTTTCTGCACAAATGAACGTTGAGGCGCAGATTGGATAGGCTCCGAAAACTATTGTTGCGTTTCTCCTCGCCCTCTGCTAAGGCAAGAAATGTCTTTGCGAGCACCCATTGATTTTCGTCATCGTTATCGCCATTTTTGTTAGTCGTGGGCACGACTGACTCGTCAACAGCGTGTGAACCCTCCTTTGTACTCTGCAAAATTTCGTAAAGACGATCCATCCCGTCACTGCAAGGAGGGAGGTCGTTGCGAACCAATAGGAGGGCTGACGACAATTTTCCAGCTATTTCAAAGTTACCCACAAGGTCATCGAGACCAGCGTGTGTGTAGACGTCACAGATTTGCGCGCTCGCCAGCTCAAGCGATATAGCCCGGCAATCAGAGAGGAGCGACGAGCATGTCGCGGCCTTTACGGTGTCGCAAAGAAAGAGGAATTTGTCTTGTAGGGACATCAATATGCTGATGCAAGGACACTGGTTCGTATTGTGGTCGTCGTGGTCGTCATCTTTGTCGGCGTTCATGAGGTGGAGCTCCACAACACGTTTGCAAGATGACAGAGAGGAGGCAAGGTGCGCGTTTAATTTCGATCGGTCACCTGTGCTTTTTTCAAACACAAGCAGATTAGCCGCGGCGCTATATGTCAACTGGTATTGGTCGATCTCATCACTATTGGTGTCGTCTGTCATATTTTGAGCCGCCTCAGCAAGTTCAAATGCTTTCATCATAGACTTTGGAAGCGTTCGTGATGCTACAAATGTGCCATTGATTTTCGTGAGCTTGTTATCTGTCTGCTCCAGTGAGAGACGGTAACACCTATCGTGCTCATCAAGAAGCGCAGTGGCGAGCGTATCGTTGGAGCCACCGCTCTGGAGAATATTCCCAATGGTGCGCATTGCATCGCAGCACGCAAGGTGCGCTCCGATCTCATTCGAGGAGGTGGAAAGTGAATTTTGAAGGAGAGCTGAGACCAAGTCTTCGACACAGATAGCCGCAAGCTGCCCGACCTTCGATTGTATAAGTATTTCAGGTGCAGGAGGAATCGAGGAGGTGCTCGCGGCATTTTGAAGATCAACGAAACAATTGACAATTTGTGAGACGATAGCAGAACTTGCCGATAGACCATCAAGTCCGGCCGAATGTAATGAGTTCAGCATGACAGACTGCGAAATGTTGACGGGGGTATTGGCAAGAGAGAGTTGCAAAGCAATCGCGTAACTCGCCATCGCAAAAGATGAGAGTTTCATACGCTTTAGCACCGACCCGAGAAATGCAAATCTCAAGTGGAGTTGTGTTGTGGACGCGGGGGTGGCGGGGCTATGCTCAAAAAACTCAATACTAGTCAGCAGGGGAAATATTGCCTGCTGATCTCTACAGGACTCGACGCGTCGGCGCCCAAGAGCCGCGAGGAGTTTTCCAGAATTGATTAAGGAGGATGAGTCAGTAATGCTGCTGCTGTTTTGAGGTTTTGCCGGGGTCAAGGGAGATGACGAAGAGGTAGCGCCCAGAGTTGTAAATAGGAGGCGCGCTGACTCAATCTCGTCGTCCGCGAGGGTCAAGAGGTGATTATTTTTCTTTTTCTTGCTGGGAGTCTGTTTACTTGGCGTATCCGGACTGGTTGTGACAATGTAAGAGAAATCAGACTCAGATAGATAAATGGAACAAACCTCGTAAAGAGCGGCGGCTTTTACGCGAAACTCTATGGCCAGCGCTTTATATGAAAGTTTTTCCGAAATGGGCGCAAAAACTTTGGTCAAAATGAACGCAATCATCAGCCCAATTGCGGCTTGTGGCTTGTTCGCATCCAAATTTGTGGCGCCATTCAGTCGCGCAAGGAGTTTGGATGCCGAACTACCCAGGGCAGAGAACTGTAATATCTTGAAGTTCCGCTCAAGCAGAGTGTTTGACTGAGCGGAGGCGGTTTTTAGCTCTTTCGCGTCCCTAAGGATTTGCTTCACACAGGGCAATTTGGCAGCATCGTGGGTTGATTTGAACCTGGCCAATTTCAGGATAGTGAATAGCAGGGATAAAGACAAAGAGCCCGTTTTGTCCTTGTAAGTAGCAGATGTCAATTGGGTAAGGCGTTGGCTGTCCTCATCGGTCGCTGTCGGCATCGACAATCGGCTGGCGCAGAACTCGGCGTATGAAGGAATAAATTTCGTCATCTTGATGTTGTTGTCGTCCACAATTTTCCCGACTGTCGCGTAAAAGGTAGCCAGGGGATCACTGTCATTCGTAGACTGCATTTGCACCTTTTGTTGGTAGTGAGCAGTCGCTCGGTTGGCAGCCGATATTGCAGGCTCCAAAAATGGTGACTGGAGACGGTTGTTGTTGTTGTTGTTGTTGTTGTTGTTGTTGTTATTTTCTTTGTCTTCAATAGTTTTCGCTGGCATTTCAAGCAGAACTATCACGGATTGCATTCTAATATTGAGACAGATATCGTTCAGACTACTTTGATTCATCACCTTCTTCAGCTCCATCTCCTTCTCTATTCGACTGGCATACGACCAAAGCATCTTGTGGCACCGTTCTCGGTAAGAATTCTCCTCCTTGTCAAAACGGGAACCGGCGCAGTAGAGCATAATGTAGGGGAGGACGATTTCAGCGATGAGGAGCGAAGGGAGGAGCAGGGAGGAGGTCGTAATTTGGCTCGTTTTTTGTTTCTCTTCTTTTTGTTGTCCGAAAACTAGTTCCATCTTGCTGTTCACGACATTTATCGATGCGCCCACAACAATCTTGTAAAGCTCTCTGTTGTCTTCCACACATAGCGAGGTAGGATCTGGGACTGGGAAGTTCAGCAGACCATTCGATGTCTTTGTCTTGCTTCTCTGGTAGGTAGTGCTTAACAGCCGTGACAGCTCATCAAATGCCTCGAGAGTCAACTCTAGGCACCTTGATGTCCCAACCCCAATCCCTGCGGCCAAGCAGTGGTACAACAGCTTCTCGACAGTCAAGGGAGGCAATTTGTTGTGTTGATTGCTCAGCTCTTTTATATTACTGATCGATTTCTGCAAAAATTCAGTCCGTTTCTCGACTGCGGCACCCTTATCCAGGCAGCACTTCAGTTGCTGTTTCGTCACCGAAAGTTTGGCGTCCATCTTGTTTAGTATGAGGGTGAGGCGGGGAGGGGTAAGGGAAGATCAGTGTGTGGGTTTCGAATTTTTATTGTACAAGAGACGAATTCGGTATTTTTGTAATCGTGTAATCTAATCTGCGTCCTGAGAATAAGGGTACCAGCGGTACGCTGAAGCTTCCCACTTTTTACCTCACAGAGAATTAACTGTCACCGTTCTTTGGCCTTTGTAAAACACGGACCGTGAATCAGGTAAAATACAATTACGGCCCCCCCCGCTCTTCCTTCACAACCGAAAGCACACGCCCTGCACTCAGGTAAAAGGGGAAACCGGACAAAGGAATAAATTCCTGCCAATACCAGTCTTTGACAAATTAAATTTTAGCTTTTTGAATATCTTAAAATAATCCCATGTCTGCGCTGACTACCTCTGCAGAGCTCCGGATGCTAGGCGACAAGGCCGACAGGTTGAACCGAAAGCGATCGCTGCAACATTTTCACAAGATTCTCTTGACGAACAAGGACTCTGTGGTTGCTCAAGGGTCGAAGTTGGAACTTTTCAACTTTTTCAGTGAATTGTTGTCGACACATCTGTTGGAGCTATTCAAGGACGAGGCGGAGAAGTGCCGAGAACTTTCACTGAATTTGGCTACTAAGATTGTAGGATTTTGCGACGAGGGTGACTTTTCCAGCTTTTTCATGCTGTTCGTAGATGTGTTCATGTCCCGTGTCTCGACGACACCTTTTGAGGAGAAATCAGAAGAGGTACGGCTTCTTCTTGTGAACTTGATGCTAGCTCTCTTATCGCACGAGAGTGTTACATCTATCCCAGACAACGTTGTGGGTGCGATTGCGTCTTGTCTTGGCGACAATTTCCCGGAGGTGAAAAGACAGTGTTGTCTGGTGATAGTGAAGCTGTGCAAGAAGACGCCCAAGGGGATTCAGATGGCAAGTGAGAAGCTTCTGAAGGCCTTGATTATCAACACTACGCATCAGCACAGCAAGACGCGGCAGATGAGTGTCAAGGCAATTGGTTTCGTGTGTGTCTCGGCAGCTCCCGACAACTTTGAACAGATTATGAAGGAGGTGGTGTTACCGTGCCTTAAAAAGGTGTCTTTTGACCGTGTCCCGAACGTGCGTAAAGCTCTGATAAGTGGAGCGATCGGAAAGTTGGCAACTGTTGGCGTGCAAGGAGGCACCGAAATAAAGAAGACATATGAGCAATTTGTCCCTGACTTCTTGTCTTTTTTGATGTTGGGGGTGAGTGATGGGACTCCAGAGGTCGAGGAGGTAGCGCACAACGAATTGAAGCGGCTGGCTGATCTGAGGAAGGCAAACATCGTCAATGATAGCACCGATGATAATGGCGACAACGTCAACGCGCTCATCAGCAACCACTTTGCCAAAATTCTTGTCCCTATGCTGGAGGAATCGTCCCATTGGACGACACAGCAACGACACAGATCTTTGGAGTCCCTCGAACAACTCATAAGCCACATGAATGGTACACAAATTGAGAAGGACCACGTGGAAATGATCATCAAGAGCCTAACTTTCTCCATCCGAGACGACGAAAAAATCATCAGATCTGTGGCAACTCGTTGCGCAGTAATACTGGGGGAGGTCGTCGAGCTCGAGGTGAATTTGAAGATGCTGCTACCTAGATTAGACGGCAGCATCTCGGGAATGAATACCCCAGAAAAAATTACTGGTAGCCTACTGATATTAGCAAGCATATTTCAAGGAGCTGACGGGAAAAGCTTGCTTGAAAGTAGAGAGGTCATCACGAAAACTCTTGCGACCAATACAATCCTCGAATGCGACAACCAAAATGTCTTGGATGCATTGTTCGAGGCAGTTGAGGGCTTCGTGAATGGGGCCGGAAATGCCGGAGGGGGGCTAGAGGGCGTCAACGGAACTAACGTGATGCGGTGCTGCATCCAATTGTTGGGCGTCGGGTCAGACAATTTCTTGTTCCACCCTGCACTGGGGCTGGTTAGGTCAGTGGCGAAATTTAGAAATTGTGCCAGGGGGGACGCGCAACTATTCGACACACATTTTAGGAGCCTAGTTAACATGATAAAAGCTCAGCCACCAGATTCAGGGGATGCGCAGGCTGACAAAGAAAATGGGGAGTTTGGGGAGGGAGTATCAAGGTGGACCCCCACTGACAGCAGATTGAGAGCGTTTGAGGCGCTTATTCGGACTAGCGGGAGTGTTTCCGCTAAGTACTTTGGTGAAATAATTGACATTTTTGAGACTCACATGAATGAGGAGACGGAAACTGGTGTGAGGGTCAAGATGATGGCTATTCTCGAGTCAATCCTGAATTCGGTGGGAGATACTGAAAGCAACACGGAAAGCAGTCAGGAAGTTCAAAAATACAGCTCCAGGCTAATCAACAAGGTCATATGCCCCAGCTTGGTATGGAGAGCGGGAGGTCCGGCGAGCACTGTGAGGAAGGTCACCATTGCCTGCCTGTACACACTACTGAAGAGCGGCAATGCCGTGAGCAAGAACACCCTCTTCGGAGTCGCGCCCAAACTTCTGCCGCCCCTGAAGAGCAACCTTGGGGATTATGACGCGAGCACGAGACAGCTTGTCTGCTTGAATCTCAAGTTTATGTTCGAAGCTCTGCCGGGTGCGCTAGGAGAGGAGCCCGTACACCAGCTCTACCCCGAGCTTCTCAAGTGCTTGGACGACAGCAGTGACGAGGTCAGGTTTGCTGTCTGCGGGACACTAAAGGCGTTCCTTTTGGCTGCACCCGTCAGCCATTTCAAGGGCACTCTTTTCGACTATCTGGTAGATCAGCTTCTCATACACCTCGATGATCCCGACCTAAGCATACAAAAAGCAGTGCTGGAGATTCTTGTTGTGGCATTCAGAATCGACAAGGGTATTATCATGAAAAAAGCAAGAGTTGCTCGAAACTGCCACCGCGACACGATTATGTGCGATTTACTTATAAAGCAACTTACCATAGAGTGACATTGAAGAGACTTTGATAACATTGAATAATTAAATTTTATTTATTAACAGAGGTTAACCAGCCACCTGGGTACCCCTACCGTAAAACTATATATATATACGGTTTACTATGTATACTTCTGTTTTTGGGGGGTGAAGTTCAAGGCAGGTTTTAGTTGAAGTTGAAAGTTGACTTAAAAATTTTCCCAAGTTCGGACGGTTCGGACCAAGATTTTATTGTTGATTGTTCTTGGAGGTGGCCAAAGAAAATAAACAACGACATAAACTTTCCAGAAGCCCTCCCAGTGCAGTTTTAAAATCGCCTTACCGACCATGTCAAACTTACCGTCAATTTCACCCTCCAAACAGCGAGCAGAGGGAGAGCACAATCCAAGCCAGATAGGAGGAAAGATATGTTGGACTACCAGTCAAGATGATGGTTTACAGGGTCTTTCAGGCCTCCAAATAGTAGATGATAGTCCAACAACAACAGCATGTATAATACAAGGAAAAACCTACAATGAAAATATCTTAAAGCAGTTTTTCTTCAATTGGGCTGAGAAATTATCTCTTGTAGGCTCTATTAAGATTTCAGAAGGGGACTATGAAGGCGACGAGCTTGGTATAGAAGGGACAATTGAGGGACCTGCACAAGCTCTTGAGACATTTATAGAAGAGGCGGAGAAGGTGAGTGGTATGAGGGCGACTGTAAGCTTCCATACATGCAACAACAGGCGACCATAGCTAACACCAAAATTAAGTTACAAGAACATACCCTCATTCGAGTGAAGAGGTTTCAGGGTATTAAAAAAACATCATATACAGATTTTCAGCTAAATACTACCAGATTGAAACAGGATTACACGGAGGTGTCAGGGGTGGAGAGTCCACTCAGTAAGGATTTAGACCACATAGAAGAGTTCCCTCATAGTCTGAGAAAAATTGATCGTTTACAGAGCAACGATAGCAACGCAGTCTTCATCTGCTACTGTAAAGGGGTAAGTGAAGGAAGGGCGAGAGAAATGCACGAGTGAGTGCGTGAGTGATTGTCAATATTTATTCTGAACCCCCCCCGGTGCGTGCATGAACACACCTAACAACCTCTCTTTTCAATACCCATAACCAAAACCAAAATATTCACAGAATGGCTTACACTATGTGACCAAGGAGTTGATCATAAAGGGTGCAAGAAGCGCAAAATCTTCGAATGAAACTCGACGCCTCCTGCACGAACCAAATATTCTCGAGAATATTCATGGATTTTCGGAATCTGATGCCAAATTTCCCTCCCCCAAACCGGGAATCATCCCTCCCCCCTGCGTGATAAGGGATGGTGTCCGTGTGAGTCTTATATACCCAATGTACGCAATGGACTTGTACATTGGCGTGGAGACATACGCGGTAAAATTTCGCCGTGAGGGAGTGACAGAGTCTATCGCAACCTTGTGGTTCTCTCAGCTCCTCAAGACTCTCCAAATCCTCGAGTCAAAAAACGTTGTGCACCACGACATCAAGCTTGAGAACGTACTCCTTGACGAAAAGGGGAACGTTGCCCTCTCAGACTTTGAGATGTCCGCCGCGCGCAGCGATATAACGGGGAAATACCCTCCGTGTGTTGTTGGTACACCGCTGTACATGGCGCCAGAGATTCTCTGCGGTGAGGATTACGACACGAGCGCAAATCTCTGGTCCTTGGGTATCCTTGCTTTCGAGATGGTGAGCTGTACAAACCCCTGGGACATCGACGTCATGAACACTTCACCAGACAGGATTAAGTACAAAATAATTAACGTCCTTCCGAAGAAGTCACCAATAATGAGCGACTTATATTTTGACCTCATTTCCCGCATCCTGAAAGACAGCAAATCCCGTATATCGCTCGAAGAGGCCCTTCACCACCCCCTCTTTAAATCCATCGATTTCGATAACCTCTACCAGGAGAAACACTTAATACCGGAGATGGAAGCATTCGTTCGTACCGTATCTGAACAGAATCTACATCTCATATACACAAGAACTGAGAACGCAGACACCGGCACAGTCTCATCAGGGACAGCAAGCTCCTCTTCTCCTTCCCACCCTGGCAGATCTATGATCTCTGCCGGTGTCGAGTCGGACTTCGATATCGACGCCTTTGCTATGGGGAAGGTGAAAAAGATCAGCCTGTCTCACTCCTCCAACACTGCCGCGTCCTTACCATCGTCACCATCGCAATCATCGACATCGATAGCGAGATCGACGCCAACCACTTCGTCCAAACACTTGGCCAAACAGTTAGAAGGTAAAAAAACCTCGAAGGTGCCCTACAGACCACCCTCAATAAATAAGCCTTCTTTTAACAACAGGCCAGCTAGGGTAATAGCTTAGTCATTTGTTCCCCATGATTTTCTCCAAGAGCAACGCCGCTGAATTAATAATTAAAAGCGAAAATAAGACGAAAAATAGGGCAGCATAGGTTGTAAAAAACAGAAACCCCCCATTCCTTCTTCTAGTTATTGCATGCAACCCTCGCAACCCTCGCTTAAAAGCTGTCATCGAATCCGAATCCCTTGTCCCTGTTCCCGTCCACCCCCCCATCGTCATTTACATTATCCATCACCCCGCTCTTCTGATATTCCCCAACCCTTTTCTCGAAGAAGTTCGTCTTACCCTGTAGCGATATCATGTCCATCCAGTCGAACGGATTCTTGGTGTTGTAAATCTTCCTGTATCCCAGCTGGCTGACGATTCGATCGCTCACGAACTCGATGTACTGTTTCATCAAGTCCTTGTTCATACCGATTAGAGAGACGGGAAGGGACTCTGTTATGAACATCTTCTCAACATCGACGGCATCCTTTACTATCTCATGTATTATCGCCTCAGATTCCCTCTCCTCACCCTGCAACTTGGAGTACATGAGGCAAGCAAAATCACAGTGAAGTCCTTCGTCCCTACTAATAAGTTCATTCGAAAAAGTCAAGCCAGGCATGAGTCCCCTCTTCTTTAGCCAGAATATCGCACAGAAACTGCCCGAAAAAAATATCCCCTCAACGCAAGCAAAGGCCACCAACCTGGTCGCAAAGGATCTCTTACTCCCGATCCACTTCTCTGCCCACTGAGACTTGAGTCGAATGGCACCCTCCTCCAAATTCGCCCTGTAGAGCTCCTCCCTCTCCTTCTTATCCTCAACGTAACTCTCGATAAGTAGACCGTACATCTCACTGTGTATCGCCTCCATAGCAATCTGAAAACCGTAGAAACACCTGGCCTCAGGCACAGTAACTTCCCCGCAGAACCTCTCCGCGAGATTCTCCATGACGATCCCGTCTGCCCCGGCGAAGAACGACAGAACTTTCTTCACGAACTTGCGCTCGTCGGAGTTCAGGGACTCCTCCCAGTCCTTGCGATCCTGGGACAGGTCAACTTCCTCCACCGTCCAGAAGGAGGCCACGGATTTTTTGTACATGGACCAGATGTCAGGGTTGGTTATTGGGAAGAGGGTAAAGCGTTCACCAGCGCGACCCGTTAGGTGGTGAAGGTACTGTTCAGATGATTTCGATGATTCATCTGATAATTCTTTTGCTCCTGATGGTGGTGCTGGTTCTGGTGCTGCTTCAATTATGGTGGGACCAGATATTCCACTGACGACACCAGCTCCAGAAGCAGATAAATCCCCTCCTCTCAGCAGAGTCTTACCCCTCCCAAAAATGCTAACTCTTCCCATCCCGACCCTCAAATTCCGCCCCAACCCCCCACTGACACCCAGGTACTCAGCAGGAAAACCCCCCTCTCCTCCCCCTACTCTTCCCAAAGACCACTGACCATTTCCCTCCGCTGACCCCCCACCGAGTGACAAGGGTAACACGCTACTTAACAATAACAAGGATAGCAACACAGACAAACACCTAGAGTCGAGCGATACTAACCCTAACGACATCGTTACGTGACCACTTATCCCCAGTCCCCAGTGTCAGTTCCCTTTTCCTCTGTGATTGAGCGAATTTCCTCGATTTTAAAACCACCTGGGAGGGAACGAAATATTTTCAATATCCTGATAGGTAAAAAAAACGAAAATTAGTCCGTAATACTTTCTGAGTCAATGTTTCCCTGGTGTGTGTGCTGCGGACGGAAACCTGCGCTGGAGCAGAAAAGGTCAAATATATATATTTTTGTGACGCCAATATTGACAAGAATATACACAAGAGTCTGCACAACAAAATTCACGATCGAAACCTATAAATCCCAAATTTCCAAAAAATGTCCCTCGCTTCCCTCCTATTCTTTCTCTTGCTGCTGCACTCCACCTCCCCCTCTCCTTCCTTAACCCAATCAAGCTCCGCATCAAATGCCTTGACGTCGTCCCGTCGTTTCGGTCGGTTGATGGTGTGTTGTTTGTGTCCTTCTGGGGAGGTTGTTATTGGGAGGAGAATGCGTGGCGATGGTAAAGAGGATGAGGGTGAGGAGGGAGGAGGATTGGAGAGGAGGATGATAGGTAGCGTTGATGATTACTATTGTGGTGGTGGTGGGGGTGGGGGTGTATATGAATTATCACCGTCATCGTCGTCTTCTTCTGTTCCCTTGGAATCTTGTGATGACTCTCATTCTCTATCGTCTCTACTGAACTCCCAATCCCAAGTGCAAGGACGGTCATCATCATCATCATCATCATCATCATCATCATCGTTTATAATACTATCAGGTCTACCGTCGGACGTATCAATTGCGTCGGAAAACGCGATTAAATTGGCTTGTCGAGAGTGGGAGATTATGGGTGGGAAGGAGGATTATTTTGGTGATTGTCAGGAGGAAGGACAACGAGGAGGAGAAGGTGAAGAAGAAGAAGAAGAAGAAGAAGAAGAAGAAGAAGAAGAAGAAGAACAGCAGCAGCAGCAACGACAACAACAACAACAACAACAACAACAACAACTAGCAGCACCACCAGGAGGCGGAGAACGTTGGAAAAAAACCTGGTGGTACGGACCCTCCGGCATTGGTGGCTGGCTGGGATTCCGCTCTTCCCAGGGAGGAGGAGAAGAGGATGATGAACGGCATCGGCGACAGAGATACGGTCGTCCACTTGCCGTCGAGGGGATATTTATCTCTCCTGCTTTTGCCACCGACGATAATAGTGACAATTACCGTGGAATTGGAGGAAATGTCGTGGAGTATTTCTCACCGTTGACACCGCCGATGAAGTTTTCTTCTTCATCTCCCCCCTCCACAGAACCCTCACCAGTGCCAGAAAAATTACCCTACTGGATATTCGGATGCGACCCCTCAACCCCTCAAATACCCGTAAAAAAATCGATCGAAAACTCGGTTAAATCCAACATGAATACCACGGAAATTATCCTCGCTGTTAAGAGAGCTCTTTTATCTGACGATGGCGATGATGATGATCGCGATTGTGAAGAGGGGAAGGGGAAAGTAAATGGAAAAAATCACGGTGCTGATAGAAGGAAAGTTGTCATTGATGTCATCGGTGGTAAGGAGGGAAGGAGGACGGTATTTGTTTAACATTTTTTGACCGACCAAGAGATCTCTTCTTTGTGGGAGTGACTTGGGAGGTTGGAGATTAAAATGAATGTAGACGAAGATAAAAAAAGAGGACGATGAATGTCTCTCTTTTGACTTAAAGGGGGACCTTTGAAAAGGCAAAAAAATTAAAGTGGTAGTCGAAAGGTAGCTTTGTAAACTTTCCATGGTTCTTTCTTCACATAAAAAACAACGACAATATTCGGTATCAATTACTACCTCAACTCATGCTCTTGGTAGTAAAATCAACCAAAACCGTCCCAGTCGCGCTCCTACCTGTCTCCTCCTCACAGGTGCTCATGTCAGGATTAACAGTCCTAGAAGGCGCCTCTCCAAATGCCTTGTCATCAGGCACGCCGTTAGTGTCTGGGTAGCATATCTCCATGGGTAAGGGAGGGTTCCTCATGAACTTCGAGCCGCCGGGCATGTAGGGATCGCAGTAGGGGTCGGGGTGGGCGTAGGTCTGGAGGGAGGCTTCGGCCTCTTTTATTAAGCGGAGGGAGGCAGAAGGACTGCAGTTGCGGTTCGACTCAAAGAGGCCGCGGATTCGCTACGAATGGGGTGTAGATACAGCCGAATAGGGTTAGTTTTTCTCTCTCTCACTTTCTTCATATCCAGCTCCTCAACACTCCTCTCCTCTCCCCTCCCCTCCCTTTCTCTCTCACCTCTGCCTCATCACAAAAAATGTCTCTATCGACGACCCAGCTGCCCATAAGCTTAAGACTATGCCTGTAAAGCCTCCGGACCTTATCGACGTGGGATAAATTTGGGCCCTTCTGGACGATGTTAGCGCGGACGGACGCGAATGCTGAGTTCATTGTTGTTAGATTTTTGTATGTATCAGGGACGGGAGAGGGTTGGGCCACTAGTCTTGGCTGTTTTGGGGATAATGGAGGAGAAACGTGTGCGAGTGTATCACGGGAGTCGGCAGTGTCAATCCAACTGACAGATCGGACCAAGGGGAGAGAGTGAGGAGAAAATAAGGGTGGGCTGTTCGGACAACCTTTCAGAGTTCAGGTTTGTGTTTATCGATACCGCCAGCGAATATTATAATTGATCAGGGTCGTGACCACGTAGAGATATGGTATACGAGCGTTTTTAAGTACTTAG
>Ga0209832_1001135_pt1 | contig 14909 bp, 12 predicted proteins | sample COGITO_mtgs_1104_2_FD_185516 | JGI IMG/M metagenome (GOLD analysis project Ga0209832, IMG submission 185516) | Pelagic marine microbial communities from North Sea - COGITO_mtgs_110407 (SPAdes) (version 2) | ecosystem: Environmental > Aquatic > Marine > Epipelagic ...
TCTAAGAATCCAGAATTAGAGTAAACCTCATGAACCAATATATCCGCGCCACTGGCAAATTTTTCTAATGTTTTAGAGGGACCAGTGTCACCTGAGAATACTATGACTTTATCTTCAGACGTAAATTTAAATCCATATGCATCATCAAAACCGCCATGCGGAACTTTGAAGGCTTCAACCATAATATTCTTGTCCTTGTAAATTAATCCCTCATCAAGGAGATGGAAATTATATTTATAACCTGTTTTGTTAGACGGTTGTGTTCCATTTATTCTGTAATTTATGTCATCTTCAAACGCTTTCAGAGTAGAGGCAGCCATTTGCTCTAATCCAATTGGACCAAACAAGTTTAATTTTGCATCTCTTCCCATGACCCATGGAGTCAGTAATAGATCAGCTAAGCCTGCAGAATGATCAGAATGAATGTGAGTTAAGAAGGCGTGTTCAAAATTTTTAACTGTCATAGCTTCAATTTTTCCTCCCCAAGGAGGAGACAAAGATGCAGCTCTGCGAATAATCCCCGGTCCAAAATCAACTAAATAAGGAGTCTCATTGACCACCAATGCATATGCTGAACCGGCTCTATTTGGATCAGGGTTAGGCGTTCCAGAACCAAGCACTATTAGTTTTGTTCCAGCATAAAGAGATGGAGCTAAGAGACATAGAAGTAGAAATTTACTTTTCATTGAAATGAGACTTTGTATGAAATTTTTATAAAATATAACCCAGAAAGGTTTATAGTACAGCACAAAAAATGAAAAATTCAATTTCACTTATCGGAATGGCTGGAGCCGGCAAGACCTCTGTAGGGAAAGAGCTGGCAAGAACACTTGGCTTTAGTTTTATTGATAGCGATGCGCTAATTGAAAAGCAACATGGGAAAAGTTTACAGAATATTCTTGATGATGAAGGCTACATTAAGCTAAGGGAAATTGAGAATATAGCTCTTAAGAGCATTCAATTTAATGAAACTATCTTATCAACAGGCGGAAGTGCAGTGTATAGCGATGAAGCCATGGAACATATTCAGCAAAACTCTAAGGTAATTTTCTTAGAGGTTCCCTTTAGTCAAATTCTAGAGAGGGTACCAAGTTTTCTGGATAGAGGTTTTGCAAAAGCCACAAATCAGTCAGTTAAAGATGCATTTGTAGAAAGACAAGAATTGTATAAGAAATATTCTGATTCAGTAGTTAGTAATACCAAAGATTTAAATTCCTGTGTTTCTAAAATCTTGGAATTGCTTTAGGTTTAATACCTTATGGATGATTCTTTATGCTTTCTAGCACTCCTATGACGTTACCATATTCACGGTTGTCATTATATTTTCCTTCTATTCCGGCCAGCTCCAGTCTTTGATTGATACCACGAATAATTTCTGAAAGGTAAGAGGTTCTTCCTATGAAGCATGCTTTGTTAGATCCTATTAATAATGCATTCAAGTAGGCCACTGTTCCAATAACTTCTCCAATCATATTGCACAATGCTGCTGAAGTATTTTCCATGGTGTCCGCTGATGTGTTTCTTGCTTGACCAAAATTAACAGCAGTGATCTCTGGAGACAGATTGCCTATTTTATTCACTACATCCCCTATTAATAAATCTAACTCAGTTCTAAAGCCCTTTTGTGCAAATTCATTAATCTCAAGACCATATGAATTGTTAAACAGCAAGGAGCCAAGACCTTCAAGCATGCCACCACCAACCGCAATGCCTCCTAAATGATTAAAATTATTACCCTGAACATGCACGCAAGCTGTTCCTGTCCCAGCACTAACTACAAGTGTGGAATCATCATCAATACCATATATTTTTTTTGCACCCAAACCAATTGCCTCAATCTCATTAATTTTTACAATTGTTATATCTTCCAGACAATCATCCAGATCTGATGATTTGCCTCCTGTAACACCAATGATCTTTACATAAGAAATATCAATACCATGCTTTTTGAATAAATTTTTAATAGTTCCATCATTAATTTCGGTAGATTGAGAGGGCGCACTATAAAAGGAAACATTATCTTTATCTAAAACAGCTAGATCGGTATTAGAAATTCCAAAATCTATTGCGACAAGCATTTTGTTTAATTATGAGATGTGATCTTTTTATTTCTGTTAAGCAAGTCTTGCATTAAATTCTTTGGGTTGCTTCGAGATGCTCGAGGCTTCAATCGCGCAGGAATTAGTCGGGTAGGGTAATAATTATTCTCAATTTCTGTATCGCCAATTTCCCAATAGGGGTCAATAACTGCCTGAGTAATTTTTACCTTAGAACGTTTTAACCATAATGTTCTATTAGGATTTTTTCTCCAAATTTCAACCGGAATTCTTATCAGTTCTTTCTCACCATTTTCATATGTAAGCTCTAAAGGGATGGGCATAATCAATCCACCCTTATTAGTAAATTCAAAAATATAATAATTCTCTTCTTTTGCAAGAGCCTCTACCAAGGCTTTCTTTTTCCACTCAGGATCACTGTCGTTTCTGTCATACAGATCATCAAGAATTTCTTCATAATCTCGCATTTCTCTGTCTGAAGGAGTGAACTCATCATATTCATCATAAACATCAAGTAACTCAGGCCTAGACTTAACTCTTGTTACAATACCAGCCGCTTCATTTCTATTATCATGAAGAATTTCCGGCTCTTTTTGGAAATCTATTCGGTCTTTTGCTAAATCAATTTGGGGATCAAGAGTGTCTAATGATGCGATGTGTATATTGTCTAAAGCTATATCGACATGATCGGTGCTATAAAACCAACCTCTCCAGAACCAGTCTAAATCTACTCCTGAGGCTTCTTCCATTGTTCTAAAGAAGTCATAGGGAGTTGGCCTTTTAAATTTCCATCGCTGGGAATATTCCCTGAAAGCTTGATCAAATAATTCTCTTCCTAGTATTGTTTCCCGAAGCACAACAAGAGCTGTTGCAGGCTTTGCATAGGAATTATTTCCAAATTGCAATAATGACTCTGAATTAGTCATTATAGGAACTTGATTGCTGCTAGACATATAGTCTGTGATCCATCTTGGCTCACCTCGATCAGAGCGATAATTAATATTCCATTCTTGCTCTGCTAAATACTGCAAAAATGTATTAAGGCCCTCATCCATCCAAGTCCACTGTCTTTCATCTGAATTAACGATCATGGGAAAATAGATATGACCAATCTCATGGATCACCACTCCGATTAAAAACTCTTTTTCGCTTCTAGAATATGTTCTTGATCCATCATCTTCTAATTCAGTTCTAGGACCATTAAAAGTGATCATTGGATATTCCATTCCGCCAACTGGGCCATTCACACTTTGAGCGGTTGGGTATGGGTAATCAAATGAATATTTTGAATAGACTTCCATTGTGTGCATTACCGCTTCAGTTGAATATTTTGACCACAAAGGCTCACCCTCATTTGGATAAAATGACATAGCCATAACCAAAGGATTTTCTTCTGAGTTTTGTTTGTAACCAGCTGCATCCCAAATAAATTTTCTAGAGCTTGCCCAAGCAAAATCTCGAACATTTTCTGCTTTAAAAGACCAAGTCTTATACTCTGTACTTTTTTCCAGCTCATTATCAAAGGCTTCATCAGGAGTAACAATGAAAATAGGTTTTGAAGATTTTTCAGCTTTTTTCATCCTTCTTTTTTGAATGCTATTTAGCACATCGTCTTGATTTTGAAGGGTACCAGTTGCAGCAACTATATGATCAGCTGGAACAGTAATATCAACCTCAAAATCTCCAAATTCTAAAGTGAACTCACCATTACCTATAAACTCTTTGTTGTGCCAGCCCTCGTAGTCGCTAAATACAGTTATTCTTGGGTACCATTGAGCTAACAAGAAAATATCATTACCATCCTCAAATGATTCATATCCATTTCTGGCTCTGACGGCATTCTCTTCTACCAAAGCATATGCCCAATCAATTTCTAGCTCGATTGATTCGCCTGAATTTAATGGCGCATCAAGATTAATGCGAACATGTGTTCCAACTAAATTTACCTGAGCCTCTTTACCATTGATCTTAATAGACAGCTCTTGAAAGCCTCCATCAAAATTATCCATGAAATTTTGCCTTCTCAGTGTTGAGAAATCTATACTTTCATTACCCCCCCACCAAGGACGGGTGAGGTTGTTAATAGAGTCCTTGTCAAAAATATTTTGGTCTAGCTGCAACCAAACATAATTTAGCTTAAGAGGAGAATTATTTTTATACGTAATAACTTCTGAGCCTTGAACACTTCGGTTAAGCTCATCAAGCTTAATTTTTATTTTATAGTCAGCTCTCTGCTGCCAATAACTAGGACCTGGCTCTCCTGTTGGCGGCCTATTTAAATTTGGAGAAGGGAATACCTCATCAAGCTGCCTGAATTTATCTTCAAATGAACCCTTGGATTGATCAATCTGTGAAAAAGAAAGATTGCTCAGTGTTGCCAGGGCAATGACAAAAAAAAATTTACTTCTGAGCACTATCATCAACCTCTTCAGCACTGCCTTCAATAATTTTTGATCCGTCTCTATTCTGCTGAACATTTGACCTGCGTTTGCTACCCCAATTAATGCGATCATCTCGATCCATTTGCTTTTTCGATGCTTTGATTTTACCGAGGTTCATAAAAATAAAAAGTGACAAAATAGTTAGAATGCCAAAGAATACTGCATTCATTTTATCTGCTTCTAAGCTTCATCAGTAAGCGCAATATCTCTAAATAGAGCCAAACCAAAGTAACCATCAGCGAGAAAGCTCCATACCATTCCATGTATTTTGGGAGGCCTTTATCAGCGCCATCTTCTATAAAATCAAAATCTAGAACAAGATTGAGCGCCGCTATACCAACAACAAATACAGAAAAACCTATTCCAAATAATCCATTAGAGTGGATGAAACCAATTCCAGATCCAAAGAAGGACATAATAAAGCTGACAAAATATAAAAGTGCGATTCCCATGGTTGCAGAAAAAATCATCAATCTAAAATTTTCTGTAGGTTTAATAATTCCACTTTTATAACAAAACAATAAAGAAGCAAGAATTCCAAATGTGAGTCCAATGGCTTGAATGCCAATGCCTGGATATTGCATTTCTGCAAAGACCGTAATGCCGCCAAGAGCCATCCCTTGAAATGCTGCATAAAATGGAGCAGTAGATCCTGCTTTAGCTGGACTTCTAAAGATTGTAACAAGTGCCAAGACGAAACCAATTATTGCGCCTGGAGCCATTAATGCAGGCACATTCCAGCCTGCAAATGCTCCTGCAAAGCATAATGCCAGCAAGATGGCTGTTTTATTTACAGCCCCATCAAGCGTCATGCGCTCAGTTTGAGAAAAAGTTTCAGCATTTTCAAAATTTCTGGTGAAGGCAGGATTCCCAGACCTTCCAAAGGTATTCAATGCAGAGTGTTTAGACATGTAATATCTCCAGTATAAAAAGTTATTATGAATTACTTATGGGCTTATACACAAATTTAAAGACTAGAGCTTATCAATCCACTCTTTAATCAGCTTGATTCCAGCTTCATCTGCTAGAGCGCGACCAGATTCTGGCATCATAATACCTGGATCCAGCGACTCCATTCTAAACAGCATTATGGATTCATCAGAATGACCAGGCACAATAGAATATTTTAAATTGCCACTTGCTCGACCTGCGGCAACTGGTTTTTTATAAATTCCTATCTGCTCTTGATCTTTTTCAGTTAAATTTAAATATAATCCAGTAGTATCAGCCGAGCCTCCAGGGATATGGCAGTGACCACAATTAATATCCAGATATGATCTCGCTCGGTCGTCAAGAGATGCATTGACATCTTCATAACTAGCCATGGGTTTTGAATCAAGCTTTTCATCAATCCACCCTAATGCGGCCCAATAAATCAATTGATTCATTTCTCCTGATTGATAGTTTAAGGTTTTATTCATGTTTCGTGCTTTTGGACCAATAGGAGTCATCACTTTATTAATTTGATGGCATTCCTTGCATTGATTTTGATTAGGAGCTCGATATCGAACATCCTTTGTATTACCTGTTGAGTCTATAAAGGTGGTTGGAATCGTTGCGCCTGCTATCGCTCTCTTTGCATCGGTTTGATCTTCATTCCATACATAACTAATCGCCTTCCAGCCTTCGTCAGTATTAATCAATAGTCTAGTTTCAAGCAATTGTTGCTCCATTGAGCCATTCATATTTAAGTAAGCGAAGGTTTTAATTAGAGTAGATCCTACTGGAAAAATAAAAACCTTATCTTTTACATAGCCTAATCTTTTCCCCTCAGGAACATATACAAATCGAAGCTTGTCTGTTTGATCAGAGAACAAAGGATTAACAAGAGAGTAAGGGTGTACTCCCTCAGATGGAATTTGATTTTGCATGTCCTCAAAAAAACCAAATTCAGATAAAAACTTAGGTGCTTTAGTAAAATTGACCAGATTCGAAGTATTGACAGCATGCGCTTGGGATGCGAAAAAAGCCAAGGAAATAACCAGTAAAAAATACTGTTTAAAAAGTTTCATCAAACTCTACCTTTGCAAGTGGCGAAATTTCTCCATCAAACTCATTTATATCCAAGGTTGCAGGATCTAAAAAGGGGACCATAAATCCAATAGGCTTGATTGCTAGGAAGGTAGCGTCCCCATTGTTACTAATGACCATTTTTTCATTTTCAGGCTGCCCAAAAATAAGCTGTGATATTGGGAGCAAGCCATCCCAAAAAATATCTGGCATATTGCCTTCGGAGAGTTCAAAAAGTATTTTTGCTAACTCTCCTTTGCTAGTATCAGGATTGTAACCAGTTGGGCCAAACTTATTGCCATGGATCTGAATAGATTTTGGGTGAGGGTAGTATGCCTCATCATCTGTTTCATTGCCGTATGTTACAACTGCAATGTTAACTGTATCGTTGTCACCAATTTCATTATTAAAAATTTCTACATCTGAATTTGCTTGAATAATAATTCCCGTGCCCCTTGGCACCTCGCCTACAATATTTCCCTCCGGAGCAAAGTTATCAGTGTTGTTTCCAACAGACCGATTATTAAATACTCTTACATGATGCCCACCCTGCTGAGGTAAGCCGGGTAAATCAAAAATCAATATTCCACCGGTGTTATTGGTCGCAACATTATTAAAAACGTCTGCGTAGTAAGAATTTTCAATCTCAATGCCAGCCACGTTAAATTCAGCCCTGCTGTTACGAACAATGATATTTTTTGATTGTCCAACATAGATTCCTGCATCCGATGCACCTATTGCCACGCACCCATCAATCAATACATTGGTTGATTCCACTGGATAGAGACCATACGCTCCATTTTCTGGGCTAGGCCCATTTGTCCATTCAGTTTTTACCCTTAAGAATTTGATGTTGGTAACGCCTTTAACTTTGATTGCATCACCTTTAGCATTTTGTATGGAGAAATCTTGAAGGGTTACGTTATCTGAAGTAACGCTTAGTCCTTGAGCACCACTTTGTTGGTCTGAAAAGTTGAGAACAGTTTGGTCCATTCCTTCCCCCTCAACCTGAACCCCTGCAACATCCAGTGATAGAGAGTCTTGAAGATTATATATGCCTGATGTGAGCCTGATGACATCGCCTGGTTCAGCCAATATAAATGCTTCTTGAATTTCCTCATAGGCATTTTCAGATGGTTGGATAATCTGAACAGCAGAGTATAGGGAGCTACTAAAAAATAGTAACCCAACAATAGCTTGATTAGATAGCTTGAGGAATTTCACCAAATTTTTCTAAAGGTTTTTCGAGCTCATCCCAGTTACATTCAAAATCATCTGGAGCATTCTCATACTCAAGTAATCCCAATGCTTCAAATTTTGGCCTAACCTTATCTGTTAATAAACCTATTCTTGAAAGGTTGGGCATAATTCTTGAGAACAAGAAATTTCTGAAAGTCGTATTAGCTGAAGTTGATAAGGCAAATTCCCTAGCTTCATCTTCAGACATTTTTAAGTATTTTTGCATTGCTTTAGTATTGATGAGTCTTTCGCGCGAAATGACGCATGCTTCGTAGGCAAATTCTGCCCTATCTTCAATTTCTTCTGGGCTTAAAGTCTTTATGAAGTCTTCTAGATAATTAATTCCAAAGGTTACATGTCTTGCTTCATCACGAATTACATAATGAAGAAGTTGAGTTAAAAGTGGATCTTTTGATAGCCCCTTTAGCATTTGAAAGGCTGCAAGAGCTAGACCCTCTATGATAATCTGCATACCAATAAATTTAAGATCCCATCTCTCATCAGTAAGAATTTTATCCAACAATAACTTTAGGTTTTTGTTAATAGGATAGTGCATGCCTATTTTTTCTTGAAGGTATCTATTGAATACTTCAACATGTCTAGCTTCATCAAATGTTTGAGATGCAGCATATAATTTAGCGTTGTAAGTAGGGGCACATGAGGTCAGTTGAGATGCAACAAGCAATGCTCCTTGCTCACCATGAAGAAATTGACTTAACAATTCAGCAGCATCATGACGATCAAACTCAATCTTTTCTTCTTCAGTTAAATTTTCATACGCTTCTAGAGTTTCATGCGGTAACTCTTCATCAGCTTGGACAAGTCTTTCATCGGCTGGATGGGTATAGTCCCAATTTAAATCAATTGAACCATTCCAATTTAATTCTTTGCCAAGTTCATATAGTTTTTTAATCCTGTTGTCAGCAACTGTGTAATCCCAGTTATATGCTCCCGTTAATGGTGTATTAAATATCTCGGCAACATCTTCAACTTGCCCAGGTGTCAAATTGAGCTCATTATCAAAATGGAGTATATCTTTTGGAGGCCCGTCAGTTTTTGTAATTTTCATCTTTACCCTCGTTAATATCTATATGTTTACACTGTAAACATTATCAATTATATTCCTTTTTTCAGTCATTGAAAAGTTCAGTCAGTTTATCAAGCAATGCTTCAGCTAGTTCTTCAGCTCTATTGATCGTGATTGATTTGTCATAATATTTAGTTACATCATGCCCAATGCCAATTGCAAGAAGCTCTACGCTGCTTTGAGTTTCAATTGTATTAATAATTTGACGCAAATGATTGTCTAAAAAATTACTATGATTTGTTGATAGGGTGCTGTCGTCTACTGGAGCTCCATCTGAAATTACTATTAATATTTTCCTCTCTTCATTTCGCTTGCTTAACCTTTGATGTGCCCAAGCCAAAGCTTCTCCATCTACATTTTCTTTTAATAATCCTTCTCGCAACATTATCCCAAAACTTTTTCTAGCCTTTCTAAAGTTGTCATCCGCTGACTTAAAGATAATATGGCGTAAATCATTTAAACGTCCAGGATTTATAGGACTGCCCTGATTGACCCAAGCTTTTCTTGAGTCACCACCTTTCCAATGTTTTGTTGTAAATCCCAATAATTCTGTTTTTACATAACATCTCTCGAGAGTGCTTCCAATAATGTCTCCACAAATTGCTGCTAAAGTCATGGATCGACCTCGCATTGAGCCTGAACTATCTATTAACAAAGAAACAACAGTGTCTTTGAATTTGCTTTCACTTTCCTGCTTAAAGCTTAAGGGATCTCCTGGTCTAGTAATAACCCTATGCAATTGAGCGGTATCTAGCAAACCCTCTTCAAGATTGTAATTCCAGCTTCGGTTTTGTTGAGCCTGCAGTAATCTTTGCAATCTATTTGCCAATTTTCCAATTGTTGTTTGGTGGGGGGCAATGAGTTGATCGAGTTGCAATCTTAATCTTTGAGATTCCTCAGGAGTTGCTAATTCAATTGCATTGATAACTTCATCAAATTGAGAGGTGAAAATCTTATAATCTTCGTAGGAGGTTTGATCCAAGTCTTCATTAAAATTTCTGGTTAAGTCAATCTCCTCATCTATGGACATTGAATCAATTGGAGCTTGAGCTTCTTCGAGCATTCCACCTTCTTCATCAGCCTCACCTTCAGCCTTTGATTCAATTGTTTGCTCTTGTATATCCTCCTCAGAATCTTGTTGTTGCTCATTTGAGTCTTGAGGACTTTCTGATGAGGTCTCTTCATCAAAGGATTCCTCTTCACCTTTTGTTTCTGGTTCATGCATCAAGTCCAAATCTTTCATTAGAGATAGAGCGATAGATTGAAAATCTTCCTGAGAGTTCTGCGCTAGAATTAATTGTTTGCCTAAATTATCAATATTAATAGAGATAGATGAGAGAAAAGCATTGACAGCATTCTTACTATCTTCAGGTAAGCTCTCACCATTAAGTTGTTTCAACCACAGATTTGCCGCCAATGGATTGAAAGGAGGTATCTTATTATCAATTCCTTTTTTTGCTTGAGTGTTGAGATATGCATTTAAATTCATTTTGGCACCTGGAAATTTTTTTCCTCCTACCATTTCTACTCTGCAAAGCTCAAGTTCAGCAAAAAAATCTCTGGCAATCTTTGGCATCTTTAAAGAAGTGTGTTCTTGGTGGAAGCTGTGCCAAAATGCTTGAAAATCTCCCTCGCCCCTCCATGCATCAATTTGTTCGGATGATCGTGGGGGATAATGGAGGGAAATTTGTGACGAAGATGGTGGACGACTAGACGTCTGCGATGTGCTTTCTAAATTTGGATTTTTAGATACTGCCCTTGCAGTTGAGAGAGCAGCCTGCTTAAATTCTTCCCGATTCTTAACCCAACTCATTAACTAAGATTCAGGATTGTGACTTTCTGAAAGATCCTCTCCAAAACATCTTTGAAAATATTCTGCAACAATTGGTCTCTCTGCTTCATCGCATTTATTAAGAAATGTTAACCTGAATGAGTGCTTGATATCATTAAAAATAACATGGTTTTGTGCCCATGTTATTACTGTTCTTGGGGACATTAGCGTTGAAATATCTTCATTGATAAAACCTTGCCTAGTTAAATCTGCAAGCTGAATCATGCTTTTAATTAGCGCTTTATCTTTAGCAGTTTTTAACTGGGGAACTTTACCTATTACAACGTTTAGCTCATGAGAGCGTTCCAAATAATTAAGCGTTGAAAGTATATGCCATCGGTCCATCTGACCCTGATTGATTTGTTGAGTTCCATGATAAAGGCCCGTTACATCACCCATGCCAACAGTATTTGTCGTAGCAAATAGTCTGAAGCTATTATGCGGAGTGATAACTTGATTTTGATCGAGCAAAGTTAATTTTCCATCCACTTCTAATATCCGCTGAATAACAAACATAACATCAGGTCTACCCGCATCATACTCATCAAAAACAATTGCAACAGGGTTTTGGATTGACCAAGGCAGAATACCTTCTTTAAATTCAGTAATTTGTTTTTCATCTTTTAAAACAATTGCATCTTTACCCAACAAATCAATCCTGCTGATGTGACTATCAAGATTGATTCTTACGCATGGCCAATTAAGCCTTGCAGCAACTTGTTCAATGTGTGTGGATTTGCCGGTTCCATGATATCCCTGAATCATAACTCTGCGATCATGCTCAAACCCAGCCAAGATTGCCAAGGTAGTAGCTTTATCAAAGATATAAGTTTCATCTATTTCAGGAACCCATTGCGTTTTATCTTTAAATCCTTTGACTTCAAGATCAGAATCAATCCCAAAGGTTTTTTTTACATTGAATGTTTGATCGGGTCTTTCAGGTAGGTTTATTCTTTCAGAATCTATCATTAGAGATGCTTTTTTATTAATTGGATGACTATGCTAACTTTTGAGAGGATAAAGTTCTAGTTTTAATTGAATCAATGTAAGATAAATTTTTATTTATCCATCAATATTATTTATGAGCAAAGCGCTAAAAAAAACCCTTGATTTATTCAACCTGACCAGAATAGATCGAGATTTATACTCTTGGACAGGCCAAAGTGTTGGTTTTCAAAGGATTTTTGGTGGTCAAATTATGGCGCAATGTCTAATAGCAAGCTATCAAACAGTAGAAAAGGGAAGAATGGTTCATTCTTTTCATTCTTATTTTCTTAGACCGGGAGATTTTAAACAAAATATTATATTTGAAGTAGACCGCATTCGAGATGGTAAGAGTTTCACCACAAGAAGAGTCAATGCAATTCAAAATGGAGAAGCAATTTTTAGCTGCTCTATTTCATTCCAGAAAAGAGAAAAGGGTTTGAATCATCAAATTAAAATGCCAAAAATTCAAGGACCAGAGAAATTAAAAAGTGATCTTGAGCTTCGCAAAGACCTGCAATCAAAAATACCTAAAGATTATTTACCAATGTGGCTTAGAGAGAGGGAGATTGAAACAAGGCAGGTTGAACCAGTTGACTTATTAAAGGCAGAAAAACTTCCTCCGTATAGAAGTACTTGGATGAAACCAACCGGAAAACTCCCAACTGATGAAAGGATTCATCAAGCATTGCTTCTCTATGTTTCCGATATGGGGCTACTGGGAGCAGCTGTAAATCCTCATGAAGTCAATTTCATGTCTAAGAAGTTTCAGAGCGCAAGCTTGGATCATGTAATGTGGTTTCATGGAAAAGTTAATTTTAATAATTGGATTTTGCATCACATGCATAGCCCCATATCTCAAAATGCTAGAGGATTTTCTCGAGGCTCTATTTATACAAAATCAGGAAAATTAATTGCATCAACAGCCCAAGAAGGATTAATGCGTATTTGGGATTAGCCACTTGATACTGATTTTTTTTACAAAAGTTGTATTGAAGTCTTTTCTCCTCACAGCTTTTATTTTTGCCTCCATGCAAACTGGTGCAGATGAAAGTGGAGAAATTAAGATATTTATTGCCAAAGATATTCTTACTCTCAATCTGAATAATGATTCAGCTGAGGCAGTTGCTACTCAAGGATCTAAAATTTTAAATGTTGGCTCCCAGGAAGAACTCACTTCCATTTATCCAAACGCAACTGTAATCTCTACGTATGATAAAGCCACTATAGTTCCGGGCTTTATTGAGCATCACATTCATCCATTTTTAGCTGCTGTAACAATGAATTCTGAAATTTTAGCAATAGAGGATTGGTATTTGCCTTCAAAAACGTCTAAGGGTGTTAGAGATAGACTAAGTTATTTATCACATCTATCTGAAATTGAAAAAAATCATCCTTCAAATGATCCATTGATTTCTTGGGGTTTTCATCACTATTTCCACGGAAGATTAATCAAATCTGATTTAGATAATATTTCCTCAACTCGACCAATTATTATTATTCATAGATCTTTCCATGAATTTATTTTAAATACCCCAGCAATGGAGTTGTTAGGAATAAACAAAAATGCATACAGCAACCTTGGAGAGGATGAACAATTAGCTAACTTTGATGATGGTCACTTCTCCGAGCGAGGGGCAATAATTGTGCTACCCAAATTGATGCGGATATTAGCCGAGCCTACAAAATTAATTCAAGGTTTTCAGAAAACGCAAGAGTATTTACATCGTAATGGCATTACAGTCATCGGAAATCCAGGTTCAATGTATAACAAGGATCTTCAGGCAGCAAAGAATCTTATCTTTGGAAATTTAGACGCACCTTTCGAATCATATTTTTTTCCAAGTGCATTAAATATATCTGAGCAGTTTGAATTAAATAGAGTCTTGGCTGCTGCAACTGAGCAAACAACCTGGGGTGCTGGAAAATTAAATTATTTACCTAAGCATATCAAGCTATTTACTGATGGCGCTATGTACTCTCAAAACATGGTTATGCGAGATGGCTACATAGATCAGCATCAGGGCTCATGGCTAATGAGTCTAGAAATCTTTGAAAATCTTTTCAAGATCTTTTGGGATGATGAATATCAAATTCATATTCATCAGAATGGTGATGCAGCTCTAGATAGGATCCTTACAACACTAGAAAAGAACCTCGATGACAACCCGAGATTGGATCATCGTACCACTGTGGTTCATTTTGGATATTCGGCAAAAGATCAACTCAAAAGAATGAAAGAATTAGGCGTAATAGTAAGCGCAAATCCATATTATGTTACAGCTCTTTCAGATTTATATAGCAGAAAAGGGGTTGGCCTCGAGCGGTCTCAGGAAATGGTTAGATTGGGCGATCTAACAAAAGAGGGAATTAAATTTGCTCTTCATTCTGATATGCCGATGGCACCAGCCTCTCCGTTGATGTTAATGCATGCTGCCATTAATAGAGATAACTTTGCAGGCAAAGTTGCTGGACCTAATCAAAGAATTAGCAGCATCGAGGCATTGAGAGCTGTAACAATAAATGCAGCTTATGTTTTGAGATTAGAGAAAATGTATGGATCGATAGAAGTCGGCAAATATGCAAATTTTACTATTTTAGATAGAAATCCTTTAAAAATTAAAAATCATGAGATAAAAAATATTAAAATTTTGGGCACAGTTTTAAAAGGAGAAACACTTTCCATAAATTGATAATTTTCATGCGAAGCCTTTAAAAACAATTTCACAACCTAGGCTCTAGTAAAATTTATAAAAATCTTGGTATAGTTATTTTTTAAATTACTCATCTTATATATGTTATCTATTTTCAAAAAAAAATTATTTGCTGATATTTCAGGAAATGCTGAGGACATGCCGCCTCATGTTTCTGCTGTTTTATGCTTGATGATTGAGATTGCTAGAATGGATGGAAAAATTGATGAAATTGAAATAGATGAGATTAAAAATTTCTACTTAGACCTTTACCCAAATGGTAATTTTTCTCAAGCCTTTGAAGAGCTAAAAGATTGGACAAGTCACAAAGAATCCTTCAATCCTTTTATTAATATTATTAATAGCAATTGCACCAAAAGAATGAAAATAGAAATCCTATCAAATATCTGGAATGTCATACTGTCTGATGGAAAAGTCGATCAGTATGAAAATTCTCTTTTTATGCAGATTGGCGAAATGTTGCTAATTGACAAAGACGAGCTTGCAAGCATTCAAGGCTAACTTAAGAGACAAGCTGTAAGTGATCTAACAGATCCTTTTCAAACT
>Ga0209832_1001146_pt1 | contig 14790 bp, 9 predicted proteins | sample COGITO_mtgs_1104_2_FD_185516 | JGI IMG/M metagenome (GOLD analysis project Ga0209832, IMG submission 185516) | Pelagic marine microbial communities from North Sea - COGITO_mtgs_110407 (SPAdes) (version 2) | ecosystem: Environmental > Aquatic > Marine > Epipelagic ...
GGGGGGGGGGGGGGGCTATGGGGCTATGCCCTGGTCTCTTTCGGTAAAATTAAATTTATAAATCCTAACAGTTATTTATGCACAAGAAAGCACAGAAAAAATTTTCGTCACCAGCAAAGCAAATGAATGCCTTGCTATTATCCATGAAACGATGTTTCTCTCTATTACTTTTTTCTCCGCCTCTTAACGGCGGTCTCGCCGCCTCTTGCTAATTTCTTGCGCTGTAATTTGTTTCTGCAGCCCTCCAATCCCTGCCCAGCAAAATCTTCATCCAACACAACTGTTCCACACTGCTCCACGATGGATGAGCCTCAGCAATCTACCCCCTTGTCTCAACCGCCGGCACATTTTTCCTCGTCAAATGTTGAACTGGATCTGACGCTCCTCCGTCGCCTGACTGAATCCTCTGAATTGGAAGCCTTGGCCCGCAGCCGTGAAGAGCTCCGTCGAAAGCAAATGGAGATTGACGGATTGAGAAACCGTTTAGGTGTAGAAAAATCGGATCAGAAGTCAAAAACGAACCCGCGTCTTTCGGCTTCTTTCCAGTCTCCTGGTCGAAGGCCGAAGTCCCCCAAACTGTCAGAACAACAGCAACAACAGCAACAACAGCAACAACGGCAACAACAACAGCAACAGAAACAAGATTTGTTCGGTCGATTGTCGAATATCGGCACTACTCCATCTGATCAGAACTCGTTACACTACCAAACGGAACCACGGTATACCCCCACGACAAAGGCTGACCTCCGTAACATGGTTTTGGTGGACAAGTTGATTGAGCAGGTTTCTCGTGGTCTCCACAGGCGACCTCTTGCAGCACGAACAGATGGCATAAATATAAGCAATGCTCCCGGCATGTACTCTTCGAGTGGCAGACATATGCCTGAGAATCATGAGTTTAGTGGCCACTACGATGCGATTCGTAGTCGGCTTCAGAGCGGTTTTGAACCGTCGCAATCGTCGGCATCAATACGCACACCGCCAATACCGCCATCTCCTTCCAACACGACGTCTCGTGCGACTTCTCTCACGGGGATCCCTAATAATTCTTCCAACATGTCGATGGAGGAAATGTATCACGTGCTCTCTGTTGCATTCCTACTGATGGAAGATGAGCGATCCAGTTTTTCCCAAGAGCTGAAAGAGGTGGAAAATTATTATTCCCGTCTGAATCGCAACGGCGGACGGACTGCTCTGAAGTGCATCCTTCATCGTGCTGTCAACAAACGCATTAGTTCCGCTTTTCATAAGTGGAGAATGACCATCGCAATCATCACCGCCGTCACGACCTCTAAAGCTGCTGCGGACGAGATCAACGACAAGAACCGTATCAGGCGGATCTCTAACAGTGCCAAGGGTTTCCTTCATCGCGTGCTATTCAATCTTGTGCGGCGTTGTGTTGATAATTGGCGTCTTTTTGCCCTCCAACAAAAGATCCAGAGGCTTGAAGTATCCGACGAAAACCGCCGAGAGCTACTCAAAAAGATATCCGCCATGGAGAAGGCCACTGCCGTAAACGACGCTAGGCAGGAGCTCTTCAGGCTCAAAACTAGCCAACGACTGATGCGGACGGCTGCCAAGGTTATCAAAACCTGGCAGCACAAACTCCTCCTTCTGTCGCTCAACGCGTGGACTTCCTTCGTCCAATCGGTCCGAGTTCATCGCGCGGCTTGCATTCGCTTCGTGCGTCGGTGGAGCAACATCACCCTATTCAAAAGCTTTACCTCTTGGGCGGCTTTCAAAGACGAGGAGAAACGGCTCCGTGGAATAGTCATCAAGTACGCCCGAAAAATCAAACAGCAAGCCCTCGTCCGCTGTTTCAACAACCTTTATACACACGCCAAAACACGCGTATTCCTCCGCCGTATGATCCGCCGCCTTTTAAACGCGGTCAACAACGAGATGTATGCGAAGGGATTCTCCGCGTGGTGTTCTTTTGTTGTTTCCCGACAAACGGAAGAAAGGATCAACTCTGAAGTGTCCAACACGCTTGACAGCCACACCAGAGACATTGCTGATCATTTCGGCGAAAAGTTGGAAGCCCAGAAAAGACAGAAACGATACATTGGCGTTAGGTTCGTGCAGCAACTTATGAATGCTACGCTTGCCAACGCCCTTCGCTCCTGGGTCAAGTGGACGCGAAAAAACATAGCAGACCGCAACCTTCTCATCCGATTCGCCCAGAAATGGCAGTTCGGGTGTTTGGTGAAGACGGTCAACAGCTGGAGAGAACACGTTTTCCGCAGAAAATTTCTCCGTTCCTTTCTGCACAAGCTATTTAAGAACACTACGGACTTCAAAAGCCAGGTCTTTTTCCGCAGGTGGTTGGTTGCGACCTTTTGCGAACACAAAAAAAGCCTCCAGCAAGAACTCGATTCTCTGAAGGCGCGGTTACTCCTATCAGTCGAGAGAGAGGAGTCCCTGAAGACTGACCTACTGTCGCTGCAATCTCGACAGCAACTACTTAACGAACGCCTAAGCGACTCTTCAAAGCGGAAAAAAGAGCTAGGTCTCAATTCCGCCCGAAAGATGATATCACTGTGGAAAAATCGCCTCGCCTCCCAAGTATTGGCTGCTTGGGCCGCTTACACCGCCACTTTACTGCGGCAGAAATCCGTCACTTCCCGGTTCGTTGCACGCTGGCGCAACAAGCTTCTCTGCCTTGGCTTCACGAGCTGGAAAGTGTCGATCGCAGAGATAATCCGGCACGAGTCCCTCGTGAGAAAATATGCGGCGCGCCTGCTCAACGCCTCTCTCGCGAAGGTGTTCCTAGGCTGGTTGAAATTCGCGCGTACCGCTCGGAGGCACAGAACCATTCTCGACGTCTGCAACAGGAGGATGACGCATAAACTCCAGTTTTCTGCTCTCAACTCTTGGGTCGATTTCAAGAGTAAGCGGAGGCGAGTGAAATCTCTTACAATGAGGTGGTTTAATCAGAAAGAAAATGGAGAGATTCAGACTGCGTGGAACAGCTGGATGTCCCACACCAAAGCGATTGCACGGCTGGAGCAGGAATCGATTAGACAAAGGCAGTTCGACGAGAAGATAACAAGCGAGTGTGACAAGAAGCTCAAGTTAAGTTTGAAGATAGTCCAGGCGATGGTCGACGGTTGCCGCAGCTCCGCTCTTCAGAGCTGGAAATCATTCGTGGTGGACAGAAAAAGGCAGCGAATGGTTGTCGGCAGATTCCTCACTAAGCTCAAGATGCGGTCGTGTGTGATGTGTTTCAACACGTGGCGTGGATTCACAACTGAAAGGCAACGTCTTCGAAGCATGGTGAGACGAATGATGGGGAATCAAGAGCTCAAGAGAATGGCTACTTCTTTCTTTCTTTGGAGGAAAGTCAGCTACGCCTTGAACGGAGGAGAAATGATCGCGAGGATTAAGGAGCTAGAAGATGTGAATAGGAAGCTCCAGACTGATTTTGATATCCTGACGGCTCGGAACGCCCTCCTCGACGGGAGTCTAAGCGTTAGCAAGCAGCACAAAAAACAAATGGGTCTCAAGCAAGCTCACAAGATGATCGAGATCTGGACAAACAAGACTCTGTTTAACGTTCTGACGTCGTGGAAGGACTTTACCGCACAATCGGTGCGAGCGAAAATAGTCAGTAGGAGGTTCATGAGCAGATGGCAGAACAGATCCGTCAGCGTGTCGTTCTTAACCTGGAAAGACGCAGTCGCTGAAACTATCCGGCACGAAGCCCTTGTGAAAAAATACGCCGCCCGCCTTTTCAAAGCTTCCCTCTCTAAGGTATATTTGGCGTGGACCGCATACGTGCAGCAGAAAAAGTACCACAAAATTGTAGTTGCTCGTTTCCGCTCCCGGTACAACAACTATAACGTGTTCATTTCCATCAATAGCTGGAAGGCTTTCGTTGCCGAGCGAGGCAAGCTTCGCAGCTTCGTCAAGCGATGGATTGCCAAGCAACAGAATGCCAATTTACTTTCCGGCTGGAATAAGTGGGTACTCTACGTCCACACGATCAAAAGATACGAAGCGATGTCCCTTGCTGAGAAAGTGAAGGAAGACCAACGCATTCTGATCCTGAAAAAAAATACACAGACTGTATTCCGGACGCTCCAGACCATGATTGACAGCAACCTAAGCTACGGCTTCAACGAGTGGAGACGTTGGGTTGAGCAAGAGAGGGTCAATTCTGTAATCATCAAACGGTATATTTTAAAAATGCAAAATCAGTCCATGCTCGGCTCGTATTTGAGGTGGGTCGACCACGTGATCGAGCGGCGAGAGATGCGAATGTTCATTCGGAGGATGCTCGGTGGGAAGCGGGACCAGCAGCTTTCGGCGGGTTTCAATAGCTGGAGAGATTTGACGCTGTACTTGCGAGAGCAGGAGCAGATGCGGCTATTGGAGGAAAACGCCTGCAAGATCGAAGACCTCAGTATGGAGCTGAGCATGAAAGAGAAAAGAATGAGGGATCAGGGAAAGCTCACCGCAGCAAACATGTTTGCACTGAAGTTGAAAGGAATCCTTGGGGCAACTTTTACTGCGTGGAAGAATGACGCGAAGCGTGAAGTCACGACACGTCACCGCATCCGCCTCATTGCCGCTAAATTTATGAACAGGAATCTGTCACGCGCGTTTACCACCTGGAACCGGGCTATTGATCTGACAAACCGAAACATTTTCAACGAGGTGAAATCAAACGCAGAACTATATCAAGAACAACTTCTGAGCACCCACCGAAAAAACAAAAAGCTCCGCCTTGCTCGCGTTCGGAAGATTTTGAACCAATTCTTTCAGCAAAACGTTTTCTGGGGCTTCTCGATATGGAAGGATGCGACCCTTGAGATTGTTAGGCATGAGAATTTGGTTCGAAAGTACGCTTCGAAAATCTTCAAAGCAACCCTTTCGCGGGTATTTACTGCGTGGTATGGCCACTTCAAGGCCTCGACGCACCAACGAATTGTGATTAGTCGGTTTATTGCTCGTTGGCGGCACCACGGTTTCCTGAAAACCCTTACAGCTTGGCAAGTTTTTGTTGCCGAGAAGAAACGCTTGCGGGCTTTGATGAGCAGAATAGTGAGAAAAATTGGCAACTCTGACCTTTCGACGGGTTTGCTGACCTGGAAGATGTGCGCCGCAGAAGCCAAACGAGAAGATTTCGTTGTCAGCCTATTTTCTCGCCGTTGGCGCAACTTGAGAGTATACAAAGTCTTCAGGGGCTGGAGTAATTATTGTGAGCGCCTCAAGTTCGTCAGCGTGACTGATGTGGTACGAGAAAACGAGGCAAGTGACGTCGAAGGCTGGAGTTCACCACTCCACATGAGCAGCGCAAACCTCAACAAACTTCACGGAGTCAGTGTCAGAAGCCGGCGTAGGGTCAGGACCATGTCTAGCAGCGCTTCTTTCAGTGGTGACGACGGGGGAAGTGAAGTCGATGTCGATTCGAGTACCGCTGCGGAAACTGTCCCGAACTCGATGGCAGCAGCTGAGACTTCCTCTCACACAGCAATCTGCGGCGACCAAATCGTCATGGTGTGGGGTATGGACGTCGAAGACCAAAACCACCAGGCAGTGACCAAGTTCAAAGCAAAGATGAGCAACAACCGTCAGCGATTCTTGGCTCAAAACCTTGACTTCGAACGGCTTTTGTGCGCCGACCGCCGAAGAATCACGAAGAGATTGAAAACTCTGGCCGCCGAGCACAGCTATAAGTGCAGAGGCAACAACAACGGAGGCGGCAACGTTTTAAAGCTCGTGAAGAATGTATTTGTGACGAGAAGTTTCAACGACTGTGAGAAAGGCTTCCACGGCTGGAGTATTGTTGCGACGCTTCTGAGGTCTATGCGCCAGAATGGGGCGGTCAAGCTCACGGCGATCCTCACTTCTGCAGCGCGCAGACTGCTCGTATTTTCCTTTAGCGCCATGAAGAGACATACGACGCACGTTAATAATGAGCGTTATAGAGCGGAAGTGGCGGAAAAGACTCGAGCGCGGCTCAAAATCCAAGCTATGCAAGTGATGAAGACCCGAGAGCATGGCCTCAGCTTAGGTCGAAAAGTCTTGGATAAGCTCACTAGCAACCGGAGAACGAACTTGCTGGAAAAGTGCTTCAACGCTTTACGGCAGGCGAGAGATCGCCGAGTGAGAGCTTTGCAATTGATCCGACGTTGGTGTTTAGTAGCAAAGAGTGGGGAGGTGATGTGGGCCTTCCAGAGCTGGAAGAGCAAGAGCAACAGCGCTGCGCACTACGCACAGCGCATCGCCTTTATCAACGCCGGAGATGCGGATAAACGCGCCCGTTTGAACTATATTATGGAAAGATGGGGAAACAATCTCAAGGTTGGCGCATTTGGGATCAAGGGGAACGAAAAGAACGATCGCAGGAGGGGATTCTTGGTCTGGAAGAAGTTCTACACGGCAGAGCGGCAAAAAGAAATCAAATTTTTTGAAATAGAGGATATAACCGAATGCTGTTACGAGTTGGTTACCCAACTTGGCAAAGAGGGCATCTGTGGCAGTGGCGATGGCGGGAAAGAAGGGGAATTCGATAATGCCTGCTACAATGACGCCCTTTATGCCACTGTGAACAAGAAAATCTGCGAGATGCTTAATACAACAAGCGGGGGGGGGGCAACAAATGAGGAAGAGATGATGAACTCCATTTTTGGCCTAGAGTCGTATGAAGCAGCAGTGCAAGACGAAAAGAAGGATGATGCTAAAGTCGATGAAGATCAACCTATCGTGCGAGGCTGTCTCATCATCAAAGACCCAAGCAGCAACGACCTGATACTTCGAATCGACAACACCTTGCAAAAAATTCCAATAAACTGCGGAGTCGTCGGCGAAATGTTCTCCAGTAAGCGGGCTGTCAACATTTGTATGAACGTATTCAAAGATAGTATCTACGATGGTGAGGCGGACAATGCCCTCCTTACATCATGCGGTGTACGAGTGTTACCCAGTTGGCAGCTGGCTGCGGATAGGTACCAGAGGGGCTTGTTGAACAACAGCAACGTCTTCAGTAGGATAAAGGGGGATCAAATGCAAGATTGCGAATATGCCCAGGACGATGGGCTCTCATTGAGCACCATTCCGGACGTTGGAATGGTTGGAATTCCCATAAACAACAAGATGATGGTCTGCTGCTGCGGTGAGGTGAACTCGCTCGACGAAACTGTCGTATCAAAGCTGTCCAGCATCGCCATAAGCGTCTTAGCGGTTTTGAAATAATAGCTGTGGATAAATGTTTTATATGGCTACATTTTGCATAAATTTATTTTAGGCAACAACAGAATCATCGTAGCTTGAACCTATAACAAAGGCAGCTATGTCAACCTTGGCAGTACCGCCGACAACACTAATATCTGACCTGTTAGAATCCTCGAGCTTCACCCCCGCTGGCAGTGTGCACCTCCCAGTGAGCACCTCCCCTCCGAGGTAAACTTCTATAACGCTCGCATCGACTATGACCTTCATGGACTTCGTCTCCAGCTTTCCTAGTCCAGCGTTAGTGCACCGCTTGACATCGCCACTTGGCACGTCTCCTTCGATGCAAAGAGTTGACGACGTGTAGTTGAACGAAACGTCACAGCTGTATGAGTCGCCAAGCCTCGTCAAGACGGTAAGAACCTCCGGCAGACTGTCATTTTCTAATTCCCAACTGACGTTAATTTCAAGTCCATTTCCTACGAGCCCCTCCAAATAGCCGCTTCCTCCTTCTTCCAATACCGCCCCCGTCTTAGTAAACGGGTCGCCAATGCGGTTCAAGCTCTCTTCAACGACCTCCTGAACAAATCTGCCGTCGATGAACGAAATTTTCCTGGCTAAAGTATGTGTAGACGCCCAATAAGGAACAGTTCCCTCAACAACGGCTGGAGATAAGTAAGTAATTGGATCGCTTTTGACCCAAGCGTATCCTATCCTGCGCGTGTTCCCATTCGAGTCAATGTCAGTTAAATGTACATTGTAGGAATAGCTGCACCCTGTGTCGGCGTTCAATGTTGCCGTTGAAAAACTGCCACCAGAAGGTGCAAATGTATTTGTCTTGGTGTCGAATTCCCCGGTGAAATAAATGTTCGCCGAACCTCGGCCAACCAACAAAACCACGCTCTCCGCTTCATCGATCTGGTCGTTTCGCAGAGCATTTCCGTCCGAGTCGAATGGCAACAGGTAAGGAAGTTCCCAGTAGCCCCCCCCATCGTTCAAAAGGTGAATTGGATTGCTGTATTTCCAAGTTTTTAGATCGTCGCTGACCCAGATCTGAGCGTTTCCACGGCAGTCAGTCCCATCGTCGTCGTTACTGCCATCAGTGTACGTGCATCCCCCGCTTAGCATATAATACCGCCCCCCCCAAGAGTAGATGGCTGAATCGTGGTTTACTTGAGACTTTTCATTCTGCTTGTTGTCACCAGGAAAGTCGGACATGCAACCGCTCTTTTCCCAATTTATCCAGTCCGTTGATGTCGCACAGACGCCAAAACTGGGGGCACCTACCGTCATACTGGGGATGCCAGTGTAAATGCAAGTCGGATGCCCATTGGTTTCGTTCACTATGCAATTGCCTGAGAAGACAGAAACCTTGTCATACGGGCTGTCAGAGATTAAAGAAGGCCAATCGCTCCATATTTTCAGGTCGCGGCTAACGATGTGTCCCCATTCACGAGGATTTATCTTATCAGGAGGATAGAGGTCGAAGGGAGAGCATGCCGAGTTGTTGCGCTGGTCGGTCGCAGAGCAATTTTCGTTAAAGTTCTTGTTGTATTGGTCTGCAAGTCATTCACCGAAAAACGTAAAAGTTCGAAGGAGAGGGAGTGAGAGGGAGGGGAGGGGGGGGTTAGTTCGAGGTGGAGCGAGGACTCAGTAGGGGCTGGCTGCTGTAACTCGAACGACTCTAAACTCTGCATTTATTTCCTTGTTTCGCACACAATTGGGAGCACTTACAAAATCTGTGATAGAGCTTTGAGACGGGATCGAATGAGACTCCGTTCGGGTCGTTCAACCATCCTTCAGGTGCCGTGGCGTGGAATGAGGGGTAGTTCACATCGTTTGAGATCATGTAATCACGGAGGTGAAGTGCGGTTGTGGCATAGTCAGATGTGTCTGGTTTTTCTCCAAACCTGTCAATGCTAATCAAGTCTCTGTAAGCCTGTATGATCGGATCAATGTCGGTCGAGTCGACCGAGAGGGGGAGGAGAAGAAGAGCGATAAATCTCATCCTGTTATTATTGCTTGCATTCTGTTGGCTGAATTTCTCAAACACAGTAATCTTACAAAATATCTGCCAATGAAGTTTATCTCGCTTCTCGCGGCGCTCTCCTGCGCAGTGGTTACCACCTCTTCGCGTATTTATAACCACCATGTGCAGCATGTCCTTGATCTTCTCCAATCAGAATCTCCTCTTGTCAAGTCAACTGATGGCTCAACTGAGTATTTTTTCAATGATGCCGTTGTCGATCACTACGGAAACTCCTTATCCGTTCAAAAGAAATGGTCTCAGAGATTTTACTTTGACGACAGCTTTTTTGGGGGGGCAGGTGAGATAGTTGCTCCCTCCGGTACTCGCTTCGCTCAGGCCTCGCACCATGGTCACAACTTTATTCTGACTCGTCGCTCCTCGTTCGCTCCTCGTACGCTGCAGGTTCGCCGGTCTTCCTTTATATTGGCGGAGAAGGACCGCAAGGCCCCATGAGCGAGAGGATGTTCATGTACAAGCTAGCAGAGGAGGTTGGTGCTCTTGTTGTGACACTCGAACATCGCTTCTATGGTAAGTCGTATCCAGTCAGTGACATGAGTCTCGATAAGTTGCGGTTCCTCACCAGTGAGCAGGCCCAGGCTGACTTGGCCAGATTCATTGATTTTATCTCTGCTCTTCCGGTTGACTCCCCGTCCCCCCACGTTACCCCCAAGCTGGTTAATAAGGCTGACATTAGCTCTTCGCAATGGGTAAGCTTTGGTGGATCTTATCCCGGAAACATGGCAACGTGGCTAAAATTGAAATATCCTGCGAAAGTCGTGGGGACAGTAGGCTCGAGTGCCCCTGTCAAGTCCGATTATAATTATTACCGCTACGCACAGGTTGTTGGCAGTGCGATGAGCTACGATTTGATTGGTGGAAGTGATAAATGCTACTCTGCGATTGATTCTGCCATGAAAGTTGTCCATGATGCTGTTGAGAGTGGCTCGACCGACACCCTCCCATCAAACTTGAAACCCTGCGGAGATATCAACGGAGCAGGCGATGTATATGCCTATGAGAGTGAAATATATGGGTGGTTTCAGGGAACCGTGCAGTACAACGAGCAATCCTCGAGCAACGCGACGGTGCGCAGCCTTTGTGCAGACCTAACGGACGACAGTCTCAGCCCAATTGAGGCCCTGAATAAAATGGCGGGCAACTACTTCCCTCAAGCCTGCGTTCCCAGCAGCTGGAAAGATCTCGTTGATGAGCTTAGTGAAATTGAGTTTGATGGTTCTTCAGCTGGGCGCCAGTGGATTTACCAATCGTGCAATGAATTCGGCTATTTTCAGACGACAGAGGGATCAGATCATCCGTTTATTTCCTTGAAGGGGTGCACTCTCGAAGTCGCCGGCAAGAAGATGTGCGAGGATGTATTCCAAATTAAAGACTACGACGGTCCCATGCGTGGTGGCGGACAGACGGAAGATGGGACCTATAATTACGCAAGCGATGAGCACTATGGAGCTCGTGTGATCCAAGGCGCGAATATCACCATGCCAAATGGAAGTTGTGACCCGTGGCACTCCCTTGGTGTTGTTGACAGCGAAGCCAAATTCTATGACGATTCGCAAATAACTGGTGAGCTTGTTGATCCTGTCTTCATTGACGGAACAGCTCATTGTAGGGACATGTATGCTCCTGAGATCTTCTCGCAGTATGGGTTCAACGACACACAGGCTGTCAAGGACGCACACAAGAGAATCAAAGCAAACGTTTATCAGTACATCGGTTTCGGAGATGTTGAGACAACTAGTAATTGAGGTTTTAATTAATGACCGCTTTTGTTGAGAGAGACACAAAACAGTTCCAAAACTATATATAACCCGTTACGGACCAAAAATAATCAGTCGTCCTCTCCACGAGCCGTATCGGCACGGTCTGTATCCGTAGTACCAAAATTATCGAGCCTTGTGCTCACGCTAATCTTCATGCAGTCTCCTTGCCCATCCTCTCTCCCCAAGCCATAATCATCGTTGAATTCCATGTCTTCCTCTTTCATTTCGTCTCGTAGAGCCTTCTCGTCGTACTCAACCGTGTTGTGCTTGCTGAAGTAAGTGTGTGCCCTCTTAAGTTTCTCTAGGGCCCCCGTGGCAGAATGATTAAGAATAACAGCGGGAACATTTCCTTTAATGTCAGCGCGGACCATGTACGTGCAGTGACAAAAATTATACGGACGCAGACGTCTGATAACCCAAGTCGCCTCGTAGTCGGAAGCGATGACATTCTTTTTTGTAGAGGGCTTAAAGTCGGGGACATCAGGTTCGGAAGTCGTGCAAGGTTTGTAAATCAATATGTATTGGTCCTCGTCGGTTCTCTTCCATATCCCCCTACAAAGAAAGCTCCTTGAATTCAGTGGAAAAGGGACTTTCATGCAATAGTACACTATGTGGTGGTGGTTGTTGATGTGAGTGATGACTTTATTAGGATAAGCGTCGAAGTCTCGTCCGTTGGAAACGACATGCAAACGTTGATCATAGTTTGAGGTGAATGCATACACCCAAGCGAGCATCCTCTCCGGAGAGGTCGGAATTATAGCAGATCCCTTGACACGCTTCACGCGCTCTGACTTTGCTGCATTCTTTGCCATTAGTCTTGGGAACTGTTTTGAGCTGTCCACCTCTTTCCAGTATGTGCAATTATTGGTTTGAAGGTGGATATCCTCGAGAGCACCATTTACTAGGATGATGAGGTAGATGTTGTGTGTTGTGTGTTGTGTGTTGTGTTGTGTGTTGTGTGTTGTGGGTAGGTGGGGTGTGGTGTGGTGTGGTGTGATGTGGGTAGCAACAATACTCGACTAGTTAGTGTTGCTGCACATCGAAGATTTATTATAAAGGCGCAAACTTACATAAACTATCTTCCTCTTCACTGTAAACCTCCTCTTCGTAGTTGTGCATTGGGATCATCATCTCCTGATAACGGTTTTCATCCTCTTCCTCATCCTTCGAGTCGAAACCTTTGGCTTCCTTCCATGTTGGGAGTTGGGATATGATAGCCCTGTCGGTTTCGTCTTCCTCGGGATCATCTGCAAAAAGAGCGGGAACCTTTTTAAAGTTCATTCTTGGAGGATGCTGTGCCTGGGTGTATTCTTTCAGAAGAAAACACTGCTACCTGCAGTAGCTTTTATGAGCAGTTTTCTTGTTTTATACCTAAATCATGTATGAATGGGGTTTTACAATAGTCGACACAATATGCCGAAGTTTCTATAAATTAATTTGTGACCTGGAATGCGTAAATAAAGTTTTACCTGTCTTCCTTCGTCATCTCGTCATCTTTCGAACTTCGAACTTTTTTCTTCAACTTTCTTCTTCTGCGTGAGAGTGGAGAAGATAAAATTTGTCTGGTACCTGAAGTCTTTGGAATAAGGTCGTCACGATCATGAACGACAAATATATGGCCATGGTGGACGTGTTTTTTTTCATAGGCGTTATATCCTATCACAAAGCTCTCTCGAATCCGAAGACCAAACGAAAAAGTCACCAACACTTGACGAGGGAGGAGTACAAGGATTATCGATTTAAACTCATGATACCAAAACTTCGCATGAAGAAGGTCATGTACACGAATCACCAAATGCTGAGCAACCAGGGTGACCTCTTGGCGATAATCAGCGACAAGAAGGCCAACTGGTATGTGGCAAAAGAATTAGCCGACCGCATTGACGAGTCGACTATCAAACTCCGATTCACCGCAAAAGGGAAACCCCCAGACTTTACCAGGGCGAAGAAAACGAACAGCTGTGTCTGCTGTGGGAAAGACACAGATGGCTACATGAGACACTTCATTGTTCCCAAGTGTTACAAACAGTTATTCCCGATGCAGTTCAAGTCGCACCTGAGCCATGATATTGTAATTTTGTGCCCACAGTGTAACAGGGAAGCGGGGAGGAGAACGGATTACAGGATGAAATGTTTGGATCGCCAATTTCGCGATCCAAAAATCTGTCAGAGGATTGTCGATAAAAATTTAGTGAGGGTCCGCTCCATGGCCAGCGCTTTGTTATGTCACGCCGAGAAGATGCCTCCTGCTGTTTTGGCAAAGTACACTCGCGAAATCCTTGATTATTACTCCGAGACTGTGCTGACTGACGAACTACTGAGGAATTGCGCTGAAGAAGACAAGTACGGAAAAATAAATAAAGATTTTGTGGAGCATGCGGATCTCATATATGAAAACCTTTGTCAGGTTGGAGACGGAGATAGCGCTATCACCGATTTCATAAAAACCTGGAGAAAATGGTTCATCCAAGACATGAAGCCAAGGCACATGCCAGAGGGTTGGAGCATAGACAGCAATATAAGAAACACAGAGTAGGAAAACAAGTTAAGTTTTAATGTGGAGCAAATATTTTATATATCGTCTGCGTCAGGTCAGGTCTTTGATATACAAAGATACAAGGCACATTTAGCCAACAAATATAGGATATCATTACAATATAGGAATTGCGGAAGTAATCTTGTTTTTTTGCAATTAATTTATCCTTAATTTATTTACGAGTATTATTAGTCTGCTGAGAATGAAGATGTTTTGTTTTTGTTGGATGGCTCTCACTCAATTCCCTGTCTTTCTGCTTGCTTCTTGTCGTTGTCGTCACTTTGCAAGTTTGTAACACCTTGCAAACTGCAAAAGTGTTTGTGGAATGAAACTTTGTAGATTAGACCTAAATTGTTCTACCGTGGCGTGGGCGTTAATGCTCTACTATTTATGCTTTCTTTGTCCGCTCCTTGGCCTGCTCTCTCTCGTGCTTCGCCACCACACCATCATAATGGTCATGGATCAAACCCTCCCGCAATATGTCCGCCAGCAAATCACTACCGCTCTTCATTCCGTGCATTTCGGAGGAAGTATTGGACGTCTCTCCCACGCTTGTAAAAGACATGTTGTTGTTGGACCACTCCTCTTCTACGACAGCACCGATCGTCGCCCGGTTTGTTGAGGGGGGTGTCAATGGGCTAACTGGAGGAGGATTCACTTGATTCAAGGGCTTAATTGAACCAACCTGTGCTGTTCTTTTTTGCCCATCATCATCGCCGCCGCTCAAACCAACCCCACGACTAAACATGCTCTTCCGTAAAACACCTCCCATCCCGCCTGGTCTTGTTGCACTCGCCGCCATTGCCAATTCTGTCTTCACACTGTCCAGCTTCCTAATCTCTCTGTTCAATTCCTCCCCCATCTGCCTCATTTCCTGATTGTTTTCAGAGAGGTCCTCCAGTTTCGATTTCCCTGCCTGAAGAAGACCCACGAACCGACCAACCTGCCGCCCAAATGTGTGTGCCAGGGGAGGAACGCCACTCTTTCCCACAGCGATTGTCGTAGCACCCACCACAACGAGCACCTTTGAGAAGGTTATTTCTAGCATGCTGCACAGCGGTGGCGTGAGATATACCCAGGCAGGGCTTCAGACTATTTGATTGTTTTCGATCGTATCTTTAGTATATAAGCAAAATTTTGTATTCCGAGTCGATTTTTTTGCGTAGCTTTTGCGAACTAAGATAGAAAAAACATCAGAGAGGGTGTGTTCTTGTTTTTATTGTGTTCACTTTTCTTTGCTGTGTGGGCCTTGTGCTTTTTTACCAATTTTT
>Ga0209832_1001152_pt1 | contig 14741 bp, 14 predicted proteins | sample COGITO_mtgs_1104_2_FD_185516 | JGI IMG/M metagenome (GOLD analysis project Ga0209832, IMG submission 185516) | Pelagic marine microbial communities from North Sea - COGITO_mtgs_110407 (SPAdes) (version 2) | ecosystem: Environmental > Aquatic > Marine > Epipelagic ...
TGGTTTTTGACCTTATTCATTGTCTTGCCGCTGCGCTTGCAGACTCAAGGGGATGTCGGGGAAATCGAACCCGGCACCCATGCGGGCAGCCCTGAAAATCCACAAATGAAAAAGCGTTTCATGGTGACAACCGTTGTCGCCCTGGTGATTTGGGCAGTTGTTGCGGGAACGATCATCAGCGGCGTGATTTCAGTGCGCGACATTGACTGGTTCAACCGGATGGCAACGCCCGAAGTCTCTCGAACTGATGGGTGAAGGTGGCAGCGCCTAGAATCGGGATAAAGAGGCCCACCAGCGGAATACTCATAGGAATAGCCATCAAGATCCCAGCGGTCCAAATGGAGCCCTGATGACGCTGGTACAGCTCTTGCGCCTGCGCGCGCGGCATCCGTCGCATAGCGGCCATTTGAAAATATTCCCGGCCCATAAGATAGCCATTGGTGGCCCAAAACACAAAGGGCGCCAAGAGTGGTACAATCATCGATAGGATCAATGCGCCGACATTGGCGAGCAGCAAGATCCCCAAGAAACGGATGCCGACCAGAATTTGATCTTGCAGCTTGGTGGCCGTCTGTTTCGGAAGATGCGGATAGTGCCGCGCCTCAACCGCCTGCGCCACCTCATCGAGAAACAATGCGATAATCGCTGAGGTCACGGGAACCATCAACCAAATTGACAGCGCGATGGTGAACAAGACACCGCCGATATTGATCAGCGCGCCCAGCCAACTTTGATCGCCGATCAGGTTAGCCGCCCAGGCTGAGGACAACAGTTGGTTGATGCCAAAGTTTACCAACAGGCAAGCGGCGATCAGCAGCGCAATGGTAAGCCCCATTCCGCGCCACAGCACGCGGCGAAATTTCGGGTCGTCAAATTGAGCGACAGATTTAAGAAAATCTGATAAAATCATTCATGAATCCATTGGGTTATAGCGGCAACATCAGGACGCGGACGGTCGGGCATTTGAGCCGGGCCGGTCCCGATGTGAACAATTCCGGCGACATGTTCATGCGGTGCAAGTGCCAAACCTTCGGTGCAGAACTCCCGGTTGTGCGAGGCCCAACCAGAAAGCCAATTGGCGCCCCAACCGCTGGCCAAAGCTGCGTTCAGCAGCGATAGGCAGACAGCACCGGCAGAATAGGTTTGTTCGATTTGTGGAAACTTGTCGCAGGGTTTCGGACTGGCAACGACCACGACGGCCAATTGCCCGGTTTCAAACTGCTGGCTTGCTTTGTCTGCATCAACCACTTCTGGTCCGGCGGCCGCAGCCAAGTTGCGGGCCAACACGCCCAGGCGGCGCAATGCGGCTTGCTCAAGAACAATGAACCGCCAAGGCTCCAACTTGCCATGATCTGGCGTGCGTGCAGCGACGCAAAGGAGCGCCTCAAGCGTGTCTCTGTCAGGAACTGGCGCGGTTAAGATTTTCGCTGGGCGAGAGCGGCGGGTTTTCAAAAAGGTCAATGCATCTGTCATGCGCTATGATGTGGGGCATTGCTGGGCGTTTCGCAAGGGTGGGCGGTGATTTAGGGTGCATGGAATGCGGCCAAATCATCGACATATGTGGCGAGGAACTTAGCAAACTGGCCACGCGGCTGGCGCTTGGCGAAAGTCTCCTCAAAGGGATCAGGAGCTTCAATCGTGCTGTCGGCCAAGGTGGAGATGGTGGCATGGCCGCAAAAGGGGACGTAGACCTCTGAATACCCGCCCTCATGCACCAAAACCAAACGGCCGTCACAGAGCTCCGCCGCGCTCGCTTTGATGGCAGCTGTCATGGCGCTGAAGGTCTGGGCTGTGGCAAACATGCGGGACAAGGGATCAATGGCTGCGGCATCATAGCCACAAGCCACAACGATCAAATCTGGTCTGAACCGTTCTAAGGCAGGCTGAACGATACGCTTCATAACCTGCATATAGGTGGCATGGCCCGCTCCGGGCGGCAGGGGGATGTTGATATTGCTTTTATCCACGCCGCGGGTATCGGCGTCTCCGCTGTCTAGCGGATAATTTCTTTCTTGATGGATTGAGAGGGTTAGAACGGCTGGGTCGTCGATGTAAATCGCCTCTGTTCCGTTCCCGTGATGCACATCCCAATCCAAAACGGCCACTTTCAAATCCGGCTGCTGGCTGCGGGCGGCCTCGATCGCCACAGCGATATTGGCCAAAAGGCAAAATCCATTTGGCCAATCTGGCAAGCAATGATGCCCCGGAGGGCGCGACAGAGCATAGGCATTGCGCACACGCCCTGCCATCACATCCGCCACCGCCCGGCAGGCGAGACCCGTGGACAGCGCCGCCTGCTCATAGCCGCCATGACCGAAAGGCACGCGGAGGCCAAGCTCGCCGCCGCTTCCCTTTGAGGCCTCCTCAAAAGCGTCGAGATAGGCGCTGGGGTGCACCCGTAACAGTGCTTCGCGACTGGCCATATCCGCACTCTGGCTGGCGAGGGTCTGGGTCAGCCCGGTGACGTCCATCAGATTTTTCAACCGGCGCTTGGTTTCGGGATTTTCCGGAATGCCGCCAGCCGCGAGGGGCTGCACCAAGCCGCCCACGGGCTGGGTGAAGGCATAATTGCCGCCAGAAAACCAAAAACAGCGCTCATCCCAATAAAATCCGGTGGTCATCTGCGGCTCTTTCTCAGTTAAGGTTCGGCCCTTTGGTAGACGCCTTCGGGCAAGTCCAGCGCAGCGGCAAGGTCGCGGGCTTGGTTCATAGAGAGTGTGATCCTGTGCATACGGTCGCGGGCGGCGTCCCATTGCTCAATGACAATTCGGTCCTCATAGGACTTGATACACACATCTTCCAAAAGAGCCCCGACCGTGTCATCGATCAAAGTGATAGAGGTGGCTTCAAAGCCATGTTCAATGGTAAACATATGCTAACATTAATCAGATTTACTCACGGCGCAAGGGACAAGCGTTGCGGGCAATTTCTCGCCGGGGTGGACGGATCAAAGGGTTGGTTTTCAGCGGTTTTATGGGTAAGCTGCCCAAGAGGTTTAAGGAGAGCGGAATGCGGATCATTCCCCTGGTAGTGATGTTGGTTCTGGCTGGATGCACACTCAAGCCAGTGGCGCAATCTCCTGTGGAGGGGGCCGATGAGCCGCGCGTATTGAAGGCCGAGGATGTGCCTGAGCGTTTTGCCGTGGCCATGCGCCGGATGCGGCCGGTGGTGCGTGAGACTTGCAGGACCACCAGCCCAGATTTGAATTGCGACTTTTTAATCGCTATTGATCCAAGTCCCGACAGCGCGCCCAATGCGTTTCAAACGGTGAATGAAGAGGGGCAGCCTATCTTGGCATTTACCCTGACCCTACTGGAAGACATGTACAATGCCGATGAGGTGGCCTTTGTCATCGGTCACGAGGGGGCCCATCATATTTTGCGGCATTTGGAGCGGCAAGATCAATCGGCGCGCGGCGGGGCCACGCTCTTTGAGGTGCTGGCGGCGGCCTTGGGCGGCTCCAATCGATCGGTCGATGCGGCCTCTGAAATTGGCGAGGCGGTGGGCCGGCGCAATTATTCAAAAACCTTTGAGCTTGAGGCGGACCGCCTCGGCGCGCAGATGACGCAGAAAGCGGGTTTTGATGCGGTGCGTGGTGCGGCCTATTTCACGCGCATTCCAGATGCGGGCAATCGGTTCTTTGGCACTCACCCGCGCAACGCAGATCGGATTGCCGGGGTGAAGGCGGCGGTGGCCGAGCTATGACCGGACGCGCCGCCCTTACCCTTGCCGCAGGGGCGCGATTGTGAGGAAATTGGGCGTGATCCTCAGCGACCGCGGCTCGAAATATGCGGTCTCAGGCTGCCGGGTTGCAGATCGGGCACAGGTTGATGCGGCGCTCCGAGATCTCAAGCGGGACAAGAAATATGCCAAGGCGACCCATAACAGCTGGGGCGTTCTGCTCGATGGGGTGCCGCTGAAGTCAGATGACGGAGAAAGCGGTGCCGGGATGGTCATTCTGCGCATGTTGGAGCGGGCCGAGCGAAGCGGTGAGCTGATCATCGTGACCCGCTGGTACGGCGGCAAACACCTCGGCGGCGACCGCTTCCGCCATGTGCAAGAGGCAACGCGCCTATACCTAGATCATCCCGCATCCTAAGGCTTGGCGGCTGGGTTATGCAAAGGTCTTTCAGAGGAATGATCGGGACGGTTCTTTTGGAAATTTAGCGCAAAGGCCTTGGCAAAATTTGCATGTTTTAAAGACCTCTGCACAATGCCATTTCAACATGAAATGAGGGCAGCGCCTGCCGGGGGGCAGGCAGGCGCTGCCCGGTGTTGCCACCGGGCAAAGTGCTTTTGGCTTGGCGGCTGCGTTATGCAGAGGCTATGTTTAAGAAACAATCCGGCCCCAGAGGTCATAGGCGCCCGCCTCGTCAACCTCGACCGTCACAATGTCGCCGGGCGCCAGGGCTTCTGTGCCTTCGTCGATAAATAGATTGCCGTCGATCTCGGGCGCGTCGGCCTTGGTGCGGCAGGTGGCGATGCCCTCCGCGTCCAGCTCATCGACGATAACCTCCATATGTTGGCCCAGTTTGGCCGCCAGTTTGGCCTCGGAAATGGCCTGCGCCTTTTCCATAAACCGGTCCCAGCGGTCCTGCTTGACCTCCTCGGAGACATGATCGGGCAGATCATTGGAGCGGGCACCGGCGACATTCTCATATTGAAAACACCCAACGCGGTCGAGCTGTGCCTCATCCATCCAATCCAGCAGGGTTTGGAATTCGGCTTCCGTCTCGCCAGGGTAGCCGACAATGAAGGTCGACCGCAGGGTGATCTCTGGGCAATCTTTGCGCCAGGCAGCAATCTCATCGAGCGTTTTGGACGCTGCGGCGGGGCGGGCCATGCGTTTGAGCACATCGGGATGGGCGTGTTGAAAGGGAATGTCGAGATAGGGCAGGATCAACCCCTCGGCCATCAGCGGGATCAAATGGCGCACATGCGGGTAGGGGTAGACATAATGCAGCCGCACCCAAGCGCCCAATTGCCCCAGTTCGCGGGCCAGATCGGTGATATGCGGGCGCAGATCGCCCTCGGCTGTCGTTTTAATATCAATGCCATAGGCGCTGGTGTCTTGCGAGATCACTAATAGCTCGCGCACCCCAGCCTCAACCAATTTCTCCGCCTCCCGCAGGATCGCACGCGGCGGGCGGCTGACCAATTTGCCGCGCATATCGGGAATGATGCAAAATTTGCACTTATGATTGCAGCCCTCGGAGATTTTCAAATAGCTGTAGTGGCGCGGCGTGAGCGAGACGCCGGAGGCGGGCAGAAGATCCACGAAAGGATCAGGCGCGGGCGGCACGGCGGCATGGACGGCATCCAAAACCTGCTCATATTGATGCGGGCCGGTGACGGCCAAAACGCGTGGATGCGCGCCGGTGATATACTCCGGATTGGCCCCCAAACAGCCGGTGACAATCACCTTGCCGTTTTGATGCAGCGCCTCACCAATCGCCTCAAGACTTTCCGCCTTGGCGCTGTCGAGAAAGCCGCAGGTGTTGACAATGACCGCCTCTGCGCCGGCGTAATCGGGGCTGATGGCATAGCCCTCCGCGCGCAGGCGGGTCAAAATGCGCTCGCTGTCGACCAAAGCCTTGGGACAGCCCAGCGATACCATGCCGATGGTCGGCTGGCCCGGGCGCGGGGTTTCAATCCGCGCTTTGGGCGCGAGGTCAGGGCGGAGGTGGGGAGGATTCTGTGCCATAGCGCCGCTATAGCAGAGATTGCACAGATGTGTAGATGGCAGATTGCCGAGCCTATATCCCGCCAATGGCCCAGGCGAAGGCTTCAAAACCCCAAAGCACGGCGTTGACGATCGCGCCGTGGTCATGGGTGACGACGAAGGTAAAGATCCAGATCGGACACCAAAGCGCGATGGTGATCATGGCGCAAATACATATGCCAGAGAGGAGGGCCGCTTGCCCGCTCTGCTCGCCGCGCTCCAAAAGATCGGCCACAAAATTGCGCACCCCTGCAGGGTATTGCAGCCCTAGGGTGAGCACCGCGACAGAGAGATGCAATAGGGTGGGTATGAGCGTGGAAAACAGCGTCACCATCAACCAGATATAATCGCCGGGCGCCCTGCGCATATCGGCAAAAAGCTGCGTCAAATCCACAAGCGGCACCCCATCGGCCGGGACAACAAAGGTGACAAAGGCGATGAGCGTGCATCCCAAGGCAAAGAAAATGGCAATCCCGCCCAGCCCGTCCAAAACCGCCGGCCAAGCCGCCCGCTTTTGCTCAAGCCCCAGGCGGAGCAGGTAGCGGGTCAAACCGACAGAGGCGAAATCAAAAACCGCGTTGACCAGCGGCAGGACGCCCATGGTCAACATGAAGAAAACCGCCTGGTTACGCTGGCCCGCACCAAAATCATCCGGCATTTTGATCGCCACGATCAAAAGGGCCACCAAAACGCCGCAAAAGAGTAAGCGCCGGGCCATCGGGCGGGAAGAGCGCTCCTCTGCGCCTGCGACTGTGCCTGCGCTTGTGGCTGCGACTAAGACTGGGGCTACGAATGCGACTGCGCCTACGCCTGCGACTGCGCCTGCGAATGCGCCTGCGACGGGGCCTGTGAATGCGACTGCGACTGTGCCTGCGCCTACGCTTGCGACTGCGACTGTGCCTGCGACTGCGATATTTCCTGGCACAGCAAAGCCATCAGCGAAAATTAATCCCAAGAGCAAAATCCCGGTGGCGAGGATAACCAATGTCCAGCGCCATCGGGATTTTGACGCTCCGGCAAAAAGGTAAACAAGGACCGAAGATCCCAGCCAGACCGCGGTAAATATCCGCGCCTGCGGCGGGCTGGCGGCCATCACCTCCTGACCGCCAAAATCAATCGCAGAGCCGCAGAGCCATTGGATTGTGATGGCCAAAATGGGATAGGCAAGGGCGAGGGCCATGGTGGCGTTGAGCAGGCCAAAGCTCCAAGCCTTTTGCGCCGGGCCTTGCGGCGCCTCATGGGCGGAGAGCCGGGAGTCGAGCCAATCCAATCCTCGGCGCATCACCGAACGGTAGCGTTCCGCCGCGCCATCGTGGCGCAGCAGATCACGCCAATATGGGCGATCACTTGGGTTATCTGCGGTTTTGCGAAGTGCCGGTATGCACATCAAAACCATGAAACAGACAATCGGCCAGCCGAGCGCCCAATGTTGGCGCAGGCTCCAATCCAACAGCTTTAAAACAATTTCCACGGCATCCCCGCGCTCAAAATTTTCTTTTCAGAATATCAAGAGGCTGGGGGATTTCAAGGGGGCTGGCTTACCGGCGGCGGTCGCGGCGGCTGGACATGGGTTGGAAGGCCACCCCGACATGCGCTTCGCAATAGGGTTTTCCGGCCTTCACCGCCAGACCGCAGAACCAAAAATCCTCTGTCGCCGGATCACCGACCGGCCATTTGCAGGTTTTTTCGGTCAATTCCATCAGGCTGATCTTCTTGGCGGTCTTTTCCACTTCACTCACCTTGGCCAGAGCCTCCGGGCTGATCTCATTGGCCGAAGGCTGCGGCGTGATCTTCTTGGCGGTCTTTTCCACTTCACTGACCTTGGCCAGAGCCTCCGGGCTGATCTCATTGGCCGAAGGCTGCGGCGGCAGAGGCTGGCCGGCAGGAATGATCTTGCGCACCGCCGGCGGGGTGACCCGCATGGTTTCGGGCGCAGGCGCGGCCGGTTGTGGCGGCGCGGCTGGTGTTGTGGGCGCGGCGGGCTTTGCCTTGGCCTGCGTCTTGGCCTTTTCCTTGGCGGCCGGCTTGGCCGTGGTCGAGGTCACACGGTTGGACAGGCCCAAACGGTGCACTTTGCCGATCACCGCATTGCGGGTCACGCCGCCCAATTCCTTGGCGATCACACTGGCCGATTGACCCTCGCCCCACATTTTTTTCAGAACTTCGACGCGTTCATCAGTCCAGGACATCACGCCCCCCCTTGAATTTCGTAGCAATAACGGGTGATACCCATGCAGCGTCCTACTTTAGGCTCAACTGAGGCTAAGGACAACCACCCAAGTGGAGATAAACTGTGGCAAATGTTTCTCAATTCGGCGTCAGACGCTTTGGACGGGTCAATTGGCTGGGCCTTTGGACGCTCATTCGCCGCGAAAATATGCGCTATTTGGCGATTTGGCAGCAGACAATTTTTGCACCATTGATCACGGCAGGTTTGTTTCTATTGGTTTTTTCCATTGCTATCGGACCGGGTCGCTCGGATGTCATGGGGTTTGATTATGTCAGCTTTCTGGCACCGGGTTTGTTGATGATGACGGTGATACAAAATTCTTTTGCCAATACCTCCTCTTCCATGCTTTCGGCGAAAGTCATGGGCTCCATTGTCGACACGCTGATGCCGCCCCTGTCGCCTTTGGAGATGACCGTGGGATTCTTGGCGGGCGGAATTGGTCGCGGATTGGTGATTGGTGCGGTGCTCTGTCTGTCGATGGGGCTGAGCCTCGGCATTTGGGTTGCCCACCCGCTTTGGACATTGGCTTTTGTGATTTTGGGCGGGATGTTCATGGGCGCGCTGGGGCTTTTGGGCAGCATCTATGCCTATAAGTTTGACCAGATGGCCGCGATCTCAAATTTTGTGATCACACCCTTGGCCTTCTTGTCGGGGACCTTCTATTCGATCCAAGCTTTGCCCTCAATGATGCAGCCACTGATCCATGCGAACCCGATGTTCTATATCATCGACGGCGGCCGTTACAGTGTTTTGGGGGTTTCCGATGGCAGCCCATGGATGGCTTTGGCCGTGATTTGCGGTGCCAATATCTGTGCGGTTGGTTTGGCCTGGTTTTGGTTGGCGCGGGGCTATCGGTTGAAATCTTAAAGGGATTTGCCGCAGCGGATATTTGGACTTTTCATGGCCGGGGGGCTTTGGTATGGTAAGGGCATGAAAACGATGATTGAAATCACCTTGCGACGCCGACGTCGCTGATATGACCGCTGCACCGCGGCCGGCCCCTCGTGTTTCTGCGCTCCCATGCGTGTTTCTCAATTTTGGTTTTCTCACTCCCTCCTCGTTAGAAAGGCTTTCCGATGATCCCTTCGATTCTGCCCACCTATAATCGCGCTCCGTTTTCGTTTGTCTCTGGCTCAGGCAGCTGGTTGACCAGCGATGACGGTCGGCGATTTTTGGATTTGGGCGCTGGGATTGCGGTCAACAGCCTGGGACATGCGCATCCGAAACTGGTGGCGGCGCTGACGGCGCAAGCGGGTCAATTGTGGCATACCTCCAATTTGTACCATATTCCCGCGCAACACAAACTCGCCGATCAGCTGGTGGATCTGACCTTTGCCGATACCGTGTTTTTTACCAACTCTGGGACGGAGTCCTGTGAATTGGCCGTGAAAATGGCGCGCAAATATTTCTATGACAAGGGTCAGCCAGAGCGCGTGGAAATTATTGCATTTGAGGGGGCGTTTCATGGGCGCTCCTCCGCAGGGATTGCAGCTGCTGGTGCGGAGAAGCTGACGAAAGGCTTTGGGCCCTTGCTGCCCGGTTTCGTGCAATTGCCATTTGCAGATCACGACGCGCTGCATGCGGCAGTCAATGAAAAGACCGCCGCCATATTGATCGAGCCGATCCAGGGGGAGGGCGGTATCCGCCCTGTGCCGGATCATTGTTTGAAAGGCCTGCGCGATTTTTGTGACAGCCACGGGATCTTGCTGATTTTCGATGAGGTGCAATGCGGTGTGGGACGGACAGGGAAGTTGTTTGCCCATGAGTGGGCAGGGATTGATCCCGATATTATGATGGTGGCCAAGGGTCTTGGTGGGGGCTTCCCCATCGGGGCGGTTTTGGCGAATGAAGAGGCTGCAAGCGGAATGGGGGCAGGGACACATGGCTCGACCTATGGTGGCAATCCCTTGGGTTGTGCGGTGGCAAGTGCTGTCTTGGATGAGGTGGCTGCTCCTGAATTTCTGGCAGAGGTGAGCCGCAAATCTGGGGCGCTGCGCCAAGGTCTTGAAGGGTTGGTCGCGCAATATCCTGATGTGTTTGAGGGTGTGACGGGCGCGGGGTTGATGCTGGGTCTGAAATGCAAAGCGAGCAATATGGATGTGGTCACAGCCGGATATGACTGCGAGGTGTTGACCGTCCCTGCGGCCGAAAACGTCGTGCGTGTGCTTCCGGCGTTGACTATTTCAAACGCGGAGATTGCTCAGGCGCTGGAGCGGTTGGAGACGGCGGCGCAAACGGTTCAATCTGCGCAATGACCAGCGTGGCTTTTCACATTTCGGCGGATGGTGCAGCACTGCACGCCGCCAGCCTATAGGACAGTTTAAAGATGCAGAATTTTCTCGATATTGATCAGGTTGATCCCCAAAATTTGCGTGGCATTTTGGATGAGGCCGCGCGGATCAAGACGGCGCGTGCCGGCCTGTCCAAAGGCATGTTGGATGCTGAACGGCCACTTGAGGGCAAGATGGTGGCGTTGATTTTTGAAAAGCCATCCACGCGCACCCGCGTGAGCTTTGATCTTGGCGTGCGGCAGATGGGTGGGCAGACCATGGTTTTGTCCGGCAGCGAAATGCAGCTGGGCCATGGGGAAACCATCGCGGATACGGCGCGGGTTTTGAGCCGCTATGTGGACATGATCATGATCCGCACTTTTGAGGAGGCAACCCTGCTGGAAATGGCCGATTATGCCAGTGTTCCGGTGATCAATGGGCTGACCAACCGCAGCCATCCATGCCAAATCATGGCCGATATCTTGACGTTTGAAGAGCATCGCGGCTCTATTCGGGGCAAGCGCGTGGTCTGGACGGGTGATGGTAACAACGTTTGTGCAAGCTTCATCCATGCGGCCGGGCAATTTGGCTTTGATTTCGTTTTTGCCGGCCCAGCGACGCTGGATCCCGAGGCGGAATTTGTTGAGAAGGCGCGGGCCAAAGGTGTGAAGATCGAGATCCAGCGGGACGTCAACGAAGCGGTGCGCGGCGCGGATCTGTTGGTGACGGACACTTGGATCTCTATGCACGACAGCCAAACCGCACGCGAGCGGCGCCACAATCAATTGCGCCCCTATCAGGTTGATGATGCGTTGATGGCGCAGGCCAAGCCGGATGCTCTTTTCATGCATTGCTTGCCCGCACACCGCAACGAAGAGGTCACCAGCTCTGTCATGGATGGGCCGCATTCGGTGGTCTTCGATGAGGCTGAAAACCGGTTGCATGCGCAAAAAGCGATTATGCGCTGGTGTCTAGACTAAACAGGCCGCTTGGGGCATGATTTTAGGTAAAGTCGCTGCTTGGCTCTGGTTGTTTGCGGATTAAGGGTTAAGGAGAGAGGGACGTTTCTCATAGAGTGATCTTTCATGTCCTTAAATATTGGATGTTTGGTTCGAAGATTTGATTGGATGGGGCGATGGCGCGCGCCAGCGCCTCTGGATTGGTTGGAGCGCCAAGGGTTTTCTGCCCAGTCCGAACAGGTTGATGAGGCGCACCCCGATTACTTCCAAGACTCTCATCACATGGTTGTATTCTCACAGAAGAGCCAAGAGATTTGGCTTGGTCTCGGTGTGAGTCATCTTTTCAATAAACTGTGCCAATCCCAAGATCTTAAGGGCTTAGGTGAGGGTGTTGCCATGGTCGCGGATGATGCGCATGGCTATTACGGCCTTCAGGAGTTTGCACGCGGCGAGGCCGGTTGGGGCGCGCAGGTGACAACTGCGCCGGCCAGCATGTGGATGCGCCCTCCCTCAGACAGGACCGCAAGCCCCCAGCGCGCCAAGGCTATCGCCTCGGTTGCAGATCTTTTGGGCGCGCGGGTCTCAGTCATCGAAGCCTGCGCGACAGCACAGGGCGAGGATGCGGCTTGTGGCATTGCATGGCATGGGCAGATGCAAGATTGGGTCTTGGCGGTGATGGGGTCTGATGGGAAGACTTATCAACAAATTGATTATTCAAATTTTTTGCCAACTGGAACTTTATTTGAGGCGGTCGACCCTCCCGGTGGTTGGCCGCGCTATTGGCGGCAAGGGGATCTGTTTGCCGCGATGCAAGATCATTTGAGCCGCGCCTGGTGTGGCGTCGGGTTGAGTGAGTTTACGCTCAATCATCCAATGCTGCGGGGCCCCTGCCTCGTGATTGAATTGACCGCGGATAAATAACACAAGTGCTTCGGCGCTGGAGGTGAAGATGACACAGGCACATATTGGTGTGATTGGGGTTGGAACGATGGGTTCGGCACTGGCGTTGAACTTCGCCGAGAAGGGCCAAGATGTCGCTCTTTGGAACCTTGAGCTGAGCGCGGTTGATCGGCTGATCGCCTCCGCTGGGGGCCTGGCCGCTCGTTTGCAGCGCTGCGAGACCCTGGCCGATCTGGTGGCGGCTCTGCCTGCGCCGCGCGCCATTGTCCTAATGATCCCGGCGGGCGCGCCGGTGGATCAAACGATTGCTGCGCTTCGGCCTTTGTTATCTGCGGGCGATACCATCATTGATGGCGGCAATTCAGATTTTCGCGATACGATGATCCGAACGACAACTCTGGAAAAAGCGGGGCTGTCCTATTTGGGGATTGGTGTGTCTGGCGGCGCTGAGGGCGCACGGCGGGGGCCGTCCATGATGGTGGGAGGTACAAGCTCTAGCTACAGCCGTATCGCGCCTATTCTGGAGGCTATTGCAGCGCGCTATGACGGGGATCCCTGCGTGGCGCATTTGGGACCGGATGGGGCTGGGCATTTTGTAAAAACGGTTCATAACGGCATCGAATACGCCGATATGCAGATGATCGCCGAGGTTTACGGCATGATGCGCGATGGCGAAGGTCTGGCAGCCAGCGATATCGCGCCGGTCTTTCGCAGCTGGAACCGTGGCCCGCTGGAAAGCTATCTTATCGAAGTCACCGCAGAGGTCTTGGGGACCAAAGATCCGCAGACCGGTGATGACATGGTGGATTTAATCGTGGACCAAGCCGGGCAAAAAGGCACCGGCCGTTGGACCGTGATTGAAGCGCTGCGCATGGGGCAAGCGGTGAGCATCATTGAGGCGGCGGTTGGCGCCCGGGTCATGAGCGCGCAAAAATCCACCCGCAAGCGCGCCGCCAGAGTGCTGGTGCCGGCGGGCACGGATACGATGAGTCCAGTCGCAGAGCATGATTTGCAATCTGCCTTAATCGTTGGGCGCGTTTTGGCCTATGCGCAGGGGTTCGAGATTTTGGCCGCCGGGTCCAAAGAATTCAATTGGTCATTAGATTTTGCCCGCATCGCAGAGATTTGGCGGGCTGGCTGTATCATCCGTTCGGCCATGTTAGACGACATTGCCACAGCATTCCGCAGTCCGCGCCCGGCGGGGCATTTGGTGCTGTCCGACCATTTCACCCCGCTTCTGACCACCCATATCGCAGGGCTGCGCCGGGTGGTCTCTGCCGCTGCGCTCAAAGGGCTGCCTGTGCCGGCATTGGCAGCGGCTTTGAGTTGGTTTGACATGATCCGCCAAGAACGCGGAACCTCGGATTTGATCCAAGCACAACGCGATTACTTCGGGGCCCATTCCTTTGAACGTGTTGATGCAGACGGGTCGCATCATGGTCCGTGGCATTCGGGCTGACAGCTCAGCGCTTGCGGGGCTTGGCGCGTAGGGTCGGGTCCGCTTGGGTGGGATCTTCGGGCCAGGGGTGTTTGGGATATTGCGCCCGCATATCTTTGCGCACATCTGCATAGCTTCCGGTCCAAAAGCCAGGGATATCTGTGGTCACTTGGATTGGTCGATGTGCCGGAGACAGCAAGGTCACCTTTAGCGGGTGATCGCCGATCATAGGATGGCGGGTTTGGCCAAATATTTCTTGAATACGCAGTTCAATTGCCGGGCTGTCGCCACTGTAATCAATCGTGATTTTTCGGCCCAGCGGCGTGGTGAAATGCGCCGGCGCAATTTTTTCAAGCTGGCGCAGAGCCGCCCAGCCAATATAGGCTTCTAGGGCTGGCAGCGGGTCAAACGCTTTCCAATCTTGCTCTGTTGTCAGCCCCGTCAGATAGGGGGCCAGCCATTCTGGTGCGGCTTCGAGCAGGGCTGTATCTGACAAATCGGGAAATTGCCCGGGTGGCGCGGCCGCCACGCGGGCTTGTAAGAGCCGGGCGGCTTTCGGCAGGCGCAGACCCATCTGTTGCACGCCCTCCACCATAGCCGCCGCCAGTGCTTCGCTGGGTGCATCCCGCCAAACCTCTTGCGTAAGCGACAGGGCACCCAGCATTTCACTGCGATTAGCAATGACCCGGCGGTGGCGTTTGGACCAGTGGCAAAGGGTCTCCCATGTGATTTGATCGGCAAAAACCTCCCGCAGCTCTGCCTCACCCAGCGCCAGGGCCCTGCGGATTTTAGGGTCTGGACCCGTGCTAAAATGCGGATTTCCCAAATCTGAAATGACCAAATATCGCGCATTGGCCAAGGAATCATCTCTGGCCAAAACTGCGCCCTTCCCCCCGGCCATGATGTAGCGTGGCTGCGGGCCGGGGCGACGCTGGGCGACACGTTCGGGATAGGCCAGCGCCAAGCATTGCGCTGGGCTTAACGCGATCTCGCGCGTGCCTTTCGGCGCCAGTCTGCTGAGGCGTTTGGCCTCCTGCTTGATCCGGTCAAGCGCGCTGTGATCGCGAATGGGGCCGGCCTGTTCTTTGTTGCCGGTGGGCCTGGTCAGCGCTGTAAGGGCAGGTGTGAGATCGCAATTTTGGGTCGAGAGAATGTCTCGATCCGATAGAAGTGCGGCCAGCGGCGCGGCGCGGGGTCCCGCTTGCAGCAGCATTTGCGCCAA
>Ga0209832_1001172_pt1 | contig 14589 bp, 17 predicted proteins | sample COGITO_mtgs_1104_2_FD_185516 | JGI IMG/M metagenome (GOLD analysis project Ga0209832, IMG submission 185516) | Pelagic marine microbial communities from North Sea - COGITO_mtgs_110407 (SPAdes) (version 2) | ecosystem: Environmental > Aquatic > Marine > Epipelagic ...
TGATGAAGTAGATGGCGTTGCTCCTGTTAATTCTAAATATGAATGTAATAACAAACAAACAAGTGTAAAAGAGATGTGTGGGACGAGAGCTTACGTTAGAAATATGTATGTTCCAAGACCTAATACAACTTTAGATCCTAACGCAACTACACCTGAACCTAAGCCTACTACTACTAAAAAGGAATACTCGCCTGGGTGTTATATCTTTACAAGAAACTGCAATGATAATGAATACTGGAAAGAAAACTCAACAGGTGAATGGTATAATGATGAAGTAGATGGCGTTGCTCCTGTTAATTCTAAATATGAATGTAATAACAAACAAACAAGTGTAAAAGAGATGTGTGGGACGAGAGCTTACGTTAGAAATATGTATGTTCCAAGACCTAATACAGAAGCACCTATTAGTGTTTCTTCTGTTACCAAACAACCTTATACCTATAAAGCAGGAACAGATATATATGAATTAAAATGGAACACCGGTGCAAAAATGACTGAAATGTATCCAGCCGCAAAACTATTAACAAAAGATTGTACAAAATATTTCGAACTTAAGATTAGTAGTGTCCTATTAGACGATCTATATTTATCACCACCACAGTTTGAGATTGATAATATCGATGTAACCGATGGTTGGTTTGGTGGTAATTTTAGAATTGTAGCTAAACTATATGGTAAACTTGATAAAAAGGTATTAGATGAATATTATGATTATATAATTTTAAGAACTCTAGAAAAGGTAGTAGAAGAGTATAATCCAAATTCTACGTCCGTATCGTCTAACAATGGGGGTTCAACTACTACTATACCTAAAACAACTGCAAAAATTTATAATCCAGAAGAGTTAAGTATTGTTAATGATGTCAGTTCTAATGGGGAACGACAGTTTCGTTTAAAAGTTTCTAAAAATGGGGTAGAAAATAAAATGGAATATGCTGACCAGGTTCTAACTCCCGAAACAATTACTACATATGTAAATGAAGAAAATATAAATTTGAATATAGATCCAGAATTAAAGAAATGGATTATGAAAAAACTAAAGGAAAATCCTAATATACTACCAATAACTAGAAATAATAATGTAGAAGAATCTAAAACAGTGAAGTTTAAATGTTCATCCTAAATTAATTTCTATTAGTATTTTAATGAATAATTTTATAATAATAATTCCTATTTTGGTAATACTATTTTTTTTATTAGTTGTTAAGCGTGTAGAAAATTTTGAATCAACTGAACCAGTTAGCACAACTAATATTGCAAAATTACACAATGATATAGCAATGTCTATTGGTTCAAATAATAATACTAGCGAACCAGGAGTTACCAGTTCCGGTGGATCTTCAAATGGTAATTCAAATATTAAAAATACTCAACTTGAAAGAGTGGCAAGAGAAATAGCAAGAGAATACTGTCCTTGTGATAAAGATTTTGATATAGATGATTATGTCCCAAAAACATCCCTCAAGGATAATTGTCCTAAGGTCCCAAATCTTGATGACTACATTCATAAATCAGCTCAGCAACCCCAGCAGAAATGTCCGGCATGTATATGCCCAACAATTGACCTAAAAACCCCAGATCTAACTGAATCGCAGTGTAAAAATTTATTTAAGAAATGTAAAGATAATGAATCATTTTTACAATCTCTCGATGACCACATTGTAGATAACTTTAATAAACCTATCTGCCCTAAGGCCCCTGAGTGTCCTAATGAGGAAAAAATTAGAGAGAATCTTATGTCTAAACTTAAATGTCCACCACCAGCACCTTGCCCGGTCTATAAAGATGTTCTTCCTCTAATAATGAATCTATTAGAAAATAACACAGATGAAAATACGGTTACCTTAAATAGAGTCAGAGAACTTCTTAAGGATAAAACCAAAAAGGCCCAATCTACTACACTTGCTCCTACCACTACACTTGGTCCATCTACTACACTTGGTCCTTCTACTACACTTGGTCCATCTACTACACTTGGTCCGGTTACTACACTTGCCCCGGTTACTACACTTACCCCTGTTACTACACTTGCCCCGGTTACTACACTTGCCCCGGTTACTACTAGATCTCCTGCTACTACACTTGCCCCGGTTACTACTAGATCTCAAGTTACCTATAGACCAGAAACGACTACAACAAAAATGGGTATGAATAACCATAATCATTATAAGAATAATAATGTTACTGTTGACCCTTCTAATATTAATAGTTTGTTAGAAGACCAGAGAGCAGAAAATATGAATTATAATGGAGAATCAGAGGATGATTCAAATGGAAATGATTTTTTCCCGGCAAGTAACTCTGAAAAATGTAAATCACTACCTCTCCGAATATAAATTATTATAGTTATATATAATGTTATATCCATTTCTTCTATTATTATTTTTAGTAATTATAGTGTGTGTAAGTTGTTATAAACCAGAACCATTTATTCCAGGAAAATCATTTGCAAGATATTATAAACCACAAACGTGTAATACCCATGATGACTGTTTTAGAGGTAGTGTATGGAGATCTGAAATATATCAGGATGTTTGTCAGCCACCTGGAAAGTTAAATCGGACTAAAAAACCTCTTATAACAGATTGTATTAAACGTTTGTAAATGAATCATACTCGTTTGATAATTTTTTTTTTCTAAATGGAGAATTGGGGTTCCAGTAACACCAATACAACCAGTTATATATTTTATAGATATAATTATAATAAACTATACTTTCAGACCTAATTATATGTACTTGTTTTTTAAAATCATTAAGAAACAGATATGATATGTCAACCTGACTTAGTAATGTTTTATCCCATAATAATGAATTATTTATAGATAATTTTTTTTTATTATTAAGAACCGAATTTAAACTTTTATATCGGTCAGAATTATCAAATTCCTCTTCTAAATAATGTGTTTTATTAGAACCTGACAAAACATATAATGTATTTGTTTTAAAATTCTGATATGTTTCTGGTAATAAATATTTCCTAACAAAATATTCGCTAATATAACTATTATAATTAATATTATTATCATTCAAATAATGGTATAAACACATTTCAAATGAATAATAAATAGAGAAATCACAGGTGTCTTCACTAAAGGTATGATTATTTGTATCACATATATGATTCTTAAATTTTTCGGTATTAATGTCTTTAATTAAATTATAAACTTCATGTTCAGGTATTTCCTTTCCAATATTATGCATAATAATTTTAATAAATAGGTTATTTAGAATAAGATTCGTATTTAGATGTTGATTATTTAATATCGTTATATATAGTTTTTTAAGTAATTCTATATTTATAAATTTACTTTTATAAATATGACAACAGACAACTTCTAACGAAAAAACCTCAATTAAATTATAAACATACTCATTAAACATCTTATTTATATCATTTTTTATAATACTTTTTAAAGTTATAGACATGTAATATTTCTATTTATAAAGTATTTAAATCGTTTATTTATGTCTCTTATAAATAATCCTAGAGAAACTTTAATTTTAGCCAAAGATAATCTTTTAAATAGTAGTTTAGAGTTATTTACAGAACACCAAAACGTTATAACAAAAGGTGTTTTATTTATTGGTGGGTTTACATTAACTTCTATACTAACAGGTGATTCTTCTATATTTTATTATTACTACTGGTTTTTGTTAGGGGTTCTATCAACTATAGGGTTCGGGGTTGGATTGCCTACAGGTACATTATTTCTTATCCCGACTATAATTAATAATTATAATACAACAACTATAACTGAAACAATTAGTTCTGATGTTTTCTGGAAATCACTTCCGATAGTGTTGAGTTGGGGAATAGGAACAGCTATAGGTGAATTGCCACCCTATTTTCTGGCAAGATATAACCAGAAGGAATATCAAGAATATGTAAAAGATTATTCGAAATATATAGGTTATCTAAAAAAAAATAGTTTCGTATTTATAGCAATTGGATCATCCTGGCCGAATGTCACATTTGATTTTGTTGGAATGTTATGTGGACTAAATGATATATCTGTTTTTAATTTTATAATTCCTACTATAATAGGTAAAGCTTTCATAAAGGCTCCGTTCCAGTTATTATGTGTAATTTATTTCTATTCTGAACTATCGAATAATAAGATGATAATTACGCCACCATCCTACTTTGCATATATACTAAATATAATATTTAGTTGTATTATCGTGTTATTTATAAAAAAAACGATTGAAACCCTAGCAGATAATGAATTAAAATCAAAATTGATTTCTGAAAATAAATAAATTAATAGTAACAACATGAAATACCTTGTTATCCTCGAATCTGGGACTAAAATTGATAAATTTAAAAAGATTCTAGGTAAAACAGACTATGTATTTTGTGCTAGTTTTGGTCATATCAGAGATTTAGAACAAAAAAAAATGTCTATTGATATAGAAAACAAATTCAAACCAACTTATAAAACAATACCTGGTAAAAATACTGTTATTAGTAATATTAAAAAATTGTATAAAGATTGTGACCGTGTCCTATTAGCTTGTGATAATGATAGAGAAGGAGAAAGTATTTCTTGGCATCTTTCCGAAGTTCTAAAACTAAAACAAAATGAACGTAAGAGACTTATTTTCAATGAAATTACAAAAACAGCCGTGATTGAAGCAGTAAAACACCCAAAGGATATTAATATGAATATGGTTTATGCACAGCAAGCAAGACGGTTGCTTGACAGAATTATTGGATTTACAATATCTCCTATTCTATGGAAACATATACAAAATTCATATAGCAAGGAAAAAACACTATCAGCGGGTAGGGTCCAGAGTGTGGTTCTGAATTTGATTATAGAAAGAGAAGATGATATTAGTAAATTTAAAAGTGCTAATAGTTATAAGGTAAACAGTATATTTATTAGTTTAGGTAATAATATAACTTGTGATTTGAATAAAGAAATCAAAAACAAAAAAGAAACAACTAACTTTTTAGAACAATGTACTGATACTACTTTTAAGGTGGATGATATTAAAAAAAATAAATTAGTAAAAAAACCATCCCCTCCTTTTATTACATCTAGTCTACAACAAGAATCAAGTAATAGGTTTAGGATGTCCCCAAAAAGCACTATGTCTGTTGCACAAAAATTATATGAAAAGGGTCATATCACATACCATAGGACAGATTCTGTAATTCTTTCTGAAGAAGCTAAAAAAAATATTAAGCAATATATTATTGAAAATTTTGGAGATAAATACTATAATAATAATACCTTTAAAAATAAAGATAGTAATTGTCAGGAAGCACACGAAGCAATCCGTCCAAGTAATATTAGTTGCACTCCAGAAGATCTAGAACCGAATGAAGAGAAGTTGTATAATCTTATTAAAGAAAGGACACTTTCATGTATGATGGCTGATTCAAAATCGGAAATCACCTCTTCCTTTATTAAAAGTGAAGATATAGAAAAATACTTCTTTATCTATAAAACAGAAAAGGTTCTTTTTGATGGATTTATGAAACTACAAAAGAAAAAGGAGGTTCCTAAATCTAACACACTTACTAATGGCGAAGAGATTGATTTTAAAAATATTAAAGCAACTGAAAAATACACAAAACCTAAACTCAGATATACCGAAGCAGGACTTATCAAAAAACTAGAAGAACTGGGTATAGGACGACCTAGTACGTATGCGTCTATGACTAATATTGTTCAGGAACGTAATTATGTAGAGAAAAAGGATATAGAAGGTTGTGATGTAGAACTAGATGTTATAGAAATTAATAATAATGATAAAGAATTGTATCCAAGTAAACTAAAAACAAAAAGCGGTGTAGAAAAGCAAAAACTGGTTCCTACTAATATTGGCGGTATTGTTAATACCTTCATGGTTAGTAATTTTAAATACCTTATATCGCCTGATTATACCTCTATTATTGAACAAAAGTTGGACGAAATTAATCTTGGTAAACTAAACTGGTATGACTTTTTGAAGAATATCTATGGTGACCTAAAATCAAATAGTTCTATACTTATTGATACGACAAGTCTAGAAAAAGACAAATATAAAAGAGTTCTTGGAAAACATCCAGAAACAAAGGGAGAAATTGTTTGTTATATTGGAACATATGGACCAGTTGTGAGACACACCAATAAATCTAAACATAATTATTCACCTATTACAAATATTAATATAGAAGATATAACACTAGAAGAAGCTATTAATTTACTTAAATATCCAAAAAAACTTGGTAAGTATAAAAACAAAGAGGTTGTTATTAAAAAGGGTAAGAATGGAATATATCTAAATTATGACAAAAAAAACTTTTCAATCCAGGAAGAATGTAGTTTAAAAGATGCAACAACGATTATAACTTCGCAAAAGAATAATCTTATCAAAACAGTTAATAAAGATATTATCATTAAAAATGGACAGTATGGTCCATATATTCATTATAAAGCAAAACATTTTATAAGCATTAAAACAGACCCCGAAAAATTATCAGAAGAAGATTGCCTATTACTCATCAAAAAAAAATTCAAAAATTAATTGGCATTAAAGGCAACCGGTTCGCTTGATTCATTAAAATCAGAAGGATTAAAAATAGCACCATTACACCATTCCTGGTTGTTAATAGTTAGGTCTTTAATTATCATTTTGCGACTAGTTCTTTCGTTAAATAGACCACTTTTAGCGCTATCTGTAAAAATTTTATCTAGGTTAGAAGAATCATCGTGTTCTATAAGTTTATTGTGGATATTGAATGTTTTATGTTTGTCCGCCTTTTTATTGATATTTAGGAGGAATGCTTCGTCATTCATATAACCCATATTTTGTTGGTCATAGTGATCATTAAATGTATCCTTATTTTCTAATAGTTTTTCAGATGAAAGAGGGTATCTATCATCATGTCTATCATATTTTTTAGGATTAGTACTTTCACTAACACGAGGTCTTGGGGGAAGGATATTATTTTTTATTTTATTATCAATCGGTTTAAATCGCCTATAAATAGTATTATTTTCTGCACATTCTTTATTATAATTATTATAAACAACCGGATTAAAATCACACGGTAGAACACGAGTAAATTGATTACTAATATTTGGTTTCTGCTTTAAAATCTGTTGGTATAAAGACATTTACTATTATAATATATTTTATTTATTAAATAAAATTGATTAAAATAATAATTACATATAATAACATAACTTTACACTAAACAATGTCAACCGAAACAGAAAAGAAAAACCCGTACAATTTCAACAATAAACTTATTACAAAAGAATTCGTAGAAGACATACTACAACAATATGAAATCTATGAAATCATAAATCTTAAAATTTACCAGCAAGCATTTACCCACAAATCCTATTCTATTACAAAAAATAATCTAGAAGATATTATTGATAAACCAGAAGGAGGGTTAGAACTAATGGATGGCGACCTTGAACGCATCGAATTTCTAGGCGATTCTGTTCTTGGACTAGTTATTGCTAAATATCTATTCGAAAGATACCCCAAACAGAATGAAGGGTTCCTTACTAAACTTAAAACAAAGTTGGTAAATGGGGAAGCTCTTGCCTACTTTTCTAAAGAACTAGGATTCAGTGAATATATTCTTATGTCCAGACATATTGAAGACAAATGTAATGGTAGGAGTTCTACCAATATTCTAGAAGATGTTTTTGAGGCCTTTATTGGTGCTCTATTTCTGGATTTCAATAATATTGAAGTTGAAGATAGTAATAAGGTATATACTGACTTCTATTCAGGAGTTGGATTTCAGATCTGTGAACGATTTATTATTAATCTAATCGAGGAAAAGGTCAATTTTGAAGACCTTATTAATAATGATACGAACTACAAAGACCAACTGAACAAATACTATCACGCAACTCATCATATGTCGGTAACCTATAAACATATTTCGTGTGAAGTCGTTGACAACCATAAGAGTTTCATGGTGAATGTTATTGGATTTCAGGATGAAATTCTTTCCTGTGGTGAAGGCAAAACAAAAAAGAAGGCAGAGCAGAATGCATCAAAAAATGCCCTGGTTAATCTAAAACTTATCTAGATGTTATTAAATTATTAATTGTAATTGCTATTCCAGGCAGAATTGCCGCGATATCCAGTATATCCTGTATACCCTTTATTATTATTGCTAAAAATGTACTCGTCACCATATAATTCTCGTGTTTTCCATGCCATTTCTCCATTATAATTATAATCATCGTTTGTATTATTATTAACTAGACTTTGCTTTTTTATTCGTTTAGTATACTTTCTAGGTTTCTTTTTAACTACCTTATTGATGACCTTTTTAATTTTTTTTTTTGATTTCTTTTCTATTTTCTTCTTTACAACATTCCTTATAGGTTTCTTGTGAGGGGTTCTTTTAGGTGTTGGTAGTGAACGCGAAGGAGGGGTTCGTTTAGGAGGAGGAGGATAAGATGGTGGAGAGGGAGGTGTATTCCTTGCCTTTTTCTGGGCTAATCGTCTTCTTTGCTGGTCTCGTTCTAAATAATATTGTTGTTTAGGTGTTAGAGGCGGAAAATCGTTCTTAGTTTTACGAGTTTTTTTCGTGTGTTTCATATATTATTCTACTATATATTTTTTGTTATAAAAAATTGATTATTATATTATGAAGATATATTAGTATGCCACGATTTTACAAAGATACCTACCAGAACCGAAAACTTGACCGTGTTGGAAAAGAAATCATGTCTAAAAAAACGTTGAAACTAAAGAAGGTTGTACCTAAGGATGAAGAAAAGAAATGCATTCAGAAATGTTCTGAACTTTCCAAAAAAAAGAAACTCGTTATTAAACCTAAAAAAAAGAAACTCATCATTAAACCTAAAAAAAACGAATTTGTAATGCCTGATAGACCAGAAAGAACAGACGAGGAAGAAAAACTACTTACTACATATGAAGACCAAATGTTAAAGGAACTACCGATGCGTAAATTAACGGACATGGAATATGAAGCAGAGACTAGACGATTAGAGGCGAAATACCTTAAGGTTATTCGTGGGAAATAAATAAATAAATAAATTAATTGAATATAAATTTATATCTATTTTTTATTACAAATAAAGATAAGTAAGTAATAATGTCAAAAGCAGTTATGTCGATTATTAAAAAAAAAATTGGAGATGAAACAGTGTATTTTGTAGTTTGATTTTATGAAATTAGGGTATTCGGTATTTTGGGGATTTGCGTTCCGTTCGGCATGGTTGATTGTATTAAATAGCGAATTCATTTATATTAATCAATTTTAATTTAATCGTTCTTCTTTATAGGTTGTCTATAAAAATATATTGTATTATATGAAATTGGATAATAATATGCTGATATTCCTACTCATAGGAAATATATCGAAATAGATGCTGATACACAGGAGGATATACTAAAATAATGAACTATAATATTCATCTTTCATTATTGTTCTTACCATATAGTAGATAATACAGCATGCATTATATAAAAAGATGAACCTATTTTTTGGACACCTTTTTATTTGTTTTCTTTTTATTTGTTTTCTTTTTATTTGTTTTCTTTTTATTTGTTTTCTTTTTATTTGTTTTCTTATTAGACTTTCTATTTTTCCTTTTTCCGCCTCTTTTAGAGTGATTTTCTATTAATGAATGTATTAATTCATTATAATTAGGTAACAAACCTACGCTATAGTTATTTGTTGGAACCAGGTAATAATCTATTTCACTCTGGGCACCTTTATCTACATCCATCCATTTACTTTTTAAAGATGGAATTTCATCGGTAGTGTTATTATTGTATCTTCTTTGCATATTACCTTTCAAAAAATATTTTTGGAAAAAGTAGTTTATATTTTCAGTATTCGTTTTATTCATTAAACTTTCACAAAATCCATAGAATTCGGCCATATCTAATTCTGTAGTATACTGTGGTACACATACAAAGTCCGATCCATAAGACGAATTCAAATAATAATTATCTCCTACACGAATTATTGTAAAAAAATGTAGTATGCTCCCTGTTCCTAGTATTGTATTATATATACACATATAGTAGTTTTGTGTCTCTGACCCATTGTTGGTGATAATATCATAAGAATTTATTGGTATTATATTATCTTCCTCAGCATGATTAAAATGAATAATTCTGGACAAAGAGTTATTTATATCTGAATTATTTATAAATAAAGATATAATATTACACATTTCAGTTATTCTGGTCTCGTCTAATCCGAAATTCATAAAATAATAGTAAATAACCGAATATTTTAATTGCCATACTCTACATGATGATGTTGAACGTATAAATTGATTCCTGGTTCGTATAATTTTATTTTCGCAAATATTTAGTTGACTAATAATTTCATTAATATAAGGGTCTGCTAATAAACTTAGTATATTCATTATAATAGTATACTATATTTTATTTTATTACATCTGGAAGAGAAACATACATATAATCAACGACCCTAGTGTAGAACTAGTTTTATAGGCAAAAATGATTTACACCCTCGAGGATTTAAAATGAACATAATTTATATATTTCAAAATTGATTTATTTTTGTGTTAACGGTAACAACACAAATAATGTTTCATCTATATATAATAAACAATTGTTGGTATAAATGGAATATTCTAAAAGTTGGAATATTGGGAGAAGACCTTAAAGATGGATGAAACAATAATTAATTTGCTAAAAGATAATATTACACAAGCTGAAAAACAAGCGAATGAAATTATTTATATCTTACCATCTATATAATTATATTTTGTTCTTCAAAATAAAAATATAAATTATTTTTTAGAATATTTTTTAGAATATTTTTTAGTAGATTTTTTAGAATATTTTTTTGATTTTCTTTTAATTCCGTATCTGCCACCACCAAAAGACTTATCGCATTTACCACAATCAGAACACGTTGCCTTTTCCTTTATAACTTTGTTATATCCGTATTTGGTTACTTCATTTAGATAAGGTTTAACTGCACCTTTTATACTTGGATCTATGGATCTCGAAATTTCATAAATCTTATGCCCCATAAATTCAGTAAATAATTTTACAGAACATTGATTTATTTGTAATTCTCCTACTAAATTTGAGTTATTTAAATCTTTTATCTTAAAATTAATATCTCTATATCCATCGGTCCAAGGTTCTTCAAATGAGTTTTTATCGTATATTATTTGAAATCTATTTTCCTCTAACAGAGTTCTTGTTTTTGATTTAATAAAGTTGAGCTGGTCTGGATTATCAAATATAATAGATGCTCGGTAGCAATCAGTTAATTGTCTAATTTGATTAGGAACTCCATAAGATGCTTTTGCCTTTCTTAAGGCAGAATCATACCCTTTTATACCAGGATTATAATATGATATACCTGGTTCTACTAAATTATTAACGATTAATTCTATAAGTCTTTGTTGTGATGATTTTGCTAAAGTTAATAAGTAGTTCACGCCCTCCTCTAATGTAGTAATATCATTAAATATTTCTAAAGGTTGTTGTACGGCACAAAATTTAGGATTACAAGTTTTATTAATTTTTGTCATATATATACACTATATATTTTTTTGTTATAAAGAAGGTAGTACCTAAGGATGAAGAAAAGAAACTAGTTATTAAAAAATCTCCAAAAAAAAGAAACTCATCATTAAACCTAAAAAAAAAGAATTTGTAATGCCTGATAGACCAGAAAGAACAGAAGAGGAAGAAAAACTACTTACTACATATGAAGACCAAATGTTAAAGGAACTACCGATGCGTAAATTAACGGACATGGAATATGAAGCAGAGACCAGACGATTAGAGGCTAAATATCTTAAAGTGATTCGTGGGAAATAAATAAATAAATTAATAAATTGAATATAAATTTATATCTATTTTTTATTACAAATAACATGTCTTGTCGTATCCCATCAATGAATATGTCTGAATGTATTTCATGGGCAACAACAAAACCACCAAAAATTGTTAAATTAGTTGGTAAAACTATTCGTTCACAAACAAAAGAGAAGGAATTAAGTGAACGAAAATGGGGTAATAGTATGATTGGTCAAGTAAATAATGGTCAATGGACTACAAGATTAGGAGAAGAATTAGTTTATACTATTCTTAAACAAAGAGGTGAGAATCCTATAAAGGTTACAAAAAAAAATGGATTTCAGCCAGATTGGGAAACAGATAATTACATTTACGAAGTTAAAACTTCAAACTGGTGGGTAAGTGGTACAGCGGGAGAGAAGGTTTTAGGAACATGGATTAAATATCAACATGTTCCTAAATTGTATGGAAAACCCCTAAGAATTGTTTGTATTGCAAATCAAGAATATGAGCTAGAATATGGAAAAATAAAATATTTCGGCGATAATGTTACTCCAGAAACAACACAAGTTCTTGATTTAGCAAAATCTTGGGATATTACTTATGTAAGATTTAGTGATATGGTTAATACCTTTAACAATTAAAAATCAAAACTTCCGTTGTTTTAGACCCTGGATTTTTAGAATTAATAGCCCTTCTTGCTTCGATATCGAGTATTTCATAGTCTTTAAAACTCTTAGTAACCATATCAACCTTGGCATTACTCATCATAAATAGTATTCCAGTATCATCTAAATTTTTTGTTTTTTCAAATAGGTCTTTATGATTTTCTTCAGTAAATCCATCAGCAACATAACCTACAAATGATGTATTATTCTCTGGTGCATAAGGAGGGTCCAAATATACGAAATCACCTTCAATAGGTGATTGGATTGATTCGACAAATCCTTTATTGGTAAATTCTACATCCTTAATAAGTTCGCTAACAGTATAAAGGGTTTCCTTTGTAATTACAGTAGGCGTCTTCTTATAATTACCATAGGGGATATTAAATCCATTCGGTCCTTCACGATACATTCCTCTGAAACAAATTTTATTAAGAATTAGAAATAAGGCAGAAACTTCAATTGCTCTATCCTCGCTATCTTTAATATTATTAAACAAGGACCTTAACCAATAATAATAACTTTCTTTGCTTTTAATAGCTTCTTCATAAATATCTGTATTTCTTTCTTCCTTTATACATTTATTTGTTTCGATACTACCATAAACATCCATATAATTTTGTATAAAATCATATACTTCATCTTTATTGGATTGTATGTGTTTATATAAATTTATAAGATATGGATTAATATCATATGCATAAATTTTATCTCTAATTGTAATTTTATTCTGTTTTTGTCGCGATAACATAGCAAGCAATACACTACCACCACCAAGAAACAACTCATGATAATTTTCCATTTCAGTTGGAATTTTAGATACAATTTTATCAATCATTTGTGTTTTCCCACCAACCCATTTCAAAAAAGGTTTCTGTAATTGATTCATGATGTATGTTATTATTATAATTTATATTATAAATCAATTTTGTATTTAAATAAAAGGGGAGGATTTATTTATAAAATTGTAGATAGAGTGCACTAACAGACATTATACCATAAAAAAGAGGAATCATATCAATTACAGTATTATTCGGGTCTTCGCCTAGAGATATTTTTTTATTAATGTAAATATATTGAAATATATTTACTATTATCATAATTAGTCCAAACATAGCAATCCATTTATGTTTGAATGTTCCTGCAATACTAGCAATACCTAATCCGGTTCTCATATATGCGAGGTATGTTCGTTGATTAGCGAGTTTTGTACTAAATTCAGGAGAAATCATATACTATTTAAGAATATTTAAAAATAATTAAGTTGGTGGTTTTAAATAATTAAAAAAAGTTGTAGACATCCACATACTAATTGTAATCCACATATTTTTTATTATTGTTCTAGAATTTAGTTGTACCCAATCTATACACTGACACTGTGGAGATATAACCATAAATGGTGATTTCAAAAACCCTATAATATTTTTAGGTGTACAAAAATAAATATAGGCGTGAGAACTAACATAATGAACCATTATCCAAAAAAAATATAATCTAAAATAAGACCAACTAATTGTAATTAATACCTTAGCGGCCTGTATAGAAGAAGTTTCTACCAACATTAATAATTTTTACAATTAAACTTTAAATAAATTGATAGATAAACATAATAATAGCAATACCAGATACAATGTAAACCGTTTTACTGCTGTTATATAGTGTTCTAAACACTTGTCTATTTTGTAGAGAGCATTCTATTTCATTGAGTTCTTCGAGTGAGATAAAGTTACCCATGTTGATTGTATTTATTTGTTGTTTAAACATATTTATTCAATTTTTATAAAAAAAATAATAATATTATTATATATGTCTTTAAAAGTTAAACTTGAAAATAAAGATGGAATTATAGAAAAAAAAAAAGGATTAGATGTAAGCAAAGGTGTATGTGTCTTTCCTTTCGTTCATAAAGAGGTCGAATATAATGAATGTTTTAAAGGTGCTAAGGGTAACTGGTGTGCAACTGAAGTAAATCCTAAAACCAATAAAATTCGCAAATGGGCATATTGTGATCCAGACCCCAAAAATAACAACTACTCTAATTATCTTAATAAACTTATAGAAGATAAATTTGAAGAACATAAAAAATCAAAAGAAACCAAACCTAAAAAAAAACTAATACTTAAAACTAAA
>Ga0209832_1001190_pt1 | contig 14391 bp, 17 predicted proteins | sample COGITO_mtgs_1104_2_FD_185516 | JGI IMG/M metagenome (GOLD analysis project Ga0209832, IMG submission 185516) | Pelagic marine microbial communities from North Sea - COGITO_mtgs_110407 (SPAdes) (version 2) | ecosystem: Environmental > Aquatic > Marine > Epipelagic ...
AGCCACTTTAACGAGTGGCTTTTTTAATCTAAATTATATTCAATAGAAATAATCAAAATATACTTTAAAAATACCAAGAGGAATATCTGTTTTTGATAAAGATGTTTTAATTGATTGACACTCTCTTTCTGCGGCATTCATATCTCCCAGTCTTTCGGTTTCTTCACACACGCACTGACAAAAAGAAACAAGGAATGGAGGGATTTTATTTTTTGCATATCCTCTCATCGATTTATTTAAATCTGTTTCTATTACTTCCACATCGTTGTTATTTTTTCTCCTAATTTCTATACACGGCAGAGCATTTGATTTATTTCTACCATTATATAGGATTATTTTATCACCTTTTTCTTTATATTCCCATTCGAAGGTTTCACTTCTTTGATAACAATAAAAACTACCGTCAGAATATATACTAAACTGGTCATCGATAAAATATAATTCATAAGATAAATCGTTAGACCCCAAGGGTGTCGCAATAGCACCTGAAAGTTTCAATAATGATTCAGCTTTTCTATTTGGATAGTCTTCCCACCAATTATTGGTTAATTCACTGTTTAATACAGATTCCTCTTTTTCAGGTTTGTAAATATCACTATCATTAGACTCGGATATTTGATTGAATATTTTTCTTCGACAACCACAATCATCTGCTAAATAATCTATTTTCTTTTTCTCCTCATTTTTCAAATTATTTTCGTCAATCGTACAACTTGCCATTAATAACAATATAAAAGAGCTAAATGATAATAATAGTAGAGTTGTTTTCATAGTTAGATTTTTGATAAAGATAGAAAAACACGAACAAACCGAAAACGCAACGATAAACTCTTCTTTTAGTTATTATAGTAAACAACTAAACTTTATCTATGCCATTTAAAAAGAATGATACCAGAATAAACAGAGGAGGACGTCCAGTAGGTTCTAAGAACAACGCAACGACAGAAATACGAAAGAAGTATTTAGAACTCATAGAAAACAACTTTGAGCAACTGGAGAAAGACTTAAAGACATTGAGAGCAATTGAGAGAGTAAAAGCAATAATAGACTTATCGAAGTTTGTACTTCCTACTCTTAAAGCTACGGAAATGAGCCTAAATAACGAAACAAAGTTTCAAGCAATTGAAATAGAATTGAAGTAGTTATATTAGAGAAAATTAAGTTATGAAATATCTATTCGTGTTTTTATTGATTGGTTTGGTTTCTTGTGGAGATGCTTCTGGTGATGCAACAAAAGTAAGCAAAGCCAATGTCAACAGTCATATTAACGAAAATACTGATTGGACAAAAGCACCTAATTGTGATGATATTGAAGGGTTAAATATAAAGGGTAAACTTAAGTACCAGAATTGGCCTGATAACTATACAGGGTGGATAAAGGAATGTAAAGAAAATGGTAAGATAAGTTATTTGGAAGAGTTTAGTAACGGGAGATTCATATCTTCTAGACGGTGGAGTAATAAACGGGAACAAAATTATTTCTTGGGAAGGAGTATTCTTAGGTCTTCTGATAAGATTAAAAAATGTACGTATCGATGGTTAAATTCTGAGAGTGTTTTGCTTGAAGAGTATAACTATATCATTGAGAACTATAAAGAAGTTGAAAAGGTTTCTTTCGGAATCACGAATCTTGAGGAACGATTAGTTCATATGCGCCACAGAAACATAAAAGATGAAACTGTGGGCACATTCATAAGACATGGATTATATAGAGGGCATCCTGATATGAAAAGTGTTTATTTCGAAGGTAATTATAAAATGGGTTTAATGGATGGATTATGGAGGATTTGGTGGGAAAAGAATGGTCAATTACAAAGAGAATTTAATTGTAAAGGTGGTGCATTAGATGGATTATATAGATGGTGGACAAAGAACGGTCAGTTGGAGTCTGAAGCGAATTTCAAAGATGGTGAGGAAATAAGTAGAATTTGTTTTGACAAAGACGGAAACGAAATACAATGCAGATAAAAACAATAGACGAACTACTGAAACATGGATAAACCGATAACGGCAAAGGTTAAGATAAACACGAAGACTAATACTCCACGCTAAACACCTTCTCTATACTTCCATCATCATAGACATAGATAAGCGGTGTATTGGGTTTAAATGAAGTCTCACGACCCATTAGGTCAAGTATTTGGATGAGGCTCTTGGAGGTTGAGAGTTCGTTTATTTCTACTGTTGATGAGGAACAGTCGTTGTTGCAATTTGTACTAAAAGACATTTGAGAGTCAATATCCGTCCAATTAGTCGTTGAATAGTTTACATCATCTACTTCAATACAAGTAAGGTTTGGGTTATCAGTTGCATAAACGACTTCCAAAGCAGTGTTGTTTCCATTTTTAACATTTAAGCACTCTAGTTGGTTATCTTCACAAAACAAGTTTTCTAAAGCAGTATTACTAGACACATCTAAAGATATTAGTTGGTTTACATAACAACCCAAAAGAGTTAAAGCAGTATTACTAGACACATCTAAAGATGTTAGTTGGTTTCCATAACACCACAAAATAGCCAAAGCAGTATTACTAGACACATCCAAAGATACTATTTGGTTATTACCACAATTCAAATTAGTTAAAGCAGTATTAGCACTTACATCAAGACTGTCGAGTTGATTACCATTACATCCCAACGTAGTCAAAGCAGTATTAGCACTTACATCAAGACTTGTTAGTTGATTACTTTGACAATACAACACAATCAAAGCAGTATTAGCAGTTACATCAAGACTTGTTAGTTGATTATCAGAACATTCCAATAGAGCCAAAGCAGTATTAGCACTTACATCAAGACTTGTTAGTTGATTATCTCCACACCAGACCTGAACTAAATTAGTATTAACACTTACATTAAAACTTGTGAGTAGATTACTTTGACAATATAACTGAGTCAAAGCAGTATTCGCACTAATATCAAGACTTGTGAGTAGATTACCAAGACATCCCAACACAGTCAAAGCAATATTAGTACTTACATCAAGACTTGTTAGTTGATTACCATTACATCCCAACATAGCCAAAGCAGTATTAGCACTTACATCAAGACTTGTTAGTTGATTACTGTGACAATACAACTCCGTTAAAGCAGTATTAGCACTTACATCAAGACTGTCGAGTTGATTACTAGCACATCCCAACGAAGTCAAAGCAGTATTAGCACTTACATCAAGATTTGTTAGTTGATTACTGTGACAATACAACTGAGTCAAAGCAGTATTCGCACTAATATCAAGACTTGTGAGTATATTCTGTTCACAATCCAAATCAGTTAAAGCAGTATTAACATTAAGACTTGTGAGTTGATTAAATTTACATCCCAACGTAGTCAAAGCAGTATTAGCACTTACATCAAGACTTGCGAGCTGATTCTGTTCACAATTCAAATTAGTTAAAGCAGTAAACGCTTCTATTCCTGTTAAATCAAAAATCCCAAGGTTGGAACAATTTATAGAACCTGCAAAAGCAGTTGCTTCACTAACTTGTATCTCGGTATCTCCATTGCTGTTAATTGAACTATATCCAACTAAATACGCTTTAAAGTTAGCGTCAGGTATATTGACATTCTGTCCAAACATACTTGCACTCAAAAAGACGGATATAAATAGTAGTATTGTTTTCATGAATTTTTTTTACAAAAATAGAGCCGTTTGGTAGGGGCTACAATACGCTATAAAGCGTAATTTAATAAAGGAGTTTAATTAAAAAAACATGAATATCTTAAGCATTCTCTTAAATTCTGGATTTCAAGTTTCTGCCAAATTCTATTTCTATGAGTTCGGATGGTATTGGGAGAAACATGCATTTTTTCAGCTATCTGTTTATTATCATCTCCATTGATGATGAATTTGAGTGTTTCCTTTTCTCTTTTAGTTAAGTTAGAAAATTTGTCAATATTATTTTTTATAAAATGAGGTTGCTCAATAATAGTTTTAAATGAGTTAATAGTGCTGGCAAAATTAGAGATCTGTTCTTTAAACTCAAAAACTGCTTTGCCTTTGTCATCTATTCCTTTAAAATTGATTGTTAATTCATCTCCACTCTTGAAATCTTTTATGTTGAGGTCTCCATTCAACCAACTTTTAGCTTCTGTTTCGGTTGCAAAATATTTTGGTTTAAAGCCACTGGATGAATGCTCATTAAAAATGTCCGTTACTTCAAGGTAAGCCAATACATCATGTCCGACAATGATTGCTACTTGATGAAACCCATCTTGGCGTTTGGCTATAAATCCAGATTTAAATATTGGTTTAGAAATATTTTCGTCAGCCCATATTTTTGTGGCATCATCTATTTTAAAAGTAAGGTTTTCCATTAGCCACATTACTTGAGCAGGTTTTATTTCCTGTACGATGTATAGATGTTGTATCAACTCTTTTCTGTACGCTAAATCATTTGGCGGACTAGATTTCCAAGTGCTAATGAGCCTTGAATTCGCTTGTTCGTGATTGATGACTAAATGGGGACCTTTATATACTTCCATTACGTTTATGCTAAACTGCGTTCAAATGCCATTTAGGTTTAATTTATTTTAAAATTATAATTGCTCTTTATTATTTTTTCAATTACTTTTTGTCCTGTAACTAGGTCTTCGATTTCAATGAGATAAGTACCATGAGGTAAGGTTTGAATATTAATTGCAGACTTGTTTATTTCACGAATCATTATTCTTCCTTGTAAGTCAAAAATAGTTGCCTCGTATTTCAGATTGCCCGCAACATCAATATTGATGATATCAATAGCAGGGTTTGGATAAATATTAATTATTGAGTTTGAAAACCCATCTTCATCTAATTCTATCGTCGCTGAATTACAATCAAAACCATTATCTAACAAACTTTGCCTAACCTCTTGAAATCTTTGATTTATATATTCTCTTATTCCTTGATTAGAAACACCGTCCAAAAGCCAATTTCCTGTGCCACTAATAAATAGAGTATCATTTAAGTAGGTATTATAACTCGATATATTATGGAAGAATGGATCATTTTCTACTTCCGTACCTATTAGGTCTCTGATCTCGTCAATCCGATTATTTATCCAAAGGCTATCCATTCCATAATTTATAACTTCACACAAGGCTTCATGATAACGATTTTTCAGACTAGGAGAATCAAACATGCGTCTATTTAGTAAACACCGATCTTGATCAAATAAATCACTTGTTTGATTATATAAATTAGGATCTGCAGGATTATCAATATGAGTCCATGGAATTTGTGTTCCAAAAGATAAATCATAGTCCCATGGTATCATATACCATTTGTTATCTTCTGGGTTAAGATACATATAGAAATTCCAATTAGCTAAGCAGTAATGATCTCGATCACTTAATGTCATATTAATGGCTTGTTGTTCTATGAAAGTCTCTAAATCGAACATGCCATTGACATCATTTTCAAACTCAAGATCTGTTAAATTATTACAGGCGTCAATAAACTCTCTTAATGGTTGGTAATTATTAGTAGATTGTTTGGTTTTTAGAGGAGACCACGCTGAAAGATACAACTGAGATGTGTCTTGACCACCCCATGTAGGGGTTCCATAACCAATTGAAAGTCCCCAAGCCTTGTGCAAGTAACCGGTAGAATCAGCTGCATAGTTATTTCTTACAAATGTTTTGTCTATTTGCTCCACTAAAGAGTAGATGCCCCGGTAACTCCCATTTACATAGACCTTGGCATGAGCCACTCTTGGAGCTGCTATACCCATTCGGTTCATTATTTCCGAAGCAAGTTTGGCACGCATACAGCTAACATCTTGTATATTATTATTTAAGTTTATCTTTTTTATACCATCGTAACTTTGACCTGAAACGAATTCATTTAGGTCAATTTTTAAAGCATATTTTTCAATACCAGGTGCAGCTTCAAAGGAAGATATTCCTTTATATCTTAGGCCTACGGAATCAACAATATTTCCATCAATTGCAACAACAGCATGGAAATAAGGCTTTTCCCCCGAGTAATCCCAATATACTGCTTGGTGACTATTGTAAAGTTCTGTGTGGAAATCATTATACGACAGAGGCTCAATAGAGTTGATTTCTACAATATGAATATAAGTGTCATCATATATATTATCTCCATCTTGAGCAGTACAATTAACGCTTACAATTGCGCAAAATAAACTTAATATTAAAAATTTTCTCATAATATTCTTGTTTGTCCAATATAGGTCAATTGTATCATTACTGACAGTGTAAGAATTATAAGGTTATTAATTTTCACACTGAAGATTTTAAATTAGTTGTAGGTACTTATTCTATAAGTAAGACGCCCTTCTTGTTTTGTGAGTTGCCGAAAATTAGTACGCTATGTAGCGTATTTTTTAAAACAACAACAAGCGTTTTAATATGAATTAGGATGAGACTCTTTAGGTGTGTTTTTTACTTACAGGTAACTTTAGCATAAGATCCGTCGACAAAGAGCTTAAAGAGTATATTTCGTTCGGAACATTTATGCTACAAAACCTAAGAGAAGTATATTCTAAATTGGATGTGAATGGTAAAGGAAAACTGATTGGTTCGATATTCGATGAAAAACTCGTGTTTTTGAAAAATAAATATCGAACACCTAAATTAAAAGATGGCGCTGCGTTTATCTTCAATAATAACAAGGCTTTACAGAGTTTGAAAACAAAAAAAGGAGACTCTCGTGAAAAAGTCTCCTCTTTAGTACCCGAGGCCGGGATCGAACCGGCACTCCCGAAAGAACAGGATTTTGAATCCAGCGCGTCTACCAGTTCCGCCACTCGGGCCTAGTAATTCGGAGCGACAAAAATAGGGATTTTTTAGTACTAAAAAAGGGCTTGGCTTAAATTTCGCTCTCTTGAATCATTTTTATGGCTTCTTCAACCGTCAAAGCATCCGCAATGTCAAAGTCCCCCGAGGCCGTACGGCGCAATTCAATGAGCGTTCCTCCACTTTCGAGAGCCTTCCCGAAGTCTGCTGCAATCGAACGAATGTAAGTTCCTTTAGAGCATTTAATAGAGAAGTGCAATTCGGGCAATGCGCTCGTATCAACTGTAAAGTCAAAAATTTCAATTGCGTTTTGCTTGAGCGCTACAGTCTCCCCTTTTCTTGCAAATTCATAGGCGCGTTTGCCATCAATTTGCTTGGCAGAAAAGATGGGGGGCGTCTGTAATTGTTTGCCCAAAAAAGATTGGCGCACCTCATCAATCAAATCCTCAGTTATATGTTGTGTTGGAAACTCGGCATCGTATTCTGTTTCCAGGTCATAAGAAGGTGTGGTTTTCCCTAAAAGGATCGTACCCGTATAAGTCTTGTGGTCTGCGGTGAGGCCTTCAATTTTTTTGGTAAATTTTCCGGTACACAACACCAATAGTCCTGTCGCCAATGGGTCCAATGTTCCGGCATGACCGACCTTGATTTTCTTGACTTGAAGCTTGTTTTTTATTTGCCAACGCAACTTGTTGACCACATCAAAAGAGGTCCATGTTAATGGTTTATCGATCAATAGCATATGGCCTTCTTGAAATTGTGTCGCTTTCACGCCATCTCAAGATTTACGCCTGCTGCCATTAAAATGAGGATGAGTCCGCCAAGGATAATTCGATAATATCCAAAGACCTTAAATCCATTTTTATTGAGAAACGAAATGAACGATTTGATTGCAAAATAGGCCACAATAAAAGCAATCACATTTCCGATTAAAAGAATCACCCACTCGTTGTTTGAAGATTCAATTAGGAGTTCTTTTTCATCCCACATTGATTTTACAGTAGCCGCAAACATGGTAGGTACAGCTAAAAAGAAGGAGAATTCAGCCGCCGCCTTACGCGTTAGCTTTTGTGACATCCCACCAATAATGGTAGCTGCTGATCGTGATACTCCTGGTATCATGGCAATACTCTGAACGACACCAATAATAAATGCCGTTTTGTAGGAAACCACATCGGTCCCTTCCGTTTCATTTTTGGCAAAATACTTGTCTACAAATAATAGTACAATACCACCAATTAGTAATGAAATGGCAACTACGACAACTTCCTCTAATAAGGCGTCTACATATCCTTTGAGGGACAAACCAATTATACCAGTTGGTAAAAACGCCACAAAAAGGAGCACGTAGAAATTAATCGATTTTAAGAATCTTTTAAAATAAACCAAAACGACCGAAAGAATGGCGCCGAACTGAATGGCTACCGTGAATAGCTTCACAAAAGAATCTGATGCATTTCCCATAAAGGTAGATGCAATAATCATATGACCTGTTGAAGACACGGGCAAGAACTCCGTGAGCCCTTCAATAATTGCTAAAATAATGGCTTCAATAAACGTCATGAATGCTGATGCTATTCAGGTTTTGAATTCTTTTTATTGGGTTTCATGATGGAATATAAGATCACTCCATATCCAATCAATATTAAGATGGGTGCGATAGTGATTCTCGTATGACTAAACAAAGAGTCTCCATCAAATTTGTCTGGAGAATCTGCTCCCCCTCCAATCATAAGAAGAAAACCAAGAACATTGATGCCTAGACCAATAAATAGCCATTTATAATTGTCCTTGTTGAATCCAAAGTGATAAATCGGGTCTTTCTTTTCGTCCGTTACTTGCTTAACTGCTTTTTTCATTTTTTAAGAATATAAGTCATCTAAACTCATACGAAGATACTTGTTTAATGCAAACCATGTAGACAAAACGGTAATAAATATACCCAGTCCAAGTAAGGATGATGCTAAAATAATAAATGAACTCTGACTAAACGTTATTTCAAAAGTATCGAACACATTGTTGGATGCATAAAACACGGACACCAAAATAAACATGCCAATAATGGCCGAAATAACACCCTGTAAAATCGCTTGAAGTAAAAACGGTTGTCTAATAAACGATCCTTTAGCACCCACAAGTTGCATGGTTTTAATGGTGAATCTTTTGGAATAGAGGGCCAATCTAATGGTGTTATTGATCATCGCAACGGCAATAATGACTAGTAAAATAGCTACCCCAAGCAGAAGGTATATGAACTGCTGAAAGCCCATGTTTACATCTTTTATACTGTTCTCATCATAGCTGACTTCTTCTATTTCTTCACTAAAGGATTCCATTAGCTTTTCCTTTATCAGGTCCATTCCTTTTTTATTGGCAAGTTTTTCTACTGGGCTAAACACAATGGTTGGAGGTATTGGATTTTCACCATCCAAAATTTCTAGCATTTCTTCTTTTGAAGCTCCTACTCCGGCAAAATCCTCCATAGCAATTTCGGGAGAAACAAAGTGTACATCACTGAATTCTGGCCATTGTTTGATTTCTATTTCAATCAGTTTTATATCGGCTTCGTTCATCTCTGGATTAAAAAAGATATCTGCTCGAATGCTTTCTTTTACCTGCTTTTCAAATTCACTAATTCCTAAAACACCACCTAAAATTAAGCCAATCATAAACAATACGAGGGATATTCCGATTACGGTCGAAACGTAGCTTGTTCGGATTCCTCTCTTGCTGTATTTATCAATATTCTTAGCCATGACTACGAAAATATAAATTATCTGTTGTGTCTAATCCAAGGGTATAAAAAAGAATTGAACTTCCGGATGTGTATTAACCCTTTCTATTGTAAGATCTGATTTTTAGAAAATGATAGATGCCAATAATGGGGATTAGGAGAGAGAAGTTGTAGTATACATCTTCCAAGGGAATGGTGAGCAAGCGAATGCCTGTATTGTGTGCATTGTTGTACCAAACCACTGGATCTTCTGTAGCAGCGCCTGTCAATACCCCATTTACAATGAAAAACGGAATCAAGGCCACAACAAATGCGAATATCGCCCGCGGATACCAAATGAATTTTTGCTTCATGGCAAATACGACAATCAAAGAAGACAAGGTGCAGGCAGAAAGCGTATACCATTGATTCATATTGGTAAGTGCCATCATTATTCCAGAGAGCACCATAAATATCGAAAAGACCATCGTCAACTTGTGTAGAGAGGCATTCGGAAAATAGGCATTCAGTACTTCATAAATAAACAAGCAACAATAGGGAATAAAAAAGAAAAAAAGAACCTCCTCCAAAGGCAGTTTTCCAAGATATATGCCTTGAAGATATTGTTCATTGAATCCCCAAACGCCTTTTTCGGTAAATATTTGGTCCCAAATTAAAAACGGAATGGCCACTATGGTGATGGCAGGAATAATAAACTTTACGTTTTTGTAAAAAGCGACTTTCTGATCAAAGCTCAATGCCAAGCAAGAGCCAAAAGAAACGAACATTAAGAGCAAATAAAGACTCATTTTTTTTCTTTTTTAAGCAAGTACGTTTTTTTTGCTTCTTGATAAAACTTTCTAGGTACCACGAGCATTCCAAAGCATTCTCCTTGTTCTTTCCCTAAATGCTTATGGTGAATTTTATGCGCTTTTCTTATGGCATAAAAATAAGGGTGATCTACATCTCTAAACCATTTGAACCTTCTATGAATATAAACATCGTGAATCAGAAAGTAGCAGATGCCATAGGCAAGAATGCCAAACCCAATCCAAACGGGAATCCATAATCCATTCATGGAACCCAGCATAATCAACAACCATGACGGGATGGCATAAATCATAAAAAAAACATCATTTCGCTCAAAAAAACCTTTTTCCACCTGGTGGTGGTCCTTATGGAATCGCCACATTAACCCGTGCATTACATACTTGTGGGTAAACCAAGCCATAAACTCCATTCCCAAAAAAGACAAAATCAAAACAATAGGTCCCAAAACAATCATTTTCAATATAAATTTAAAAAACTAAAAAACAAAACCATTAAAACCAGTAAGGTATCGTAAACCTTGTTGGTTTCGGCTTTTTTTAATTTGAATAATACCCATTGAAGGAAGAGCGCCACTAAAAACCAACAAACGTAATTGTATAAGGGCACGCTAGCACCATTCCAGGTCCAAAAGCCACTTTTTATGGCAACAGGCTCCATCAGTACGTCGATTCCAAGCATCAAAAGTGAAGAAAGAATAATTTTTAAACCCATTGATTTCACAAATCGCTTTACGAAAGAGGCGGAAACAAGAGCTAGCACCCCCCAAAGAATACCGATAACTAAGGAAACCCCCAAGAATTTTGGGCCGAGATTCGTTCCATAGGCGTAATCACCAAAAAGATATCCCGTATTTACTCCAATGGCTTCAGCGCCAAAACCGACAACAAAAGCAATGGTCATAAATATGAAAAAATCAGTCTTTTTTTTACTGGCAATAACCATCACAAATGAAGACAAATAGAGCACTCCTCCCGAAAGAGGTAGGAATTCAGCCTTTAACTCCGGAAGGACAAAGCCAACCGCCCCTACAATGTAGATGATTATCAAAAAAGCTTGAAGCAGGGAATCCCTATGATTCTTGTTTTTTAAAAAATCAGTCATTAAACCTCCCTTTTACTGCGTTGTCCATGGTGTCTTCGAGGGTATGAAATTGATAGTTGAATCTTTTTTTCACTTTCTCGTTGGAGTATTCCAAGTTCTTATATGCTGACTGTATACTTTCGATAGAAATCGGACTTCGTTTTCTGATAATGCGATACATATTCTCAATGGTAAATGCGGCAACATGTGCTAGCGTTCTATTGAGTTTTATACTGGGTTCGTTTTGATTCATTGATTTTGCAATCAAGCCAAATAAATCCTTAAAAGAAATATTATGCCCGATGGTAAGGTATTTCTCACCCGACTCTTCAGAATAAAGTAACTTTAATACTATGCTGGACACGTCTCGAGCATCGACAATTGCATTTGCTCCAGAAGGATAATACTTCATGCCTTTACTCCCTGCTTTTAATATCGTGAGGGAGCTTCTGTGCCAGTTTCCTGGTCCAATAATCACACAAGGGCTTACTATTGATGTATTAAGTCCCTCTGCCACACCACGAAAAGCTTCTTTTTCTGCGCTATATTTTGAAACCGAATACCCACTCACCTCTTTTCCCGGCTCCCATCGCGTTTTCTCTGTAATGGGATTTTCTCCTGTTCCCAATGCTGCAGTGGAGCTAATATAACAAAGCTTCTCAACCTTATTTTTCAAACAAAGGTTAACTATGTTTTCCGTGCCCTTCCTGTTTATTGTCATGCATCGGTGAAAATCCAATTTGTGAAACGAAACAAGTGCCGCACAATGAATGACCTTTTGAACACCATTAAAAGATTCATCAAGGGCATCAATGTCTAAAACGTCCGCATGAAACCATTCTACATCATCAAAATTATGGGATTGACTTAAGGTTCTATTGTAATATGCGAAAAGCTTCTTTACTCTATTCTTTCTTCTTTCAGAACGATAAACCGCCCGAACTGACTCTTTCTTTCCAATAAGGTCGTAAAGAATATGGCTTCCAACCAAACCTGAAGATCCTGTTACCAATATCACGAACTGAATTTAATTGATTTTAGTTCAACTTGCTTTCTAAAAGCATATTGTGTTTTTCGAGTAAATTTAAGTATTTATTCTTCCAATAATCAGAATCCGAGGAATTTGAATTGATTCCAAATTTCTCGGCAGACTCTTTGAACTTTTTTAAATCTTGAAGATCCTCAGAAAAATCATAATGAATTATTTTTCCAATGGCTAAAATGTAGTCTATAGAAAGGTTTTGGTTTTCAAATGCATTGTACATCCATCTTCTGCTTTTATCCATTTTAACAGAAAGCTTTGTGAGAGGCATTCCGCTTTCTCGAACAGCTTTTTCTAAGATTTTACCCTTGTGTTGCATTTTTCACTTTTTTATTCCTAACAACCGTGATTGGGATTTGTTCATTAAATAGTCTTTAAAAAGCTTCTGAATATTTGTGCGGTATCATCTAAATCTGAGTATGAGAGGGCATCATTTAAGAAATAACTCTCATATGCACTCGGAGGAAGGTAAACCCCTTGATCAAGCATATAATGAAAATATTTTTTAAACATTTCGTTATTTCCATGGCTTGACGTTTCAAAGTCAACGACCTCTTGCTCACAAAAATGGAGTGACATCATAGATCCTAGCTGATTCAACTGAAAACCAATTCCTTTTTGTTTTAACTCCGCTCTCATCATTTCTGATAAGTGTTTTGTTTTATCGGAAAGCCTTTCATATAAGTTCGGATCTCTTTGTAAAATTTGAAGTGTTGAAAACCCTGCGGTCATTGCTAATGGGTTTCCACTCAACGTTCCGGCTTGATAAACGGGCCCTTCGGGAGCTAGAAAAGACATGATTTCCTTGCGGGCACCAAAGGCTCCTACAGGAAGACCTCCCCCAATTACTTTTCCGTAGGTAACAATATCTGCATCGATTCCTAAAAATTGTTGAGCACCCCCAGTAGATAACCTGAATCCAGTCATTACTTCATCAAATATAAATAGGGTGTCGTGTTGATTACATAACTCTTTTATTCCTTCTAAAAAACCTTCTTTGGGCGGAATACACCCCATATTTCCCGCAACGGGTTCTATAATTACTGCTGCAATTTGTCCATCATTTGCCGAAAAAAGCTCCTGAACACTTTCTAAATCATTGTATCGGGCCAGTAGCGTATCTTTTGCTGTTCCTTTGGTTACTCCCGGGCTATTCGGTGTTCCAAAAGTAACCGCTCCACTTCCGGCCTCAATTAAAAAGGGATCTGCATGGCCGTGGTAGCAACCTGAAAATTTAATGAGCTTTTCTTTTCCGGTAAATCCTCTTGCCAAACGCACTGCACTCATGCATGCCTCTGTTCCTGAATTAACAAATCGAATTTGATCAATATTTGGAGCCATTTGTGTGGCCAACTCCGCAATTTTTGTTTCCAGCTCAGTGGGAATGCCAAATGAGGTTCCTTTAACAGCTGTTTTCGCAACAGCATCAATGACCTCCTCATGAGCGTGACCCAAAATCATTGGGCCCCAAGATGCAATATAATCGATGTAACGATTGCCATCTGCATCATACAAATAGGCCCCTTTGGCGCTTTCAATAAATATGGGGCTGCCTCCTACAGATTTAAAAGCTCTAACAGGGGAATTCACTCCTCCTGGTATCACCTTTTTTGCCAATTCAAATAATTTCTTAGACTCCTCTGTCGATCGCTCAGTATTCGTATTCATTATACTTATATTTGTGCCACAAAATTAGCAATAATAAGAACTTATGAATTTCAAAACCTCTTTGACTTTTGCAAAAGAAATGGATAACAAGGATCCTTTAAAGGATTTTAGGAATCAATTTATCTTCCCATCATTCCATAAAAACAAAATGCGTTATTTCACTGGCAACTCTCTAGGTTTACAACCCGTGACAACACGCGAAGTGATTGGAGAAGAATTAGATGATTGGGGACGTTTTGGTGTTGATGGCCATTTTATGTCCAGAAGGCCTTGGTTCAGCTATCATGAAGAGTTGACGTCAATGGCTGCAGAT
>Ga0209832_1001200_pt1 | contig 14345 bp, 9 predicted proteins | sample COGITO_mtgs_1104_2_FD_185516 | JGI IMG/M metagenome (GOLD analysis project Ga0209832, IMG submission 185516) | Pelagic marine microbial communities from North Sea - COGITO_mtgs_110407 (SPAdes) (version 2) | ecosystem: Environmental > Aquatic > Marine > Epipelagic ...
GTATCTAATTCTTAGTTTTCCGGTAAAGCTCTAAGGCACACATCGCACCAACTACCTGCGAAAGAATGTAAGGCATCACGTCATTCAACGGTTTTTTGCCGGCAAACGCCATTGCGATTGTCACCGCGGGATTGAAGTGTCCGCCCGAGATTTTTGAGCCAGCAATAATCGCAATGGCAAGGGCCGCGCCAATCGCAACCGCATTTTTCGTGACGAGAATCACATACACAAGAAATAGGGTGCCAAGTAATTCAACAATATATTTGTTCATTATAATATATTGCTTAGATTATAATAATTATATTACACACTCCATTTTTTGTTGCCCTATTTCGCATCGCGATACATTTTCTTGTTCTTCTCGATGAGACGCTTCACGCGCGTGTAGTCAGAACTGTCACGAACATTTATCGAAGGGGAAACCTTTTGATCAGTTGTCAACGCTTTACGAATGACCTTTCTGTCTGACGCACGTCCACTGCTAGTATCAACCAACGTCATTATGTATAAGGAAAAGAAAAAAATAACATCTAACACACATTTTATTCATAATCGCATTTTATTATTGGTTCGAATACTGCTAAATCAAACTACGTCATAATTCGTGGCGCGACATTCATTGTAATCAATTCCTGGAACATGAGTTTACACGCATAAGGAAGTTCAACATAGTCGAAATCAACACGATTATCGCACGTCCTACAATGGTGAACGTGTTTATGATCATTGTAAGCAGCAATCATGCCGCAACGCTTACATACGTGAACCCTAAACGCATCAGACGCATCGTATAGTCGTTCCTTGTTGAATCTCGACGCCCCATGTGAGCACATACAATCACGCTCCATTTCACCATAACGGAGTCCACCGTCCCTCGAGCGCCCTTCTGCCGGTTGCCTTGTGAGATTCACCATGGGTCCATTGCTGCGACTGTGATGTTTGTCGGATACCATGTGCTTAAGTCTCTGGTAAAACACCGGCCCAATAAACACCGACGTTTCTAGTTGTTCTCCCGTCATTCCATTGTAAAGGAGCTCGTTCCCCTTTGACTCGAACCCAACATTCTGAAGGTCCCTACAAATGTCCTTGATGTCCAATTTGCCAAAACTGGTGCCATCTCCAAATAGACCCAGTTCGAGAAGCACCTTTCCAAGCAAGGTCTCTTTCAGTTGGGCAATCGTCATGCGCGATGGTATTGCGTGAGGGTTGATGATAATGTCCGGTTTCACTCCATTTTCCATAAACGGCATATCATCTTCCGGAATAATGTTGCCAATGGTCCCCTTTTGTCCGTGACGACTGCTAAATTTATCGCCAATCACCGGCTTTCGCACAGTTCGAACGCGCACTTTGCAAAAGTTATATCCGTCTCCATTCCGCTCCAGATAATTCTTGTCGATGTAGGACTCCTCGTTCGTGCGGAAGAGTCGACTTTGGTCTTCATATTTCATCACCTTTGTATGATCATTGCGCGCATCTTTGATTGGTAGCATCTTGGCGATGATGATGTCGCGATTTTCAACCCGCGTATTTTCGGGAATCACGCCCCGACTATTCACCTTGTCATAATTTCCATACTTGATGCCCTTCGTCTTAGACGGGTCAGGTTTACATCTCACCTCTTCGTCGCCGTGAATTTTCCTGTCCTCATCCTTTTCCGTATGGTATATTGTGGCTTGGAACATTCCGCGGTCAATCGACCCTTTGTTGAATAGGATTGAGTCTTCTTGATTATATCCAGTATATGTCAAGATTGCGACAATTACCTGGCTTCCAGATGGCACCTTGTTGAGATGCATCATATTCATGATTCGCGTTTCCACCAGAGGACGCATTGGATACGTCAATACATACGCGGTCTTATCCATCCGCGTATCGTAGTTGGTAACGTACATTCCCATTGCTTGTTTTCCCATTGCACACTGGTATGTGTTCCTGGGCGACTGATTATGTTCGGGAAATGGAATGCACGACCCAAGAATACCAAATATGGTGCTTGGATGAATCTCGCAGTGCGTATAGTGATAGATATAGCCTCCCTTCGACGTCTCCAAATGTCCCGGCTCCATCGAAATCATGCTGTGGCTTTGTTCTGCCGCATCGATGTACTCAATGACCGCATCATCGCACTTCAAATCTGTAAGCAGATCGTTCCACTTGAGTTCGCCAGTTCCGAGCAGTTTGACATGTTTCTCTTCGAGAAATAACCGGTTCCCTTCTTTCACGCGAAGAACCGGTCGTGTGAGTCGTCCCGCATCATTGTTCACGTGAATCTCCTTGGTTTGTGTATTGAAGATGATTGAAGTGTATATGTTGAGAATCGCCTTGTGTTTTTTCGTTTTCAGCCCACGATACAATTCAAGAGGCGACTTCGCGTTACCAATCCAAGCACCATTGATGAATACTTTTACCCCGTTTCGCAAGAATCCGCGCTCCATAGAATCTAGCGGATGAACGTGCGGTTCGATGAAATCGTATAAAGCCGTGCTATTACACGGAATTGTTACATGCGCCATATAGCTCAAGTTCTTGACCACACCGACCGAGCCGCCTTCCGGTGTTTCTGCGGGGCATATGAAACCCCACGAACTGTTGTGCAACTTTCGAGGCGGAATCAACTTGCCACTTTTATCAATCGGGGTGTTCACGCGCCGCAGATGGCTCAAACTCGATATGTAAGTGAGTCGGTTCAAGACCTGCGCCACACCAACCTTGTTGCTGCTCGTCTGCTTGATACCAAAGTCGCCCGTCGCAAGTGCCCGTTTCAAACCGTTCTCAATTGTCGTGGACTTCACGACCTTGTAAATATTCGTGAGATTGACAATGGATTTGTAATCCTCGGTTGCCCGCCACGAACCATTGTTTATCTCGCGAACGATCTGTTTCGACATATCCTTCACGAGTTTGTTGAAATAGTTTCTGAACAAGTTGTTCAGGAGTGTACCCGTTAGGTCAACTCGCTTGTTCAAGTAAGAGTCGCGGTCGTCTGGCGGAGACCACCCGAAACTACATCGCAGGAGTCGATTTGTCATGTAACCAAGGAAGAACTGTTTTTGCTCCAGGGTCTTGCAGTGCGGAAACAAATCGTCTGTCAATACACCAATAGTGAACTCGCGCTTCTTCCGCGCACCAGTTTCCTTGTCCATGTTCATCGGCGTATACATCACATGTCCGGTAATGTAATCGATCGCGGTTTCTTTCGTGAGGCATTCACATGACTCTTCGATGGCACCGCGGAGCGCAAGCATGATGGTGGTAGTCTCGTTCCCCTTATCTTTCGTATCAAGGACAATATGACGACAAATATCCTCGTCACTTATGATACCAATTGCTCTGAACACGATGAAGAGTGGGATTGGTGTCTTGATTCGCGGAATTTGTAGCGAAATCGCATTTCCTAGCCCGTTGTTCTTACTGGAGATAAACATGCTTATTTGCTTTGGTGAGATACACTTGAAGTCGGGGACAGATTTGATCTCCGCCATCCAACTCCACTTGGTGTTGTTCTTAGCCACATTGAAACACTGGACGCGATTCTCCGCAGCACGCTCTTGTCCGAGACACGTCTTCTCCGAACCATTGATGATGAAATATCCACCAGGGTCCATATGACATTCTCCCGTTACGCTACACGGGACATGCTTGTATTGTTCAAGCACACATACGGATGAGCGAAGCATTATCGGGAGCTTTCCAATGTGTACCCCAGGAATGTTTTTGTAGAACATTTGTTCAGACTCACACTTATCTCCTGAACGCACAATGTATTTGATATTCATATCCAATGTCATTACCGAGGAGTATGTGAAATTCCGCAACCTCGCCTCTTGCGGAAACATCAGTTTGGTGGCACCGTTGTTTTCGTGTATCTGCGAACGATGAATCCCGAATTTATCAAACGTGATGAACATTTCCAACCGATACTTATTGACCTCCGGAACAAAGTCATGCTCGGACTTCACGTGTAGAGGGTTGAACATAGCAATCGTCTTAGGTATCTGCACTTGTACGAAATCGTTGTATGATTCAATCTGGTGCCTCACTGCTCGCTGCAAATGCGTTCCCGAGAAATACGATTCTATTACCTTCCACGGGGCACCCTTATACTCGGCACCCTTATACTCGGCACCCTTATACTCGGCACCGGCATCAACATTGTTGGTTTTCTCATTCTGTGATAATGACATCATCTCTGGTTTCCCAGACATAATCTGTTGTTTTTCATTTCAATTTATCTTTAAATCGTAACAAAATACATTTGGGGTTCCAACAAAGGAAGTTTTGATAATATTTCAAACGCATTTGTGGAGATAATAGTATTTTTTTCACATAATGTAGTTTATATGGAACAAAAGGTAATCAAATTGAACCCGGCGTTCTTGAACACCGGACAATCAAAATCCGAAACCAGAAGTAAAAAGACAAAATCAATGCAAAAAATAAAATCAAAAACCAATAGTTTAGGGGAGCATAAACTCAGGAAAAAATTAATGTCGCGAATTCACGAGTTCCAGGCAAGAACCGAAGAGAATGCTGAAATAGGCCAGGGTTTTGCTTCCAATTCTGCGGTGAAAGATGTGAAAGACGAGATACAGGTGTTCGATACTGAATTCGACAACTCGATCGGGTTTTTAAAAGAGTTAGCGGAACGAAAAAAACAACGGAAGAAAAAAAGAGACACCATCAAAAACAATCACGGATATGTCAATAAGAATGCAAATGATAAAATCCGTATAAATACTGCGAATCTTACGGCACCACCAGCACCCGTAGCACCCGCAGCACCCGTAGCACCCGCAGCACCCGTAGCACACATCGCAACCGTAGCACCCGCAGCACCCGTAGCACCCGCAGCACCCCATCGCAACCGTAGCACCCGCAGCACCCGTAGCACCCGCAGCACCCGTAGCACCCGCAGCACACATCGCACCCGCAGCACACATCGCACCCGTAGCACCCGTAGCACCCGTAGCACCCGCAGCACATGTAGCACCCGAATTTCCACGGCATAACCAGACAATAAAAATAAAACCTCCTCCACCTTACACATGTTTGAAGAATTCACATTCCGCAAAACCAACGTATCGTCAGTGGATGACACGCGGACACAACCAACCAAACGACGGAAGTAATAAAGAAAATATCAAGATTCACCAGGCCGTCCGCGCGGATGAACCGTCTATTCGAAGTACTAAGTTAGCAGAAATAAAATCGCAATTCAGCGCAACAAACAACAAACAAAGATTGCCGCGCAAAATGCCACGTAAAATCCTCCGTAAAAAGATGATGACCGTGAAACATAAATTGGGGAAAAGCGGACGCAAAGTGTGCGTGCTAATTAAAAACCATAAAACACGCAAACAAATCCAACACGAATGTAGCGCTCTAAAACAAACGAAAATATCAGAAATCCGAAACTATCTTAAAAAACACAATCTGTTGAAGGGTGGAAGCGTGGCACCCAATGATGTTCTCAAGGCAACCTACGAACAAGCTATTTTGGCAGGAGACGTGGTGAACAAAAGTTACGATACCCTGATACATAACTACAACACCAAAGAAGATAAATGAATAGTATAAAGAGTTGCGGGATTAATATAATAACTATGCCCATTGCGGAAGAATATTTAGCCTACACAGCAAAATGGAAAAGAGAGTTAGGAGAGAAAACGATTGTATTAATTCAGGTAGGTTCTTTTTATGAGGTCTATGCGCTGCGTGATCATAATGGCAATATAATAGGAAGTGACATAGAAGAGTTTTCGCGCATTAACGATATGGTAATAGCGTCCAAGTCACGAATGTTTGTAGATAAAAAGCAGGTTCTAATGGCGGGCTTCGGGTTGGCCCAATTGGACAAGTATGTCAACAAAATGCAAGAGCGAGGATATGCCATCGTAATATACAAACAAGACCTACAGGCAAAAAATACAACGCGAAGCCTAGACCAAATAATTTCGCCAGGAACCTTTTTCTCTCCAGATACCGAGAATATATCGAACACGACAATGTGTGTTTGGATAGAGCGGGTGAAAGCCGGAAGGTTCCGCAGTTCGACTTCCATGACAATTGGTATCTCGACGCTCGATATATTCACTGGAAAGAGCACGATGTATCAGACCGAATTGCCATATCATCACAACCCCACTACATATGATGACTTGGAGAGATGTGTTGCCATACACCGACCTATGGAGTGTCTCATTGTCTCGAATATGGAAGACAAAATCGTAAATGATATTGTATCCTTTACGAGTCTTGATAACGCAAAACTACATATCATCGATCCCGAAAGTGAAGGTGTTATGGCAAAGCACGCTTCGAATGCCACGAAGCAGACCTACCAAAAAGAACAATTCAAACGCCTCTATCCCGATTTCTCTGAGGAGAGGATTGTCGAAGCAATCATGCAATCCCACTCGCTGGCCACGCAATCTTTCGTATTGCTTCTCGATTTTGTGTGTCAGCACAACCCCCATCTTGTAAGTCGTCTTACCGAACCATCGTTCGAAACGGGGGCAAACGAGTTGGTTCTTGCGAACCATTCGCTGACGCAATTGAATATATTAGAGGACCAACGTCATGCTGGCAAACTCCGTTCAGTTGGAGCATTTCTCAACAACTGCGTCACCACGATGGGCAAGCGAAAATTCAGTTACGACCTGCACCACCCTATCACGAATACGGTGGTGCTCAACGAATCATACGAGGTTACGTCTTGTGTAATGCGGACGAAGGAATGGCTCAATTACCGAAATGAACTGGTTGGTATTCGCGACCTCGAAAAGTTGTCCCGCAAAATCGCAATGAAGCGTGTAACACCCAAAGATATGGCGCTCCTTTGCGATGATTTACAAAAGGTTTTGAACCTTTGTGAAATGACAAACGCAGAACAGAGTGGTCTAGTAAATGAATACACTATGAAAAACGGAGAACCGTCTGCCTATTCTAGCGATATAATCAAATCGCTGGAAAGCACCTTTGAACTTGATAAATGTCTTCACGTAAATGATACGTCGGTAGAGAGAATAGCAAACATGAATACCCAACACATGACGTTCATCAAATGTGGTGTGTCCGAACAAATAGACAGTCTCGTGAACGATTGTTTGAACAGTCGTCTTCAACTCGAAGCCATAGTGTCGGAACTTTCCGGAATGGTTTCAATTGTTGAGGGCAAGAGCAAGGGCACCAGCACCAGCAAGGGCACCAGCACCAGCAAGGGCACCAGCAAATATGTGAAATTACATGAAACCGCAAAATCTGAGCCAATGATTATGGCAACAAAACGTCGCATTACGCTTTTGAAGTCCTACATCAGCAAACTGAAAGACAAGACAATACAAATTGAATATATTGCTCATGATGGTACCACTACATCATTCGATTTGAATTTGGCCGAACTCGATTACTGCACAATAGGAACGAATAAAAAGGACGAGATTATTTGTAATAATGTTATAAAGTCAATAACTTCCAAGGTTCAAAAGTCAGTCGACGATCTGGCAATCGGTATTAACACGTTTTGGAGGGACTATGTGGATGGATTGGTGGAGAGATTAGACGCAATGAAAGTGATTACATCTTACATCACAATGATGGATGTGTTACAATGCAAGGCATATACCGCACACAAGTTTAATTATTGCAAACCGGAAATCGTAGAGGGAAAAGAAAAGGCGTTCTGTTCATTCACTGGAATACGCCACCCGCTCATAGAGCACATCCAAACAAGCGAGGTGTATGTTACGAACGACCTTACACTTGGAGACGTCGAATCTGAAGACGGGCTGCTTCTCTACGGAACAAACGCAGTTGGAAAGACTAGCTTCATCAAATCGGTGGGCATTTCCGTTATCATGGCGCAGGCTGGTCTTTTCGTTCCGTGCGCATCATTTAGGTATTCGCCGTATACCTACATATTTACGCGAATATTGGGGAACGACAATTTATTCAAGGGTCTCTCGACATTCGCGGTAGAGATGTCAGAACTCCGCACTATCATTACACTATCAGATGAAAATAGTCTTATCCTCGGCGATGAATTGTGTTCTGGAACAGAGAATGATTCGGCGCTCAGCATATTTACGGCAGGTATCGAAACGCTTCACAAAAAGAGAAGCACGTTTATGTTTGCGACACACTTTCACGAGGTCACCCATTACGACGAGGTGACCTCGTTGGAAAGACTGAAGTTCGCGCACATGGCGGTGCTTTATGACCGTGAAAATGACACATTGGTATACGACCGAAAACTGAAGGAAGGTTCGGGTAATACGATGTATGGATTGGAAGTATGCAAATCGCTCAGTATGCCCGAAGAATTTCTCTCGCGAGCACACGATATTCGCACAAAATACAACAAATCCGCGCAGGGATTATTATCGCAAAGTGCGAGTCGTTACAACAAAGGAAAATTTGGCGGTAAATGTGAAATATGTAATGTGAACCACGCAACAGAGGTACACCATCTACAGCACCAAGCGCGGGCAGATACAGAAAACGGTTATATATCAACATTCCACAAAAACCATCTCGCCAATCTCATCAACATTTGTGAGAAATGTCACACAAATATCCATCGTGACAATAAAGAACACCGTGTCCAAAAAACAACACGCGGATACAAAATAGTCGAAATTTAATCTCTCCACCCATTGTATATAAAGTATGGTCAACAACGCAACTAATAACCATCCGTCTATGGTGATCTTACCATTGGTTATCATATTGGTCGCATACATATTTACATTGAACAAATCAGAAGAGTTCGCTAGGTTTATGAGCGTTTTCAATGAGAACATCGAGAAGGTAGTATTCATTATTTTGGCAATGTTGGTTGGAATATACTTGCTTCGTATGCATGGTATTGGTGCGGAAGCATTTTGTGGTGCCGATAATCCGTCGCAGGAGGATGAATGGTGCAAATCTCTTGTGTCGGGTAAGAATTGCACCTCTACGAGTTGCTGTGTTTTGTTGAATGGAACGAAGTGCGTTGGTGGGTCTAGCAAAGGACCCACTTTCTTGACGAAGAACGGCGCAAATATCGATTTCGATTACTTCCAATACAAATCCAAAAATGACGGTTCTGTTCAATGTAGAGGAAAATGTCCCAAATAAGTATACTCTGTCATTTAATCAATATGCAATAAATTAATTTATAAAAATTGATTTATATAATATTAATCACAGTTATATATATCAACTATGATTATTCCCGTTAAGTGCTTTACGTGTGGCAAAGTCCTTGCGAATAAATACCGCTATTACGAACGTGAGGTGCGCAAGAGAAATATGGCGAATTCGGCAAACGTAGACGATGTTGTCTATCTTACCGAAGATAATAAAGACAAGACGCCCAGCGGAGAAGTTTTAGACAATCTCAAATTAGACAAGATTTGTTGCAGGAGGCATATGTTGACACATGTTGACATTGAATAAAAATATAGCAATTATATATACGTATTGATGGGTCGTTCTAATTACAGACGCACGAAACGCAAGAGCACGCGCACATACGCGAAGCGCAAGAGCACGCACGCGAAGCGCAAGAGCACACGCGCGAAGCGCAAGAGCACGCGCCGGCAACAGAATGGAGGTCGGAGCACATTTCTTCCTAGTGATATGGTGAACATGACCCGAACTATGTCTTCGGGTCTCGGTGGCGTAATGGGTGCCATAAAGGGCGTAGAATTGGCACCGCATCCTGGACCAACGCTAGGACATCTTATTTCCAGATAAACAAGACAATAATATATTTCATTAATTTCATTATTTTATTATTTCCATTCGATTTTCGTTTCATTTTATTTTTTCCTCGCGCTATTATATAATGAAACTCGTTAAAAAGATTCAGAAACTTTGCACACCGGCATACGTTTATTTAGTAATTTCGGTGGTTGGTATGATTGCGATGATGTTTCAAAACGCAGGAAATACGAACACCTACTGCGTAGGAAACTTTGAGTGCGAGGTTCCGAATACTGCCGCGGTCTTCATTGCGGAGGCGATATATATCGCGTTCTGGACCTTTATATTGAACGTGCTTTGCAAGGCAGGTTACAAGAAGGTGTCCTGGTTCGTTGTCTTGATACCATTTGTTTTGATGGCGATTCTTATTGGCATGATGATGTTGAATGGTCTTCGTGTTTAGACAACATTACAACATTACAACATTACAACATTACAACATTACAACATTACAACATTACAACATTACAATGTTTTTATTCTTACAATGTTTTTATTCTTATTATATTATCTTGCTATCTCGGTAATAATAAGAAATACGGTCTAAAAAATAGTGAATGTATATTATATATGACTGAAGAAGAGAAAGGGGGGGAAATCGATGCCAAAATGATTGACATAGAAATGATAGACCCAACTGATGCGGATGTGGACGCGGGCGCAGACCCAACTGATGCGGATGTGGATGCGGGCGCAGACCCAACTGATGCGGATGCGGATGCGGGCGCAGACCCAACTGATGCGGATGCGGATGCGGATGCGGATGCGGATGCGGACTCAAACAGTATAGATGTAGATAGAACAAACCTCTTTGTGGAGAGAGTGGTTGACAAATACTTCGAAGACAACCCCGACTCATTTGTCAAACATCATCTAGACTCCTACAATGAATTTTTCACTGGTGGCGGGATAAACCGTATCTTCAAAGAAAAAAATCCAATCCGCATTTCGAAAAATCATCCGAAGCAAGATGATGGGAATGCGGATAATAAAAACACCTCTGATTACGCCACAACCGAAGATTTTGACAAACAATGTAATATATGGTTAGGTGGTAAGGACGGTAGCAAAATTTATTTCGGTAAACCAATCATTTACGATGACGAGCGCGCACATTACATGTATCCTAATGAGGCGCGATTAAGAAATATGACCTATGCTTTTACAGTTCATTACGACGTTGAGGTGGAATACTTTATCAAAGAACAAGGAGGGGAACATTCGGAGACACCGGCAAAAACCATAACGATTGAAAAGGTATTTCTAGGAAGATTCCCTGTGATGTTGATGTCGGATTTGTGTATATTAAAGGGGCTCGCACCACAAATGCGTTTTGAACTTGGCGAGTGCAAAAATGATCGCGGTGGTTATTTCATCATTGACGGAAAAGAGAAGTGTATTGTATCCCAAGAGAAATTTGCGGATAATGCGCTTTATGTGAGGGACAAGGTGAATGATACATACAGCCATTCGTCGGAAATAAGGTCGGTGTCGGAGGACCCATCGAAGCCCGTCCGCACCCTTCAAGTGCGCATTGTTGCTCCGAGCACCACTTATCGCAATAATCAAATCGTTGTAAATGTCCCGAATGTGAAGAAACCAGTTCCACTGTTCATCATGATGCGCGCGTTAGGAATTGAGTCCGACAGGGAAATCATAGAAATGTGTTTGCTCGATATGGAGCGTAATAAAGAGTTGATTGATATATTTATTCCCTCGATTCACGACGCGGGAAAGATATTCAATCAAGAGATGGCGCTCACTTACATTGGGTCACTAACAAAAGGGAAAACATTAGACCACGCTTTTGAAATCGTGAGCAACTATTTTCTGCCTCATATTGGCGTGATGAACTTTCGCGACAAGGCCTTCTTTCTCGGACATATGGTGAAGAAACTATTGGGTGTTTTCACCAAACAATCGAAGCCGACAGACCGCGACAGTTTCCGTTTCAAACGAGTGGAGTTGCCTGGCGCCCTGTTGTATGATCTTTTCAACGAGTACTACACGATACAGCAAAGAGATATCTTCAAGAAGATCGACGCGAAGTATCACTTTGATAAAATCAGTTTTACAGACGAAAAATTCACAACACTCGTCACGAACGAGAACTATCGCGATTACTTTTCCGATAAGATCGTCGAGTCAGGCATGAAACGCGCATTGAAAGGAGATTGGGGTGGAGCGGTGCATACGAAGCGTGTGGGTATTGTGCAAGACCTGAATCGATTGACTTTCAACTCCGCAATGTCGCATCTCCGCAAAGTCAATCTTGATATGGACGCCAGTGCCAAAGTGGTTGCACCGCGCCATCTCCATTCGTCGCAGTGGGGTATTATCGACCCACTCGACACGCCCGACGGTGGAAACGTGGGACTACACAAGCACATGTCGATAGCTGCTTCCATTACATCGGGAACTTCAGCAGAAAGTATTATAGAGTGGTTGCAAACAAACAAAAACAAAAATATCAATATGAGAAAACTTGGCGACTTGTTTCCTCGACAAGTCGGGGGTAAAACAAAGGTCTTTGTAAATGGTAGATGGATAGGTATAGTTGATAATCCAAAGGAAGCCGTTGACATCCTCAAAAAATATCGCCGAAGCAATCTAATACCGCTCCACACAAGTATCGGTTGGTTTGTTGCGGAAAACGCAATAGAAATATTCACGGATTCTGGACGGCTATGTCGCCCCATATTTTATATCGACAATAATAAGGCAAGTTATGACAGGGACAGCGTGAGCGAATATATTGAGAAGAATGGCTTCACTTGGAAACAGTTGGTCGGCGGTTTTGCTAAGAAAAAAAGGGAGCGGGCGAATAATATCGAGTGCCTTGCGGTTGAAGAGTTATATGATACCGATAATCTTGATGAGTTGAAAGAGACCCAGTCTGTTATCGAATATCTTGACACGTCTGAATCCGAGACCTCGCTTATATCGATGCGCCATGACGCGATTAATGAGAAGCGATATACTCATATAGAAATTCACGCAGCCCTTGCGCTTGGCGTGATGGGGAATCAGGTGGTGTTTCCGGAGAATAACCCGCTTTCTCGTAATTTGTTTGCGTGTGGACAAATGAAGCAAGCCGTATCGCTTTACCATTCAAACTTTCAGACGCGCATTGATAAAATGGGCGTTGTCTTGAATAACGGACAGGTTCCCCTGGTGAAAAGTCGGTTTTTGAAGAAAATTAACAACGAGGAACACCCATACGGAGAGAATGTCGTTGTAGCAATTATGTGCTATTCCGGATATAATGTTGAGGATTCAATCTTGTTCAACGAGGGTTCCGTCAAGCGAGGATTGTTCCGAACTACTTACTACAATTCATATGAGGACCGCGAGGACAGTTCGAAAGTGGGCGAGACGCAAGTTGACTCCAAATTCGCGAACATTGAGACTGAAAGTGTCACTGGACTAAAAACCGGGTTTGATTACGGCGAACTAGATGCGAATGGTCTGATTCGCGAGAACACAATGGTGGACGAAAACACCATTCTCATTGGAAAAATGCAAACCAACATATCAGAACCCGACGTCTCGACGGATGCGTCGGTCTCTCCCAAAAAGGGACAGCACGGTTTTGTAGATAAGACCTTCCTTAGCGATGGAGAAGAGGGGTTCCGCACCGCAAAAATACGCGTCAGAGACGAACGCATACCAAATATTGGGGACAAGTTTTGCTCGCGATGTGGACAGAAGGGAACCGTCGGGCTGGTTATTCCCGAGGAGAGCATGCCTTTTGCGGAGGATGGCACGCGCCCCGACATCATCATCAATCCACACGCGCTCCCATCGCGCATGACCATTGGTCAGTTGGTTGAGACGCAGATGGGCAAGGCCTGCTCCATCCTAGGCGGATACGGTGATTGCACGGCGTTTATGAACAAGGGTCCCAAGCACGAGTTCTACGGAAAGATACTGACAGATTCCGGATATCATTCGAGCGGATGTCAAGTGATGTATAATGGAGAGAGCGGAGAACAGGTTGAAGCAAACATTTTTGTGGGTCCCACATACTACATGCGGTTGAAGCATATGGTAAAAGACAAAATAAATTACCGCGCACGAGGACCGAGAACAGCGCTTACGAGGCAAACCGTGCAGGGACGAGCCAACGATGGTGGTCTGCGCGTTGGCGAAATGGAACGCGATTGTATCATATCGCACGGTGCGACCAGGTTCTTACAGGAGTCTATGCTCGAAAGAGGCGACGATTATTGTATGGCCGTGTGCGATTTGACCGGAATGGTGGCGATATATAACGAGAATAAAAACCTGATGCTGAGTCCCTTTGCCGATGGACCAATCAAGTTCTCCGGAACATTAGACGAAGGAATGAGCGTTCACAACATCACCAAACACGGAAGATCGTTCAGCGTCGTCCGCGTCCCTTATGCGTTCAAATTAATGCTTCAAGAACTTCAAACGATGAACGTGCAAATGCGTATAGTAACGGAGAATAATATTGACCAAATAACATCCATGTCGTTCTCTAACAATGTTGTGAAACTTCTTGGAAACGGAGCAACTCCTCAGACTGTGGTGGAGGCTTCTAGAGAGAAATTGGTTGATAAAACAGAGGA
>Ga0209832_1001206_pt1 | contig 14319 bp, 1 predicted proteins | sample COGITO_mtgs_1104_2_FD_185516 | JGI IMG/M metagenome (GOLD analysis project Ga0209832, IMG submission 185516) | Pelagic marine microbial communities from North Sea - COGITO_mtgs_110407 (SPAdes) (version 2) | ecosystem: Environmental > Aquatic > Marine > Epipelagic ...
CCCCCTGCCCCATCTGGCGACCATTTCCTCTCCCCCCGTGATTCCCGCGGCATACTTTTTCATCCTCTCAGCTAAATTCTCGCGCGTGAAGAATTCGTCATCTTTGAACTTACTCTTGCTTCCAGCGTCTGAGTTTGAGTCTAAGTCAATATCAATGTTTGAGACGCTTCTCACGCTCCCCAGCCTCTTCGCTTCTCCTCCTTTAAGCAGCTCTCCCGCGACTGTCCTCAAGTTCCTGTAAAACTCGGCGACAAAAGCAGGGGACGAGTCGCTCCAGTTTGCCATATCCCCCCCATGGGTTTTGATATGGCTGACTGTATGGACCAGAAGCAAAGTAAGATCCCCACCTCCTCCTACCCTATCAGCTCCTCCAACCCTACCAGAGTGGACATAAAGCTCTCCAACAGATGCATCCCACCGGCAGCTGTTTTTGAAGGCATTGCTATTCTTGAAGGTGTTAATCGGGAGACTCTTGGCAAGGACGATTCGCATCGTCTTGTCCATCCCGAGAATCTTGAGTACTCTTCTTGCCTCCTTCAACCACATCTTATCCGCTACGCTCATATCCGATAATTTTTCTAGCTTACTTCCGTGTACGGGCAGGAGCATAACGTCCTGGGGATCTTGATATGAATCATCCTGTAAGTTTTGATTCTTCTCGGTGGACCGATACTTCTCAATTGTCCGAAGCATCCCCTCGATTCCTTCAAGCTTTTCCATGACCCAGGCGGGCGGGGCGCCTCCCGCTTTCCTTTCGCCAAGGCTGCCACCACTCAAGTCCGTTTTTTCGGACATGAAACCCTTCTTCTTGAGCATCAGCACATTCTTAACCAACTTCCCGCCCTTCAGCCACCTGCTCTTTGCCCCCCTGACCACGTCTTTGTCAACACTCGAAATCATGGCTCCTTCTGCCTTGCTCACTTCCAGGGCACCCTTAGCGCAGCCTTCAAGAACGCTGATCTTTTTGTCCAAGTTCGTCTCCTTGTTGAGCAGCTCTTTCCTCTTCTTCTCCTCCAGCATGAGTCTTTTCCTCTCCTTCCTCTTCCGGAGCTTTTCTTCCAGCTTCCCCTTCTGTTCTTTGGCCTTATTATCCATCTCCTCCACGACCTTTTTGTGATCTTCTTCGAACTGTTTCTTGAGCTTCTCTTTCTCCTCCTCGTTCGCGCTATTATCCATCTCGGCCATCTTCTGCTCCATTTCCAACCTGTGGGCTTCCTCCATTCTCTTCTTCCTCTCCTCTAGCGCCTCTGCTGCTTTAATCTTTTCCTTCTCAAGATTTTCTAAGTTCTCTTTCTCCATCCTCTCGAGTTCCAGCTTTGTTTTTCTCTCAATATCCTCCATTTGCCTAACCTTTTCTTCCTCAAGTTTCGCTATCTTCTCTCTCTTCTCCCTCTCGATCGTCTCCTGCCTCTCCTTAATTTTCTCCGCCGCCCTCTTTGCGTCGATCTCCAACTCTTTTTCGCTCTTATCGCTAATCGCAAGGCAGGCATTCCTTATCTCCCCGAGCTGCCTGCTCCTGAGGGCAAGCTGCACTTCCATGTGCGCCTCCTCGCATTCCGCCTGCACTGCCTTCTCTGCCTCCTCTCTCTTTCCCAAAAAGTCTTCGTCAAGTCGCGCGAGTTTCTCGGAGCGGACTTGTTCCGAGAGATCAGCGCACAGGATTTTCTTCCGCTGGGCAGACTTTTCATCAAACACCTCGTTCAGGGCCTTCCGGAGAAGGCCGCTCCTCTCCCTGTATTGTCCTGAAAGCATAGCGGATGTCTCGCGAGCGTGGCGTGATGCAAACACCCTCTGAACGGCTGTCTGGATCATAACGTCAGGGACGAAGTCCGACTCCGCGATGACGGCGATAACGCTGCTTTCCCAGTCGACTCCGTCCGTCGCGTCGGCAGAGTGCGAATGAATGACTTCTGCAAGCTTTTCCTCCCAGGGCTCGCGTGATGTATCCGAGGGGTCGCTGCTAGAACCGGCACTTAAGTTACCAATAATCATTGCCTCTTCTTGTTCGAGCTTCAAATTCATCCTTTCCTCCTCCTGCCTCTTCTGGAGTTGTTCTCTTTCTTTTTTGAGCTTTAGTTTCGCCCTCCTTTCTTCCAGCTTCTTTTTCTGCGCCTCCTTCTTCACGTTGAGCTCTGCCTTCCCCATCTTCTCGAACCACTCGTTCTGACTCTTGATATTTTCGAGCTTCTCCTTCAATTTAGCCTCCTCCCTCTCTTTCGCCTCCCTCGCAGCGATGTCTGCTGCGCTTTCTGCCGCTTCTTCCTTCGCAGTGATGTTCTTTTCGAGCGCATCCATCTCCTCCTGGATATGCTGCTTCTCCAACTTGTCCCTCTTCTCGGAGATCTCGTCCTCCACTTTTCTCATGCTTTCTCTCTTAATCTCCTCGGGATCGACCTTTCCTGGTGATCCCAGGGCAATCTCATTCTCCGCCCGAGCGGCTGCTTCCGCACGAAGCTTCTCAATCTCCTCCTCCAACCTTTCTCTCTCTTTCACCCTTTCTTCTTCCATTTTGGCCAACTCCGCATCCATGCGGGCCCTTTCTGCTGCCCCAGACTGGGCCAATGCAACCTGGCCTTCCAAGATAGCCTTTAGTTGCATCTCAATAGTACTAACCGAGGCGCCCGCCTCCGAGCTTTCCTCACCTGCTTTCTCTACCCGGTGAATCACTTCCACAATGTCTTTCTCTGCTTCCATGGAGGCGGCTTTCTCCTCCTCCTCCACTGCTTTCTTGATTGAGGCACTATCTGCACCTTTTTTCTTCATCTCTTTCTTTCGAGCGGCGAGCCTAAGTACGTGTTTTTGTGTGCGCAAGCGTCGTGAATATGCGTTAGATCGAAGACGATACATACGCTAAGACAGAAATCATCGCAAATACACCGCCTCGGCCTTTTGCACTCACCTCTCTCTTAGCTTTTCTTTCTGAGCTCTCTTTTTCGCGGCAATCTCTCCCTCTATTTCCTTGGTCGCGAGTTCATTTTGCTCCTTAAGCTTGGCAAGCTTCTCATTATCACTCAGCTTCTTATCATCTCCTCTCTTCTGCTCCTTCTCCTTCATCTGAACCTTCATGGACTCTTTCTCCTCTATATTTTTCATCGCCCTTGCAATTTCCTTCATGTGGTTAGCTTTCTGTTCCTCCAGTTCCTTTTCAATCTCGACTTCATCAACCCCCACCTTCCCCCTCTCCTCCCTGATCGCTCCTTGTTGCTCGTTGAACCTCGCCTCCATCTTTGCTAGCATAATATTCCTTTCGGCCGCCATCTCTTCCTTCATTAAGGCGATCTCCTCTCTGTGCTGGCCCTGAAGAATCGAGAGAAGCTCATCGCCCTCTTTAAAGGAAGTGGTGATAAGCTCTTCTTGAGTGACGACTGTATCCATTGTGGAGTTGCGAAGGGAGTTCATCTCCACTTCAAGCTTGGCTACTTCGAGAGAGTCTTGAGCAGCCTCTTCCACGTCAGAAACAGTGTTGGTACCCCCATCCTGCTGCTTTCTGAGCTCTCTCGCAGCCTTCCTCGCCTTAAGCTTGTCGTTGAGCGCTTTTTTTCTCTTTGCCTTATTCGCCTCCAACTCATGCTCTAAAACGAGCATGCCCTTTTCATGCTCCTCTTGAATTTTATTCAGCTGATCTTTGAAATTGATATCTCCTCCTTCCTCTTCCATGATTGCAGCCTGCAGCACCTTTTTCTCCTCCACCTCCTTCTCCATACTTTTCTTCTGCTCCCCCTCCATTGCCGTAATCGCCGCGATTTCATCCCCCTTGGCGTCCTCCATCGCTTTGTTGATTTCCTCGTCTCCAGCGCCCTCCTCAACCATCTTGGTTCTCATCTTCTCCCTCAACACCGCCATCTCCGCCTCAAGAACTCCCTTCTCTCTGGCGAACTTGGCTTCCAAACCCGACTTCAGAAATATAATTTCCTGAGCGTGCAGCGCCTCGACCTTTGAGATCTCCGCTTGAGACTCTACCTCGGTACGAGCAGAGGTGGAGATATCAGCGGCGGCATTACTGTCGACATTGACACCCCGGGAAGCGACAATAGCCAAAGCTCTCTCCGCTTCCTGTTCTAAATTCTCCTCAAGCTCCCTTCTCTCTGCTTCGAATTCCTTTTCAACCTTTGTCATCTCCCTCTCGACAATTTCCTCGTCTACAGCCTTCCCGTCTATGGCTTGACTCAATTTAGCCCTCTTCATCTTCCTCTTGGCTTCAAGTCGCTGTCGGAGGGCCCTTCTCTTCTCCGCGGCAGCATCGGCCATCTCCCCCTTCAAAATAACAGTCGCGCGATCGTTCATGTCCTTCAGCCTAGCGAGCTCCGCTAAATACGTATCTTCTCCTTCCCCTTTGCTCTCCTTAACTTCTTTCAACGCCTCTTGTTGCCGACTCTTGCACTCGTTCGTGACCTTTTCTTTCTCTTCTTCGATACTTTTCTCGAGGCGGTTGATTGCATTCATATCCTGTGTGAGGGCGAGGTTTTCGCTGGCGGCGAGCTGCTCAGCGGTGGCTCCACGGGCTGCAAGCTTCTGGTTTTTGGACGCCTTCTTCGCGGCAAGCCGGGCGCGGAGCACATCTCGCTGCCGGCGTGCTGACAGTTTCAGATCTTCTTGGAGATTCGCAAGCTCGGTGGCGTGGATGCCCTTCAATTTAGAGAGATAATCAGATTGAGAGTCGAAGTCAGATTCAGGACCAGCTTGTGCGCTGCCGCCAACGATGGCAGACTCGTGCCCTTTCATGACTGTTGCGATCTTCTGGTCAATTTTCTCTTCCTCCTTCTCGCACATCTCCCTCTCTTTCTCATCGAAGGCCCTCATTTCCATCTCGAGCTCAGCATCAATCTCCTTTCCTCCTTTCTCAGGTCCCTCTGCCTTGAATTTTGCCTTTAGATCGGAACGTTTCTTCTTCCTCCGTGCCTCAAGCCTCTTTCGGAGGGACGCCTTTTTCTCCTTGCCGTTCCTCTCCAACTCCCTCTGAAGTTCTCTCAGCCTCTCATCGTGAAGTTTTTTCAACCTTTCCACCTCCCCCTTGTAGTCAGCTTTCCCATCCACTGTCTTGGCTAGCCTCTCTTTCTCCGATGTAATAATTTCGATCTTCTCTTCCCGGATAATCTTTTCCAGTTCTCCCCTATCCTCCGCGTCTTCCTTGTCCATCTCCCTTTCAGCATTTGCCAGTTCACTTTCCGAGCTAGAAAATGAGGATAACGCCGCCTTCTTCTGTGCACGCCTGGCAGCAATACGAGCCTCGAGAGCCGAACGAGCGGAGCTATGCTTATCAGCCATTACAAGCTGCAGACGTGCGAGTTCCTTGTTGTGCATTTCCAGGAGTTTTTCCCTCATCTTGTCGTCCGCGTTATCGTCATCCTCCAACTTTTCCAACCCTGTCATCTCTACTCGCTTCATTTCATCAATCGCATCAGACATCAGGTCTGCTTGCAGCTTGTCAATTTGTTCCCGAGTGGACATCTCTTCCCTGTGCAATTCGTCCTCCATCTCAGCAAGTTCTTCCTTCTCTTCCTCTTCGCTAATAAGCCCCTCCTCCTTCTTCCTAGCCAAAGCCCTTTTTTTAGCCTCTCTCTGCTTTTCCAAACGGTCAAGCAGAAGGCGGTGCTTATCTTCCTTCTCCCTTTGCAGGTCATCTTGTAAGATTTTAAGGCCCTCAGAATGGTCATGGAGGATTCTTGCCTTCTCCTTTGCCATCTCTTTCAATGCACAGTCCTTTGACGAAGCTGCCTCTTCTCGAACACTTCTCTGCCTCTCTTCCATCTCCTGCATTTTCTTCTCCTTCTCCACATTCTTCTCCGCGACCAATTCCATGACCTCTCTCTCATCCTCAATTTTCCCTTTCTTCTCTTCCTCTTCAATCTCCTCTCGGGACATGACCCCCTCTGCTTCCTTCTCAGCCCTCAGCCTCTTCCTCTTCTGTGCCAACCTGAAACGCAGTCTCTCCTGCGCCAAGTCTGCGTCCCGATCCATGGCGTGATTGAGACTGTCCAATTCCGCCTTGTGTTGAGCAATGAGCTTGCTGCTATAGTCAGCGTCCACGCCGTCCTTCCTGGTGCCCTCGTCACCGGCCTTAAGCATATCAAATGCTGTCCCCAAGATGTCCACGCTCTCTGGAAGTTTCGGGCTCACCCCCATTGCCTCGCCTTCTTCTTCTACCCCCTTTCCCCCTCTCAGCTTACTAATCTCCCCAAAAAAGCCCTTCATGTCCTCAAACTCCTTCTTCGCCTCCTCTTCCATTCTCCTGAACAAATCCTCCATAGTCGCGGCCAGAGAACCCCCCGCCCAAGTACTATGCCTCATCTGCTCATCCTGCGCCATCCGCAGGCGCTTCACTTGGCGTTTCCTTGACGTCTTTTGCGCCAATATCAGGCGTCCCATCTTTGCCTTGCTCTCAGCGTCGAATTCCGCCAGCTCCTCTGGATCCGCAATGGAAGCTCGGGAGTGTTCGTTGTGGGCCAGCAGCAGAGCCTTGGAATGGGACTCTTGTCGAGAGAGCCGTGAATGGAGGAGGTCGTATTCTACCTCAGCACAGAGCCGTAGCAATGCCTTTGGGTCCGGCTTTCGCGCGGAGGCGGTGCCCCGTGATTTCCCCTTGCGCCGCCGCGATTTTTTGTTGCGAGGCGCAAAGACGTCGTTCAGGACAGACCAAAGAAGGCAACCCTGGCGGGCTTTTTCCAAAGATTCTTCTCTCTTCGACTCTTCCAATGATAGACCGCACTTTTGGCACTCCTTGGCGACCTCAAACTCCTCTTCTCTCATCTTCTCACAAAACGACTCCTTCTCCTCTTTGAGCGCTTTCGCAAAGCTTCCGGCACCGCCGTTGACACAAGCACCGAACACCTCACCCTGGCGCTTGGACTCAGTGTCCCGTAAAGAGGCGAGATTGTTAGATAGCACCGACAAGATTTCCCCCTCCTCTTGCTTGTCTTTCTCATCCTGTTCTTTGAGCAGGGATGGTATTTCTTCAGGCACTGAGCAAGATTGCACCAAGGAAACGCGCCTGGAACCCAGAGCGCAACGAAGCTTCCCGAGACGGAGACGCCGCTTGCGGGATTCTACCATCTCGAGAGAATGCATCGAGTCCATGTGGAGTTTCTTCAGCGCAATCTTTGCTATTTCTCCATCCTTGTCGGCGCCGCTGCCGCTCTCAGGGCTGCCATCTTCAGAAGAAGTATCGTCAGACGAAAAATCGTCGTCGCTCGTTTCAACGAGGCCAACCATATTTTCCAACAGTAGAGCTTCTTCAAGCTCTTTCTTTTGCCTGATTTCGAGATCCGCCAAGTTTTGGTTGTATTTCTCCGCAATCTTCTGCTTCTGCTCCGAGTCTCCTACACTGCCTTTTCCTTCGCCTTGCTCATCTTCTTCCGCAAGCATCAAATTTTTGAGTTCTTCTTCCTGCCTGATCTTCTCGATCTCGAGTGCGTCCTCAATAGCCTTCCTATCGTCTTCGCAACTTTCGACGATTTTCTCCCTCTCTAAATCGTCTATTCTGTCTTCCATATTTTCAAGTAGGTCAAGTGTCTCCTTCTGGCGGTTAGAAGCCATGGTGATGTCCAGCGAATGGCCGGCAGCTTGCGTCTGCACCAACTCCTTGTTGATTTCCGAGAGAGGCTTGTTCCGAAGCGTATCTAGCGCCTTAAGTGCCTTCTCTTGAATCAGGTTAACTTTCTGCCCGCTTTTGGTGGAGGGAATGCCACCGCCGCTAGTGCCACCATCACCATTTCCTCCAACCGCAAGCTCTACGGCAAGGTCAAGATCTTTCCTCTTTTCCCCTGCGGTCTTTCTCAGCTCTTCGACCTTGGTCCTTCTCTTCTCAAACTTTTCTTCCACTTCCCTTAAAGCCTCTATCAACTGCTTCAGCAAACTCTCAAACTGTAAGAATCCCCGGTCCATTATTTTCACCTGGAATTGTGGCTCGGAGACTAAGTTTCGTCGAGTCACCCCTTCTAGGTCCCCTAGCGCCTTACCAAACTTCGGCGCTCGTTCCGCAAACTCCCTCAGTAACTTGGCAGTAGCTCTTGCCTCCGCGTCCGTCTCGAGGTTTGCCCTCGACACAATCTCGAGGCCGTCACTTATGGACGAGGGAAGGGTGACAGATGGGAGAGAAGAGATTGTTTGATCCCACATCTTTTGAAAACGATTGCTCCGGCGGTTTTCAGCGTCGAGAGAGGAAGAAAGATCCCCCACGACCAACGCTCTTATGCCAGAAAGCTCAGACGACAAATTTTTAAGCGTTTTGCTCCACATCTTGCTCGTGCCTGAGTCAGCAAAACCACCTGTCAGGTTATCCTCCGTTTCATCAATATCTGTCTTGTTCACGTCAGCGTCAGCGTCAGCGTCAGCGTCAGCGTCAGCGTCAGCGTCATCAACAGCGTTAGAGTCAGCGTCAGCACCAGCAGTAGCACTAGCAGTAGCACCAGCAGTAGCACCAGCAGTAGCACCAGCAGTAGCATCAGCATCAGCACCAGTGTCATTCCTTAAGACTTCCAGTATCTCATTAGTGATATCCTTAGCTATTAGTCCAGGCCCCTTGTCGAGGAGTTCGATCAACCCCTTGAGCCTCCGGGTGACTTCATCTTCCTTAGCGGCCACTTTACCCTCGAAGAAACGTCTCTGCGCACTAGAAGTCGAGATAAGGTCCAGGAGTTTGAGGTTAGCTTTCCGAACGGGGTTGGCACCACCTTCTGTTCCCCCCCCTCCATTCAAGGCGACTTCACCGATCATACGTTTCAGCTCATCTGCCTCGTCCGAAACAGTCTGTGAGAGGGCGGAGTGAAGTTGGATCTGTTTGTTAAACTCCTTCTCCACAATTTGGTGATGACGCTCAAGACTTTCCATCAGTTCCCGGATGTCACCCTCATCAGCGCTGACGCGCTGGTCGTACATCGACAAGTCTTGCGCTGCATCATCTGAGAGAGGTGACAGACCAGCTTCGCCGCTGCCAGGAACAGTCGTAGGTAATATTTGGGAGTCACGATTGAAAATGTTCCCCTTGTCATGCAGATTCATGAGGCGGCTCTTGAGAGCGTCGTTTCTATAGAGGGCGACACTGGCGCCTTCCGTCTTCCAGGACTGCTTCCTAAAATAGTAGAGTGTACCGACGACCCCAAAAATCATGGTGACGAGACCGAAGATAAGACACGCAATGATGACCCAATCTGGCTCGAGGACAAGATCATTTTCTCTCTGTACATTTGCAGATACCAGAGCAGTCTCAGTCATAGGGTTAAAAGTAGCGTCCGTGTTGCACGCAACAGATAATTCCATGACCGCCACAATTATGGAAATGTCCCTGTTGCTGCTCATGCTAAACACGTAGTTACCTGGAGCGTCGAATGAATGACCGAAGAAAGAGACAGTGCTCGAGCTCGCAGCTAAGTCGGCGAGGTCCCGGAATGCTCCGTAGTCGAAGAGATGGTTGGTGTTGAGAAGACTATCTTTCTCATATATGGGGTAGTTTGTGTTGCTTACACTCATTAATAGACTGTCACCGAGTTGCAAGCAGATGACAGGATTTTTGATGCTTGGGGTGACTGGCTCTGAGGACGATGTTGACTCCAGCAGTCTACCTCCCGACGTTAACGCTGACTGCATCACCCTTTCTACCACCCTCTCAACAATTTCATCCTCATCGGTGCTGCCAAAGGCCCGCCTCCCCGACAATCTGTAAGGTCCCCTGTTAACTCTCTTACGTTTTTTCTTGCCAACCTTACTGCTCTTGTTCAAACGCCTCTCTCCAAATTCCTCTTCAAATCTTTCCTGTCCAATCCCAACCCCCTCTTCTAGACTTTCCTCCAAAATACTCCCAAAGATTCCCGAAAATCCTCCTTCATCAACATTCATAGAGTAAACGTTGCATCCCTTGAAACTGCTAGCACAGCTCGGATCATACGGTGTTGAGCATCCATCTATGACGTCATCATCATCTGTGGCAACCAATGAGCTGCAAGTAAGCTCACCGCTGAAATTAGGAATTTCTGAGGAGTCGATGTACCTAAAAATATGCGTGGCGTTGCGAGAGACGAGCATACCGCTTGAGCCGTCGAGAGTAAGGAATGAGCTCGAATCGCGGCAAGAATCATCGCACGTGTCTTCCAAGCTGTCCTGGCCATAACACTCGCATACCCCAATTCTCCCGATAAAATCACCTCCCAAGTCCCCGCACTGAGCAAAGCAGTCTTCCATTGCTCTACAAGTTCCATGCATGTCTCTAACCTCACTGTCAAGGCACCTGTTGTAAACGACAGGTTGACAGTCGACCTCTCCGTCTGCATCGCTTTGCTGCACGTAGTTTTCATCGTAAAACTCAAAGCCAGGCTCGCAAATGCAGAAGCCATCACTCGTCTGAAACGCCCTATTCAACCCTAGGCAGGAGCAGTGCGTGCTCCCTGGCTTGCTCACGCTGCTTGTCGAGCAGCTGAAACACTCTGCCTGTCCTTCTTGATGCTGGTAGTGGTTTTCTTTGCAAAGAAGGCAGTCGGTGACGTTGCTGCTTCCGGTGCGAACGTTGTGAGATCCAGCGGGACAAGGTAGCGCGCTATTGCTTCCTGAGGGGCAATAGTGGCCCTTGGGACAACGGAAACCTTTATCTACCGACGGATCAGAAGGCAAAGCGCTCCTACAACCTTTGAGACAAACATACCCAGGGGTACACTCCTCGCAAACTAATCTCTCCGGGTCCACTCCGAATTTCCCCGCTTCACATGACCTGCAGCTCCCCTCCATTGACACTCTCGTGGAGTTGTCATCGTAGGCACCAATCGTCCCCAGCGGACAAGGCGTCGGTGTGTGGGACATCGGGGGGCAAAAAGTACCCAGAATACAACGAATTGGAGCGGTAGAATTTAAAGGGCAGTAAAAACCAGCCGGACAAGGAATCGCGCTCGCGGTGAGTCCAGGGCAGTAGTACCGTTCTGGACACTGCTGGGGAGTAGCAGAAAGACTAATACAGAGCGATCCTGGTTTGCAAGCCTTGATCTCGATAGTATGATTAGAGCAGTAGTAGCCTCCAGGACAATCGTGACAGTCGTAAATATTCTCGCCCTTCTTGCTGTCACGGTAATACCCTGCAGGACAGCTGGTAATTTCTAAAGCTTTCTCAAGGCAGAATCCTCCCGGGGGACAAGGGAACTTCTCGTAATCAGCAATTCCCTCCTCATCGCACAGATAACCAGCCGGACAAGGCAAGCAGTCATCCAGCTCATCCATGGTGGTCAAGTTATTGTATGTCGCAACGGGGCACATTCGGATCGGTTCGTTCTCCAAACAATAGTGCCCGGGATAGCAGGGAGTAGGGACAGGATCTCCCTCAAAGCAGATATATCCAGCAGGACAGCCTCCGCAGTCGTCCGCCGATACTCCGTGCGTCTCAGACCGAGTCGTGCGATTCTGACACTGGATGGGGTCGCTTGTCGCGTTCTTGCAGTAATGGCCCGGAGGGCACTGACCGCCATCCTGTTGACTCCAGAAACCGTCAATGTCGAAAAGTTCGTGGGATTGATAAGTGACGACAGGATTCGGGACACCATTCCCGCTGCGACAGAAATGCCCCTCACTGCAATCTCCAGAGATCACTCCATCACGACAGAATTTCTTGGAGGGACAAGGAAGGCACTGAGACACATCCTGAAGAGAGAGACTGTTCCCATAGGTACCAATGGGACACTTGATGTGTTTGACCGAACCGCTCGGGCAGTAACCACCGATTTCACAGGGGACGGGGGAGGTGGTATTGCCAGGACACGTGCTCCCTTGTGGACACACAATACAGGAGCTTGCCCCGAAAGATGGGTTGAACGAACCTGGGGCACATCCAATTGCGCTACTCGATCCTCGAAGTGAATATGTACCCGGGGGAGCCGGAAAGCCCGTGACGTAGTCGTTGGGAGTGGGTGTCATAGCACCCCTCAGACAAATGTAGCCGGGTTCACAAAAACCTACACGAGTGGTACGGGATTGATAGTATTTTTTGTCAGTAATTAGAGCATTATTCAATTTCCCATTAATGTTGAAAACCTTCCAAATGAAAAAACTTACCTCCAATATTTGAGGGGTCGTACTCTTTGATAACAAGCAACTCGTCGATTTCATCTATACAAGGGAGACGAATGCGACTCGAGAGGTACTGGTACGTATCCCAATTATGGACGCTGTTGATTACCAACAAGGAGTGACTGATGCAGTTGTTGGAGTTATCTATGTTATTGGACTCAAATCTAACCTCCCACTCCCACACGCTCCTACCGCTATCATCGAGTTCGCCCGTTCTCACCGAAGAAACAGAAACGTCCAAACCTGCTCCTAAGGCCTCCAGGGCATCTTCGACTGTGCTTGCATCGCTCGAATAGGGTATGCTCTCAGTGGTAAGAACTGTCCCGTCGTTCTGCGTGTAGGAGAATGAAATTTCCACGCCGACAAGGTCGCTCGCGAAGTTTGCCGAGACCTCAAGCGATTGGATTTCCCTTTCGTAAAGATCAAAAAGAGGGTCGAAATGACCCGGGTAGACCAAGTGAGAGCCAGTACCACACCAGTGCCCCTCACCGCACAGGTGAGAGGGTTCTGTCAACCCCCTGTAGACGCTCGCCGTGCCTGGAAGAGAAGGCGTGCAATCTGTTGCAGAATTCAACCCCGTTCGATTGCTGAAAGTCGATATAGGGCACAAAAATTCGTGGGGGTGTTTTGTGCCGGGAGGGCAGAAGCTCCCAGCAGGACAAGTTATCGGCCTGTACACATTGTGCAAACAATAATAACCTGCTGGACATACTTTACAGGTCGATTGCTCATACTGGTCTTGGTAATAACCCTCGTCACAGGGAATCATGTCTGAAGATCCGCTTGGACAGTAAAACCCAGGGCTACAACGAGTTCGATTTACCACGTTGTAGCGGCAAAAGGAACCCTCCGGGCATGGCTTGCAAGAGGACTGCCCGTACTCATCTTGGTAACTTCCTGCCGGGCAGGGGATCATGGCGTTGCTCTCGCTTAGGCAGTAAAATGCAGGTTCGCAAACTGCAAAATTTGCTACGTTGTACTCGCAGTAGCCGCCGGCAGGACAAAGCTTACAAGTTGATTGCTCGTACTCATCTTGGTAACTTCCCGCGGCGCAGGGGGTCATTTCGCCGCTCTGCTGTGGGCACATGTAGCCTGGTTGGCACCTGTCTGTGGCCGTGGCGGTGCCTGGGGGGCAAACGAAACCGGGTGGACACAGAATTTGAGGCACCTCAGTGCCATTATTGGGGCAAACGAAGCCGGCTGAGCACAACTTGCAGTCAGATAGTTTGGTATTTCCTGTGCTGTTGCTATATGTGGCAGGCGGACAGCTCTGGGGGCTCACGCTTGCTTCTTCGCAAAAGTGACCTGGAGGACAGATACTCCCGATAAGCAAGTTGGTGGCAGGATCGAGGACGTTCACAGGCGAGGGTGTCATCATCTTTCTGAGGCCGTAGTAACCCTCGTTGATAGGTCCAGTGATCTGGCCACTACTGTCGGCACAATAGTAACCGCCAGGACAGTCCTGAGCGTAGGTCGAGCCCACCGGGCAGTATTCCGAGGGCTGACAAGGGCCGCCAGTTTCGCACTCGCCTGTTACAGGATCAGGGATACAGGTGGGCGTGGCGGAGAATGATCTTCCAGTGCAGTAGTAGCCTTCATCACACTGGCCGGTTATTGCGAAATTGTGTTCACCCTCAGCATAGTGCCCAGGGGGAGCGTCAATACAAGCTGAGATGTTCTGATTGCCAGAATTTGCGCTGAAGGTGCCTTGGGGACACGGATATTGCGTCCTGTACTGGGTTTTAGGGGGGTAGTAATATCCAGGAGAGCCCAGGTTTTGAACATAGGAAGTCGAATTCATGAGGGTGTAGTAGCCAGCGGGCGTAGGGTAGCAGCTTCCCATACCGCTGTAAGGGTTAAAGAATCCCGGATTGCAGGCGCTATAGCTGTGACTACCATTGGAGGAGTAAAAACCTGGTGGGGTGATTTCGCCACCTAATTCCCAAACGTAAAACGTTATCGGATCAACCACCGTTGTAATTGTGGTAGGCGTGGCAGAGTCGCTGCCGTGTTTGCACGTGTACCCACTGGCGCAAAGGCCAGAGGGCGAAGAGAGACCAAATGTAGAGCAGAATTTACCTTGTTCGCAATACAAGCATGCGCTTGAATCGACCGAGTGCGTGGACGGATTGTAAGTTGTAGGTGAGCAAGGAGCTGGATTGGACGATGATGCGGGACAATAGTGACCGCTAGGACACGGATTATCCGGAAAGTGGGCAGGTCCCCTCCCAAAAGCGTTTTCGGACGAAGGCTCACAAACATAGCCTTCTTCACAGTCGC
>Ga0209832_1001208_pt1 | contig 14312 bp, 23 predicted proteins | sample COGITO_mtgs_1104_2_FD_185516 | JGI IMG/M metagenome (GOLD analysis project Ga0209832, IMG submission 185516) | Pelagic marine microbial communities from North Sea - COGITO_mtgs_110407 (SPAdes) (version 2) | ecosystem: Environmental > Aquatic > Marine > Epipelagic ...
CCAGCAGATAATCATGGCCAACAGAATTATCGAAACCCACAGCAAGGGCGTCTGTAAGGATAGATGGAATTGCATCTGGACCTCTTGCTTTATCTTTTCCATCAATGATTGTAATACCTTCAACAATCGCATTATATACCGCCTTATCTTTACAGAACTTCTCAGTTGTATCAACCAACCAATCAAAGTTCACATCTTTGTCGTTCTCTAGTTCCTTCACCACCACCAATACACGCCGAATGTCATCCTCGTTCAGATCACGGCGTGAGTCAATCTCAATCTCCAGAGATGACTTGGTAGGTAGTGCATTGTATTTCTCTACAAACTTCTGTATCTCTTCAAATACGATACGCTCAGTACGGTCAGCAAAATACTCCCCTCGTATAAAGGGGAGCACCTTTCTCGCATACTGTTCGTTTCCTACCAGCTCTGATAGGGTTGTTCTTTCAATTGTCTGCATATGTCACTCTTTCTCTTTGAGATAGAAACTATTCTGTCTTTGCACCACATCTAATAGTGTATTCTCATTCCAACCGTTTTCTTCCAGAATGACTGACATATCCTCTGGTGGAATAGTCAATACAGATTCGTGTGTGCTTGGGTCAACTTTATAGTATTTGGTTATATTAATCATATGCGTTTACCTTTATCATACATTCGTTGAGGAAATCAAGTCCCTCAGTGTTCTTATAGGGATGCGTATACCATACCTCTATTATACCTGATGAGTATAACAGTTTTGCACAAGAAAGGCAAGGGACATGTGTAATAAATGCTGTTGCACCCTCACCTGACTCATTGCTCCTTGCGAGCTTGGTGATTGCATTCTCTTCTGCATGTAGAACTTCTGGTTTGGTAACGAAGTCCTCATCCTCACATACGTTGGTCCACCCAGAGGGCATACCGTTGTATCCTATAGATATGATGCGATCATCCTTGACAATCACACAACCTACCTTGAGGCGCTCTGCTGTACTACATTCTGCATAGTTAAATGCAGACTTCATATGTGCTGCAATGTGTTTATTCTTCATAGTGCGTATTCGTAATTTCTAGTTGTTTCATTCTGTTTAATCAAAAATGCACCATTCTTTATGTGAAAATTATGTGCCATATCTGTGTTGGGTGACATGGTTACAAGTCGTTCCCAACCATTGTGTATGGCCAAATCTCTCAGGTCCATAATTATCTGTCTACCCGCCTTAGGTTTATAACTCCATACTGTGTAGGGTATCGCATACAACCCTCTTTTAGACCGGGCAATGTCTCTTGTATCCTTGGGAATATATGTTGTCATTGCAACACACACTATGGCAGCAGGGTCATCCTCTTCACCGATATAATATATTTCACCCACACTCTTACGCCATGCGTAGGATAATGTGGGTCTTACAGGGTCATCTTTGATGTATTCGTCACTTGTCAGTATCTTCATAATCTCTCGCTTATACGTTAAAGGACTCTCCACACCCGCAGCTGCTACTTGCAGTTGGATTGATAATCTTGAGGAAACTGCCACCTAGTTCCGTCACATAGTCAATCGTTGACCCCAACACGAACATCTCTGCCATAGGGTCAACCACCAGCACATCGTCAATGGGGTCTGACCAATCAACGTCTGGCCAGTTCTTGGAGAAGTCCCATACATACTGCATACCAGAGCATCCCCCGCCTTTTACGCCGAGGGACACAAAGTCTCCGTTACTCACAGATTTTAGATAGTCTCTTGCAGAGTCAGTGAGGGTAATCATGACAGGCGTTGTCCCTGTCGCAGTAGATACGCTAGGACATTAGACCAGTACTGTACGCCCCACTCTGACCTACTGATTACACAATTGTCCAAGGCCGTTCTTGCATTTGCTATAAGGCGATCCCAATTCATTAGTTTGCATCTCCTGTATCATGTTTCCGAATAGACTGAAAACCTCTCTGACCCTTGCACTCTCATCTGATCTGGGTATACAAAGAGTTTCAGCTGCTGCTATGCCCTGTGATGAAACAACTCTTGCTTGTTCCATGCATGTTTCCATATCAGGCATATTTACGTTATACTCTGATCCTGTCATGGTCACTACAACCAATAGTGCTTTCATCATCACACTTCACTCCATCCTGTCATTTCACACTTGTATTTAGTGTTTCCAATCAAAACCATGTCACCCATGCTCGTGCTGCGACATGCACCACCATCAAACATCTTGGTCACACCTTCGTTGTTCCACCAGCCATCATTGATGCTGTTGGTCTTCACAAACGCCGCCTCTAACTTCTCGTTGATGGTTGCGTCCTTCTTAACCTCTACAAACGCAACCGTGGTAGGTGCGTCCTCAAAGGCTGCGTGTATCACCGCAACTTTTTCATAGAGCAGAGTCTTCGTTAGTGCGTCAATCTTATCCATAAAATACTTCTTCCGTAAAGTAACCAATTCCTTTATTGGCGTCAATCTCACTCTCAACCATCCAAGTAGTAGAACCGTTGTCCCACTTAACCTTGACTTCCTTCTCACGGGGGCCAACATCAAAAGTCTCAATGGTAACAACCTCACCATTCCAGAGTTCAGTATAACCACCAAAATCACCGATAATCTTCGTACCTAGTGTCACCTTTGCGGCGTTCCACTCTTCTGTTTCGAAGAAACGGATATCTGCATCCGTGGTGAATGGGTCAGTATTCTCAGCAATTGCTGTTTCAATGCGTTTTTCGAGGGTCATGTCTGTTTCCTTGTTTCTCATCTTATATCCTATATTACCATGTGGAATAGGATTTGTCAACAGCTAATTTAGGCTGCTTCCTTCATAATTTCTTCACACAATTCCAGAACTTCTTCCTTGGTAAACCTCTCAAAAGAACGCCGATAGTCCGCCACCCGCCCCCTACAGACACCCATCTTGATAGCAATGATATCATCTGGTGCTTTACCATTGTCTTTACCCAAAGCACCAACAGTAGGCGTGTCAATAACACAACGGAGATATTCCATCATGCGTGGGCTAACCCGCCGAGCCCGCCTCGTGCTTTCCATATATCGTTTCTTCATAACAACCTCTTTGTTTCTCATCTTATATCCTATATTACCATGTAGAATAGGATTTGTCAATAGCTAATTTAACCAATAACGGCGAATATTTCTGCATCGCTGTCATACAGGTCGAACACCTTGCCGATCAACTCACGATTCCCTGTCTTGGGGAAGTCAATTACCTTAGAATAGGGCGACTTCTTGGCATAGACTACAACGCCGGATGTCTTGGACAGTTTGTTCCAGACATACCGTCCACCAGCAGACTGGCAGGTTCCTGCCTTGAGTGTGATGTCCAGTTTCTTCATGAGGAACTTGTAAAGCTTAATGGCAAGGTTATTACCCTTGTACCGACTATCGACGCTGAGTAGGACAACATGCCATGCACCACGCTCTTTCGACAACACTACCTTTGCGGCAATACGATAACGAGTCTCCATATCACCGTAGGGAGTGCGAACCCGTTTGGTTATGTTGCGGTCATAGACCCACACAACATTATATGTGCGTTCTTCTTTCTCAATGTAGATGTCATATCCAAATGCACGACCTACAAGCTCTAGGTCTTCTGTGCTACCATAACCAAGGAAAACTCCCTTGTTCATCGTAATTCTGTCAACCATGCAAACCTCTTGATTTCCGATTATGTCTAATCATACCACACGAAATAGAATCTGTCAACTAAAATCGACTCGGAATCCAAGAAAAATTCACAGCGTCTAGCCAACGCCATTCACCTGTTTTCAGTGATTTTATGGGGGGTAACACGGGTTTGGGGGTCATATTCACAACGCCGGGGGGAAGTTCTAGGACTTCCCACTTGTCTCCGTGTTCCCGAATACGGTTCTTACCCTTGTTGGTGATGCCCTTGAGGGTGAGGATCATTATGCCCGACCTCGACCATTCATATTCGGCATCTTTAACCCAGCTTTCTTGAAAGCTTCAGAGATACGCTTCTCAGGGTCTTTACCATCCTTCCAGACTTCCAACTCGGAAATGTCAATCCCTGCTTCTCTCATGATCCGCTTCTTGATCATCAGGTCACGAAATATCCAATTACTATTCATCATAACGTCTTCCTTTTCTCAGTGTATAACTAACTATACCACACGAAAAAGGGTTTGTCAACAGCTAATTTAGAATCCCTTGGGTTTTTTTGTGATACCTCTGCGCTTCATTTCCATACTGATCCACTGATGTGCAGCAGGGTTTCTGACCTTCTTCTTGAGTAGTCCCTTGATTTGCTTGAAGACTTGAACGAACACATCCTCGGTTGCATTATTGTTATCGACCACTACGAAGTTTGCTCTAAAATACTGACTGAACTTACCGATATTGGACTGAACGTCCTTCCACGATTTAATCGCAATGGGTTCTGGTACAGAACGATCACGTTGTGCATTACGTTCCAGTGCAACATCAAGGGATGTGTTCACAAATATCATGTGAACATCATACCCTAGCTGTTTCAGTTCTGTGGCCTGTTTTGCAATCTTATCATACTCTCTACCAGTGCCATCAATGATGAGTCCAATGCGACCATCAAGATAACCCTCTTGACGTTTTGCAGTGACCCTTTTAGCACGGTCACGAACTGCATCTCTAGGCACCTCTTCCTCATCAGGCATCTTGAGAGACAGTCCTGCTTTCGTAAGCATGACCTCAAATGCATCGTCAGAGTTGACCACACGCAATCCTGTACCGCCGGTGGTCTTCCTGACAACGTATGACTTACCGCTGCCCGGACCACCGGCGAGAAAGAATGCTTTAAATATATTGGGGTCTTGCAACCCTTCCTGTAGTTCGTTGAAGTTTTTCATCTGTGTTCAGTCCTTGTTTTCTATATCCGGCCATCTCTATAATGTATTTATCATCCTCTGTAAGTGGTGTATAATCTAACTTGCGCTCTTGGGTCTGGAATGTCATCTTCTTGATACGGTTTTTGGTCTTAGCCATTTTAAGTTCCTTTCGCTGTTGATTTTTGGATATAGAGGTGTTAGAAATGGACTTCTCCTTATGTTATTTGCCCATGGCGTCTTTAGTGACGTTCATGGACATTGTGTGTTTTTCGTCTCCGATACTAAAATCGTGACGTAAAGACCGAATAAGAAAATTGCCGTTATATAACATATCTTCTTTTTCGTTTTTGGTGGTTTTGTATACAGAAACACTAGGTATAATGATCTCTACAATGTCCCCTGCCTTGACGACAGTAGTTCCAACAACATTGATACTCATCTGCAATCCTGATTCTAACATTGCTAATTGAGAATTTCTTGATTGCAACAAATTTAGATTATTTGAGTTGAATGAGTATTGGTAAAAATCGTCTTGATAACTCTCATCTGTACCCACTCCCACAGTAGGTTTTAAATATTGTTTAGATGGGAAGGATGACACATTAACTCCATCAGGATCATTGACTGCGAGGGGTTTTGGACCAAGGTGATGTTCCTCTGAAAACCTATCACTATAGTTATATATATGTTTTTGATAACTTTTAGACAAAATATCATGAACGAGTAATTCTGATGAAAATATGCCAGATGCATAATTAAACACAGTATCAGGCGAACTAGTTATTGTATAAGCCTCAATTGTACCCAGCTCTGCTAATATGTCTCTTACACCATTTTCATTTCTTGTCCCCGCAATAGTGTGTTCATATGTCATTTTGGGGGTTTGAGAGTACATATCTCCAAGACTTCTAAAATTAAATCCAGAGGTGCTTTCCCAAAAAAAATATGTTGATTGGTTAAATTTCTCTGACACAGCATTCTTTGTTGCTATGGATATGACATCAAAAGGTTTAATATTAGGCGAAAGTATTTTTTTCTTGTCAGCGCTGGGTTCAGAGTATAGTTCCTTTTTGCTGTCTAAGTCACTTTCTACCATCCTTTGAACTATGTCTGAGTATGACCCAACCAAGGTTCTTTTAACTCTGGTTCTCTGATTAATCACAAACTCCCTTGAACAGAATGACATAGTTGTAGCTTGAATGTTATTCCCAATGCTCTCACGGTCATCAACTGCCGTTATCATTAGTGGGTTTATTGAATAGTCAATGATATTTTCACCACCAGATAAACCGGGCGTTGCAATTTTCAGTTTTAGGTACTCTTGACCAATGATAGGTCCATAAGATGCAAGATTATAAGAATCTTGAATTGTGATCGTCCCTGTTATTGCATATTGATTTATATTCTCAAATATAGTCAGTCCCACAAGAGCAGGTTTTAAATTATTTAACTGACCATTCGACAATATTAAATCACACTGGACGATATTAAACTCACCGCCATTTCTAAGTTCTCTCTTTGCCACTCAATCAATCCTCTGTTTCAGCAATTAGTCTTTCAAAATCTTCTACAAACTGATCCAAATATGATGGGTCTAACAGACGTATTCTCCTGAGTGTATCTTGTTTTGATTCTTCATATTCTCTGTTAGTGATCAGCGTTGCGCTAGAAATGGTATCACCGTTTTCATCTATGTTGCTAGTGCCGATATTGATTTTGACACTGGTATCACCTGATACCTGATTTATCTCATAGTGATGCACTCCATCTACATTGTCATACCTCTCAGCAAGGTGTGCAAGAAACTGCCGAGTGTTCATTGGCCATTGGTGAAATCTGTCCGTGATGTTATTGACCAACAGAATAACCCAATGATACTCTGCATCACCATAATACTTATGTGCAATCGACTCTGGTGTTTCACCATTCCTAACATCATATGTGTCATAGAGTGCGGTGGTTGCTCTTGCCTTACTATGCACGGCAACACGTTTGAGTAGGTGTGTGACTATCTTTGGTTCGGTTTTACCGACAGCATCATAGAAAATTGTGGGAAACTGGGCAAAATACATCTTAGTATCCCTGCTCTATATTAGACCGATCCATGATTTCAATTTCTTGAAAGGTCAGATTAATGGTTGTTTTTTGTGGAGCAACACCATCCAACTCAGCTACCAAGTCTTCATTATATGTTACAAACTTGTCACCACCATAAGAAACATCCATTCCCTTGAGGTAACATTTACCAATCTTATTGATATATTGGTTTTCAGAATTAATGTGCATGTATTGAATAGAGAACATATCGGGGATTTTAATATCTCTTGTAGAGCCAGTTCTTGTGAATGTTGCAGACATACCAACTTTGAACTCTTTTATGATATCATGAACTATTTTTGTTTCAGTTCTATCTTTAGGAATGAACGTAAAAGTAAAAGAAAATGACCTTCTACCAATACCTTTAAAAAACATTTCCATTCTGGGAGCAATAATAGCACCAGTTTGCATTGCAAATACTTCTTCAGCACCTTCTACATACGGTACGCTTGATAGGCCTTTTAGCACCCTATCTTTTACTACAGTGCTTCCAACACGTTTGGCTTCATTAAGGACGGCGGAGCCTGTTAATGCATTCGCTTGGTATGCTTTAAATAATCCTGCAACTGCCTCTGTTGCTACTCCAACTTCCCCCTCAGAATAATCCATATTATAACTTACATTAACTGCTGGTGGCATGTACAGTCCTATGACTGTTCCAGTTTTTCGAACATTTTTACCCTTCAATGCGATTGAGGTAGACGAACCACCTCTACCAGCACCACCGGGCCCAACACCACCTTGTTTTGCCTCAAATTCTGCATCCACCTTTTGTTGTGCTTTTCTGGTTGCAGCCTTATCTTCCACCTCGACGGCCCCAAAGTCATCACCAACTATTTTCATAATTTTATCAACTCTTGGTGCTTTCTTTTTTGATTTCACTTTTGCACCAGACACAGAATGCCGAGCAAATAGTATGTAACTTGCTTGGTGCATGTTAGTGCCAACATCAGATGGGTATAGAAGAATTCCTGATTCTGGAGTAAAATTAGTTTGTAGAGGACTAGATGCAGAACTGGAGGATGAACCACCCAATCCTGACCTTAGACTACTAGCAACTCCACTCACTGCTTTCTGTGCGGCACCCGCTGCTGCATTCTTTGCTATGTTTACAAAAGCATCTCTTAAAGCCATGTCTAAATATCCTTATACACTGATGGAACTATTTATAACGAATGTCATACAAAGGTCGATACACGCCAACCAAACCCGAAAAATATAAGGGTGACCCACGGAACATAGTTTATCGTTCTCTCTGGGAACGTAAGTTTATGGTATACTGTGACAACAGCACTTCCATAATTGAATGGGGTAGTGAAGAGATCATTATACCATATTTATCACCCAAGGATGGGCGTATGCACAGATATTTCCCAGATTTCTACATCAAGGTCAAACAGGCTGATGGTGGAATCAAGAAGATGATTATTGAGGTTAAACCCAAGGTGCAGTGCAAACCACCCAAGGAACCCAAGAGACGCACCAGACGATGGATGAACGAGGTTATAACCTATGGTGTGAACGATGCTAAGTGGCGATATGCGACAGAATGGTGTGCAGATAATGGTATGGAGTTCAAGATTTTAACTGAAGATCATCTAGGTATTTCGTATAAATAGATATATGGCAAGAGCACCAAGTAAATATATGCAAGCAGTCAAGGATGAACTAAAGGGTCGTCCTCGTTCAACTGCATGGTATAGAGAAAAGATCAAAGAACTGGGCACACCAACCACGTTGGACCTCATACGGGATGGTAAGAGGAACAACAAGCCGTTCTATGGTAAGCTGAACATGTTTATGTATGACCCAAAGTTCAAGAAGACCCTACCATACTATGACACGTTTCCATTGGTGTTGCCACTAGAGACATATTCAGACGGATTTCTCGGTATCAATTTTCACTACCTACCTATTCCACTGAGGATCAAGTTACTTGACCGTTTGGTGGATTTCTCTAACAACACCGCATTTGATGAGTCCACTAGGTTAATTGTTGACTACCAGAAGTTAAAGGGTGTTCGACTTATCAGGCCAACCATACACAAATACCTTGCTGGACAAACCAAGTCACAGTTTCGTAGGATTGATGCAGACGAATTTACGATTGCAACTCTACTACCTGTACAGAGGTTTAAGAAAGCATCTGCATCAGAGGTATGGAAAGATTCGAGGGCAATGATTTAATGGCAACACTAGCAAGTTTTGTAGAATCAACCGCATTTGGAGTACTCAATAATTTTCTTTCTGAGTTTCACAGTGAAAATGGATATGCACTTCCAAGTCGGTATGAGGTTATTATCACATCTCCCGGCGAGGGTAATGCAAGAAAAGTATCTATGCGTTGTGAATCAATTGATATGCCGGGTAGGGCACTCAACACATCACTTGATACTAATATGTATGGCATTGCACCAGAAATCGTTGATGGTATTACTTTCGCTGGTGATATTTCAATGACCTTTCAATCGAGTAGTGATTTGGAGGAAAGAGTGTTCTTTGAATCTTGGCAAGAGAAGGCATGGGACAAAGCAACATGGAATGTGAACTACTACAAAGATTACATTTCCGAGCAAGTTGATATATATGTTCTTGATCAACAAGATACAAGAAGATATGGAGTTAGACTACGAGAATGTTACCCAAAAGAGATTGGCCCCCTACCACTTAGTTATGAAACAACAAGTAACATTATAAAAATACCTGTTACTATGCAATATAAGTATTGGGAGACTCTTGATATCAACAATCAACCACCCAACCTTATGGAGAAGGTTCTTGATACAGTGATATCAGGTGCAGAAAGAACAATTAATGCGAATATACCGAAGGTATTGAGCAGATTATGATAAAGGATGAAATATTATGGCGTTACCTAAACTAAAAACTCCCGAATACAGATTGTTACTACCATCAACACAGGAGGAAATTAAATACAGGCCGTTCTTGGTCAAAGAACAAAAGATTTTGATGATTGCTCAAGAATCAGAAGATGAAAATCAACTTGGCGATGCCATGGGAAAGTTGGTATCTAATTGTACTTTTGGTGCATTAAATGTTAATGAATCACCAATGTTTGATATTGAATATGTATTTCTACAACTACGATCAAAATCAGCTGGTTCTAAAGTAAAAATTAATGTAACATGTCCAGACGATGAAGAGACTAAAGTTGAAGTTGAAATTGATTTAGACGAAGTTGGTGTACAACATAGTGTAGAACACTCACAGGAAATTACAATCACAGAAGATATTAAAATGAATTTGAGATATCCAATGTTGAAAGATGTTAAAGGTATTAACACCAATATCACCGAATTTGAAGTTGGTATACTTATGGTATATGAATGCATTGAGAATGTTGTTTATGGAGAGGAAACAATTCACAGAATTGATATGACTAACGATGATATTGCTGAGTTTATCGATTCCTTTACTACATCGCAGATAGAAAGTGTGATGAAATTTTTTGAAACGATGCCGAAATTACGACATATCATTGATGTGACTAATCCTAAAACTAAAAAGAAAGGTGAAGTGTTATTAGAGGGACTTGAGAGTTTTTTAGTATAGTGCTGTCTCATGACTCCGTGGAGAATTATTACAAACAAAATTTTGCAATGATACAGTATCATAATTGGAGTTTAACTGAATTAGAGAATATGTTACCGTGGGAGAGAGAAATATATTCCGGTTTATTGGTGAAACATCTAGCTGAAGAGAAAGCGGAGTACGAAAAACAAGAAAGAAAAAATAGGAGTTAATCAAATGGGCGAAGAGGAAATTAAAGCATCAGGTCATCATCCAGCAGATACGAATGGCGATGGTAAGGTTGACCCAGAAGAACATGATATGTGGCTTGAGTTCAAACGTAAGGAACTTGAGGATGCAGACGCAATGCGTGACGCACAACGCACAATGGCATGGTACTCACTTGGTGGTATGTTGTTGTATCCTATTATTGTGGTCCTTGCAATAGTTTTCAATATGGAACAGGCAGCCAAGATTCTTGGTGACATGGCGGGTGTGTATTTCATCGCAGTTGCCGGTATCGTCGCAGCATTCTTTGGCGCACAGGCACTCAGTAAACCTAAGAAGTAAGGAATAGGTCATGGCTGAATTACAAGACGTTATTAATAAACTAACAAACGAGGGTGTCCTTATTCGTAATAAGGGTGCCAACTCTATTAAATCAGTCAAAGAAATTATTCTAAAAAATCAAGAGTCCCCGGCAGAAAAAAAACAAAGTGCTGAAGATGCACGAAATGCCGCAAACAAAACTAATAGTCTTCTTGCGTCAATAGCTAAAGGTGTTAGTGTTGGTGGTAATGGTAATACTCCAGATGGAAAAGAATCAGGTGGATTATTTGGTGGCTTGAAGGGCATGGGGGCAGGCATTGGTGCGGCTATAGCTGGTTCTGCTCTTCTTAAATCCGCTGCTGGTATAGCGGCTATGGGTGTAGCTATTCCAGCATTTTTTGGTGGACTACTTGCCGGTGATGCAGCTTTAAGTTGGATGAAAACCATAGGTGCGGATTTTGATTTTAAAGCTTTAAAGGCTGCTGCTATTGGATTTTCTGATATAATTATGTCAATGGACATAAAGGCTTTTGCGGTCCTTGCTGGTATTATGGGTGTTGGAGCAGTTGGAGGCACTAAAGCTGCAAAAGGTCTTGGTGCAATGGGTATTGGAATATCTGCATTTCTTGGAGGACTTATAGCTGGTGATGCTTTAATCGCAGGTGCAGCAAGTGTGTTCGGGGCAGACTTGAACTTTACTGGTATGAAAGCGGCATTAACGGGTTTTTCTGATATGATTTTAAGTCTTACCCCCGAAGCTCAAGTTGCTCTTGGTGCTCTTCTTGCCGGTGGGACATTAGCTGGAGTATTAGGAAAAAATCCAATAGCTATTGGTCTAGGTATGACTGCTTTAGGTGCAGGCATATCTGGTCTTTTTCTTGGTTTAGCTGTTGGCGATGCCGGGATGGGGTGGCTTAAGTCAGATTTTACTGCCATTGCTACAGCAATGAAAGGATTTGACGAAGCAATTGGAAATTTAAGCACAGAATCTATAACTGCTCTTGGTGCTCTTCTTGCAACTGGATTTGGAATTGGTAAACTTACTAATCCAAAAACAAAAGTTGCTCTTGTTGCTGGTATTGGAGCTTTAACCGCAGGAATCGCTGCATTCTTCGCAGGATTTGCTGGTATGGATGCGGTAGCCAGAACATTTGGTGAGGGTAATTCTGCTTCTGCACTAATTAAAAACTTTAGTGAATCAATTGGTCACCTTGATGAGAAATCAATGATTACACTTGGTTCAATTTTAGGTATTGGTGCTTTGTTTGGAGCAGTGTCTCCAGCCTTAGCCGGTAAAGCTGCAATAGGTATGGGACTAATGGGCGTCGGTATCGCTGCATTCTTCGGAGGATTTGCTCTTATGGATGTTGCAGCCAGAACACTTGGTGAAGGTAATTCTGCTTCTAAACTAATTAAAAACTTTAGTGAAGCAATTGGTTACCTTGATAAGAAATCATTGGTCGTTCTCGGCAGTTTGTTGGCCATTGGTGGTTTGTTTGGAGCAGTGTCTCCAGCCTTAGCCGCTAAAGCTTCAATAGGTATGGGACTAATTGGTGTCGGTATTGGTGCATTCTTCGTAGGTATTAGTGCAGTTACCAAGCTTGGCGGAGCGTTCGATATCACTGGCGCAAGTACAAAGACATTAATTAAGAATATGTCTGAAGGACTTCAAGAGGTTGCAAAATTAGATGGTGATAAACTAAGCAAAGTAGGCAGAGCTTTGCTGCCTATTTCTGCGGGTCTTGCAGCTTTCTTTGCGACAGATACTTTTGGTGCTATAAAAGGAGTAGCTGGTGATGCATTTAACTACATATTTGGCGGTGATGGAAAAGACAACAAGTTTCAAAAAATAGTAGATTCTTTAAAACCACTTGAAAGTATCGATGCAGATAAAATGGGTGGTCTTAACAAAATACTTCCTGATCTTGAAAGATTGGGCAATGTAAATATACAGGATGGTCTTGGCCAAAAGATTATGAAATTTGCACAAGGATTATTGCTAGCACTTCCACCTTTAGAATTAGCTCTTTACGGAGGAGTAATTCCGAAAGGTAGACGTGGAGACTTCAAAGGTTTTAAGAATGATGTTAGTGTTAAAGGACTAGCTAATGGTGGTCAACAATTCGAGAAAGCAATTGCTAACTTAACTAAATTAACCAATCCAAATGCAGCCGGACAGAATGCAGCCGGACAGAGTGTTGATAACTCGGTTGATCTTAAACCTACAAACATCGAATCTTTGCAGAATAGTATTGATGCTTTGACTGCTCAAATTGCTAAAATACCTGTTGGTGGAAATAATACTTTCAACCAACAAAACAATAACGGCGCTCCACCAGTGTACACTGGTTCCCCTCCTCCGACCGTGAATCCAAGGTATCCCAACGGGTTGAACGGAGGGAACGCTGTGGTTAATTGACCGAGCAGAAGCAGCTGGATATTAAAAAGGGGGGTCAAAAGACCCCCCTTTCTCTTACTCGTTTGCCAACTTTTCAAAATAGGACAGACTGTCCCCTTCATCATCAGTGTCAACAGTAGGCGCTGGAGTAGGTTTTGTATCTACTTTAGGTTCTGCCTTTGGTGCATCTTCCATCACCTCAGCTACGTTACCTACCGTAGTAGTCCCTGCAAGAACCATGTCCAAACGCTTCTTGAGTTCGTCATAGGACTTGAAGTTAGAAGCAGAAGTAAACTCTGACAGAGGATACTGCGTCTTCCATGTCTCCTCAAGCTTATCGTCATCATCAAACAACGGACTTGGTGCTTCAAACTCAGACTTGTCATAGTTCCAGTAACCATCAACCATACGAAGCTTCAACTTGAAGTTCGCACCTTCCCAGAAATCGAAGGGATTGACAGGACTTTCATCTTGGAATGCAGGCTGCATTGCTTCCATGCACTTGTCAAAGATTTTCTTACCGAAACGATAAAGCATAACCTTACCCTCATTCTGAGGATTGGCAGGGTCTTGCACAACGTAGATGTTGGCAAAGTACTGCAACTTACGCTTCTGACGCCGGGCAATCTCCTTGTCCGACTCAACGCCTGAGTTCCAATATGCAGAGTTCATCTCTGATACAGGATCGTTCTGACCAAGAGTGGTGAGAGAGTTCTCAATATACCACTGACCAGTTGGGCCTTGGAACGCATGGTTCCAGACTTTTGCCCAAGGCATATCCTCACCCTCTACTGCGGGTAGGAAACGAATGACAGCATAACCGTTGCCGGTCTTATCCATCGTAGGTTTCCAGAGGCGATCATCCTGATAGGACTTCTTCTCTTGGGGGGCGTTTTCTGCTTGTACTGCACCGAGCAGT
>Ga0209832_1001227_pt1 | contig 14220 bp, 8 predicted proteins | sample COGITO_mtgs_1104_2_FD_185516 | JGI IMG/M metagenome (GOLD analysis project Ga0209832, IMG submission 185516) | Pelagic marine microbial communities from North Sea - COGITO_mtgs_110407 (SPAdes) (version 2) | ecosystem: Environmental > Aquatic > Marine > Epipelagic ...
GTGAGTGGATTTCTATAACTCTACTTCTAATCGAAGGTTTCCTTCTTTAAATATATTTTGCTCTTTGAATCTGTCCCATGAACAAACAGTCACAACAAAAAGAACAAAAACAGCCCCAACTACCTAATTCCAATTCCCCCAATTTCATTAAAATCCTCCAAAATATAAATATAAAATATGGGTGCTGGCGCCAGTTTAGATAGCAGTGAGCCTGGAACAAAATATAAGGTTGCTTTGTACCAGCAAATCAAGAATGAATGGGCAGAAGCAAGCAAAGCCGATTCTGATGAGGCTGCTGCAACAATCTTGGCAGAGAAGATGGGGTGCACTGAGGAGCTTATCAAGGCCATCGTAACATCTTCTACCCCAAAGAAAGCGAATCAAGTTTTATCTGAGTCTGCCTCGCTTCCAGCTGTCCTTCAGAATATTCCTGGTGCTGACGTTGGTGATGGTGCAAGTGCCGAGGTTGCTGATGCTGTCCAGCCCACCCCGGATGCTGCTGGAGCCGATGATACTCCCTCTGCAGATGCTCCCATTCCTCCCGATGCCATTCCTATGTCACCTATTCCGTCGCAGTGCAGCAAAATTGTTCAGACCATGGTGCAGTCAAACTATCCTGATTTCATCATTGGATTGGATGGGTCAAAATCCTCAAAGTTGTCGCTCGAGGTCGCCATAAAACTCCGAAAGGCAAAGGGAAAAATTATAGCTTTTCATGTTGAGGATCCAGCAAAAGAAGACCTCCCAAGCAAATTTAGCTGGAACACTATTCATTCCGAGGCTGACACATTACTCTGCGGGAATATTCCTCCTAGCTATTACAAGCTCGAGAGTACCTTAAAGTCAACTGGCGAAAACACGAAGCAGAGTTTCAACCGTTATATCCATGAACAGGATATTCCCGCGTATGTATGCGTCGGAATCACTGGTAGAAAAGGTCCGAAGGATGATCCTACCATATTAGGACAGGTCGCTGATTTGGCCATGCGATCGTGCAGTCAGCCTGTCATCGTTTGCAAGGAAGCTGTTGGCGACGAAAGGACTTATATCGTTTGCGTCGACAAAACAGAAAGAGCCATGATGGCATACGAGGCGACCATCGCTCTGGCTCGCCCTGTTGACTCTATCAAGGTTATTTTCTGCAGTGACGTCGGCAGCAGCGAGGATATTGCCGAAATGAAGGAAAAATATGAGGGCAACTTCAAGGCAAATGGCTTAGGAGGTAACGTTACCTTTCAGGTAGTGGAAAAAGAGCCAGGTACTCCTCTTCACGATGCAATCACGAACTTTGTTAATGGTGAAAAACCCAGCTTTGTTGTGTGCGCTCCTGACCCGCAGCTTGAGAGGGTAGAGCAGTTAAGCGTTAGTGAGAGAATAGTGAAACATTGCAAGTGCAATTGTATCTTGTACAAGGTGCCGCAAACGCCGGCACAGTAACTAACCTAGAACTCTAAGATATAGAATGGAATATTTTCTTTCGCCATAAAAACCTCCCATTCTATTTAGCTATTTCTATTAACTCTTTGAATCTCTTTTTGCCGTGCTCGAATAATTCATTGTCACAGTAGTTGCAGCTGATAATTTCATCCCTGATGTCAGATCGCAGCTGGTCTGCTCTCTCTGCACCTCTACCCATACCCGTGTTTGCCATTACGTCATCACGAAAGGTTAGCCAAGGAAAAAATTTGTTCAACAGAAGCTTGGTGCTTTCCCAATCGCTTTGAAGACCAATGACACATTTGTCGACCCGATCCTTAGCCAGTTGTATGTCTGCCTCGGTGAACTCGAGTACCCCACCCTTCCACATAACTTCTTCGGGGGTCTTTCCTTTGTAAAAGTTTCTGTCAAGTACCATCATGCACATCGTATTACAGAAACCTTCGTCCCTATACATGCCAAATGCACTCGCTTTAAATTCCTTTAAAAGCCACTTCCAATGTTCCAGACTCCAATCATTAATGGAGCTGTTTTCGCTGATATCCTCACGAGGAAACACACGTTCATAGTAAAGCGAAATTGCCCGCTCAACAGGGGGGCGCATCATTATGAAGCACGACGGGTCTGAAAGAGCATCGTTGGTTGCCCAAACACCCCAAGAGAAGTGCCCACCCATGACACTCAAGTTACCTAGTGCTCCCCCGCTATCTTCTGTTGCATTATTGAGGTCGAAGCTATAACACCTCAAATCTTCATGGTAGGTCCCCCCCCCGTCAAAGCAAGGCAAATAAAACTTAAGGGCGTGCTTCTTTGCGGCTTGAGTTATGTAGCGCCGGAGAGACGACCCCGCAGTTTTTTCGTGATGAAGAAACACAAAGGGGTTTGATGTAGTTGGCATTTTTTGGACTTTAGGTATATTTTCGTACTTGCTTTGGAATTCCAGGATCTATAAATGATTTTACGTGTTAGCAAACTCCTTCTTTCACGAAACTACGAAGAATGAAACACTGCGTGTTGTGGTGGTAGGGTTGCTTACCTTATAAAAGAGAATTTTGACAATTTCGATCGCTGTCGACCGCGGCAATCCATTGGCAATAGCTGAATTGTAGATCTCACGCAGATTGAATTGATATCCAGTTGGCACGCTAAGATCTGTACTGAGCTGATAGGTCGCACCATCGACTCCATTGACATCATCTACCTCAACAGCGAAAACAAATTTAGTATTTTGCTCAAAAACCCGCCAGTCGACGACTGCTCCTCTTTCCTGTACGCTTTCATTTGCGCCGCCAACATGTGTAACCGTGCTAAATCCCAACCCATGCCACTCAAAACCGTCTGGTTTGACGAAAAAGAAGGTCCGCGACGTTTCTCTGTCGGACAAAGTCCCCCCCAAAAGATAAAATTCAAGAGAGAGTTGGTCTTCATTCGGAACCACGATGTCAATGGTCGAGAACTCGTTGAATTGCGACGGTTTAAAGCAGCCCAACTTCTCAAAGTCACTATCCAAACAAACCAAGATCTCATCATTTTCGAGTTGGTCGCGAAATTCATTCCCCTTTGTTGACGACCAAAATTTTTTGGAGGTTATTACTTCGACCACAAAAGTGAGTTTTTGTGCTTTGTCGTTATTGTCACCGCCAATGGTAAGAACTTGGAGGTCTGAAACGTGCAAGCGAGGTAAATCTTGGAGTGCTGCTGGAGCAGCTTCTTTTGAAGTTTCTCTCTCAATATATACAGCGCCCATGTTGCGAATAGCTTTTTTCACCCCCTCGACCGACCCATGAAAACCTCCGTCTTTTGTTCTCCATGGGCCTGAATCCCAACCACTCTCACTCCACCGAAATTCCCGCTCAGGGCCTTTCTCTTCTCCACAAACAGCAATATTCAAAGAACATACGGTTGCCTGCATGGTGTAAGGCCAGTGGAAATCACTCCAGTTTGGCATTGTCAAAATTATCACCGACGTGTTTTCTCTCATGAAGATCATGTTGTGCGCTCCTGAACCGTACTGGCTGATGAGTAAGTCTGTTGAGCTAAATTCACGCACTTGTTCCTGGAACGACATATCCTCGAGTATAACTACATTAATTCTATACTCTGTGTTAGGAGAGATTGTAGTTTTGACCGCTTCAACTACGGAATCTAGGTTGAGCAAAGATCTGGGGCCTCGGCGTTGTATTATAGTAATGTGTTTTTTTGCCTTCTCAAGGGCGGTGGTGTTATTAAGATCATCGGCGTCGCGGGAATTGTTGGTGCGTGGAAGGTTCTCGAAAATAAATTCGCGGAACCTACGGTAGTCTTCCTTCGCCTTTTGTACTGTTTCAGAACCCAGAACTGCATCATAATCAATCGTTCTTGTGAGCCCTTGGCGATAAGCAGTGTAACCGAGGGGATGATAGCTCCCACTCACATCCAACTCTACTGCAACCCCGCCATGCATGCACAAATCTCCTGGAATATTGTTCATGTACCAAGACAGGGAGTAGATGGAGTGTCCAGTGAAGAGTTGCAAGAGTCGGAAGGGAGTATCGTTTTCGTAAACATCGCGTTTGATCAGGGAATCGAGAATAGCATTTTCTTCATCATTCGCCACTTGTATAAGGATTATGGTGTCCCGATTGACGTCGCTGATCTCGTCACCATCACCATACGAGAGCATGTTGAAAAGAGGCTGCAACACATCCACAATCAAGTGACCCACCTGCCATGTGAGAAGGTTAACTATTAAAAGCTGAGAATTCTCGTCGATCGTCTTGGCACAGTTCCAGTTACTAGTGTCAGCAACAAAAGATAGACTAAAAACGTCCCTCGAACTCTTGAAGAAAGTAGAGAAACGAGATTTGCTGAGAGGAATGGTGTCACGGACATTTGATGAACCGGTGCCTGATGCATCAACATCAACAACTTCAAAATGGGTACTATTCTCACACAATCTCGTTGGCGCGGGCTTTAAGTAGGTGGATGTCTGCGGTGTTGGAGACGCTTTAGTTGTTGTTGTTGAGTAGAGAAAATTGTGTTGATGATGTGATAAACACTCCTGTTCATTTGAGTTGGAAAGGGAGAAAGAAACAGAGGACAATAAGAGGGCAACGAGAAGGCCGTGTGTAGTCATCACTAGCACAGAAGCTCAACAGTGTACAGCTTACCCGATTTTGTGACGTTGGCAATTTTGCCTTGTGAATTTGCCTCAAGATCAATAAAAATAAAGTCTTTTCTACATTCTCAAATATTTAATTACCCCGATTACCACCGCATTTCGCGTGATAAGGGTGCTGATTGTATTATAGTTAGACCCGAAACCCTCCTTTCCTCACTTCCTTCAACTTAAAAAAAACAAACGTCTCCTTTGCAAGGAAGGACATCTCCCGAGCCACACCAGCGTAAGTTCTTCATCTCCGCTCTCTATTGTTCTGTTGCAACTATATACGAAAACCATGTCTTCGGTAGTCCCTGATCTCCACCACAAGATGTCTAAGAAGATAGCTCAGCTTACAAAGGTGATCTATCATCTTAACACACTCAATGAGGACAATGCGTTTGATATTGAGCAGCGGGCGACTGAACACCAAAACGAGATTAAGGTAATTTTGGAGGACGCCAGGGGTAAAATCAACCGGTTTCGTGAGATTGTCGAAGAGCGGAAGGCCGAGGTGAATGCTGCTGCCGAAGCGGAGCAGATAAAGCGAAAGCTCACCACTGAAAGGGAGAAGGCCAGGAAAGAGCTGGAAACTTTCAAGGAGAGGATAAAACTCGAATTAAGAGAGGCAAGGCAGGATGCCTCGGATAAGATATTAAACTTGAGAGACGAAGCAGCCGAATACAAGGCCAATCTGAAGACAACAATCGACCGGTTTGAGGAGAAGGAGAGGGTCATGAGGGCAGAGTTCGAGAACAATAAAGGCATGGCTAGTGACGAAGTCGACGCGCTCATGCGCAAACACGAGGCGGAATGTGCTGATATTGTGCGTTCGCACAATAACAAGTTTAACGACATGCTCGTGGAGCAGCTTGGTTTGCAGGATGAGATCAGGAAAAAGTGTGGCGAGGAGGCGAAAGTTGCGCTGGCGAAGGTGGAAGAGGAAGGAAAGCAGAAGATTGGAAAGTTGCGAGCTGAGCTGCAAGCCGACACAGTGGAGAAGCTGAGCGAATTAAAGCGGGAACTGGAGGAGAAGATGGGAATCGAGAGAGATGAGTTACTGCGAAATCTGGAAAAGGCAGTCGGTGACGTCGCCAACGCAAAGAAGGAGGCAAGAGATGCAGAGATGGCAAGGAAAGAAATGGAAACCACGTTGGCAAGTGCGGAGGGTGAGATAAATCGTCTCAAGAAGAAACTTGACGATACAAAGGAGGAGATGGAACGTTACAGAAAAAGCGCGGGTGGAGAGGTGCAAAGCTATCAAACAAAGATAAGACTTCTCGAGGACGAGCTCAGCGATAAGTCGGAGTCGATCAAGAAGCTAAATCAAGAATTGGCAAAGGCGAGAAGTGAAGGAGATGCCAATGGGAATCGGCTGATGAATGAGCTCGCCGACACTCACGAGAAACTCGCAAAAAGCAACAAGAAGAATGAGGATCTCATGGAAAAAATCGAATTTGTGAAGGCAGACGTCAACGGACTCAAAGAAAAACTTAAAGAGACCGAACAAGCACTTAAGTCGACGCAGACAAGCCTAGACAAGAGCGAGAAATCGGCGGCGAAGACAAAGGCGGACTTACAGGCCAAGATTGAATCGTTGGAGGAACTCATCAGCAAGCAAAGGGAGGCCATGGGCAGCAAGGGAGAGGCACTAAATAAATCGATCGAAGAATTGAAAGAAAAACTTGCTAATCAAAAGTGTGCGTCCCAGAAAGCGCTGAAGGCAGCCGAAGAATCTTTTGAGGATAAGTTGAAGGCGGCCGAGAGCAAATTCGAGGAGAAACTTCTGGAAGAAAAAGTCGAGAGAACAAAGCTGCTGAACGAAAAAGACGAGGAGAAGAGAGTGATGGGCGAAGGCTACGAGAAAAAGGTTAAGGAAGAAAAAACTCGAACAGCCGAAGCGGTGAGAGATGGCGAAGCCAGATTGCAGAAAGAGGCCGGGGTGTTCAAGGAAAAGATGAAGAAGGCTGCGGAAGAGTGGGAGAAAGAGCGACAAAAACTCCAGCAAAGAATTGCAGAGCTCGGAAAGAATAGCGCTGCGGAGGCGGATGCGTTGAAGGGCGAAGGCGCCAAGATGAGGAAAGAGACGGAAGAGCTGAAGGCAAGCCTTTCCAAGAGCAGCAACGAGGTGAAGAGGCTGAATAGTGTCACGGATGGGTTGAAATTGCAGATCGACGAGCTGCGGAAGGAACTGGAACAGAATGCTCTGGCTGCGAAAAAGAAAATGGAGGCAGAACTGAGCAAGCTCAAGGCTAATTACGAAAAGATGTTGGAAGATAGCAACAGCGGTAACGCAGAGCTGTTGCTTAACGCTGAGATGAAAGCCAAAGAGGATCTGGAGAATGCATTGACAGAGCTAAGGAAGGAGTTGACGGAACAGATGGAGGCAGCGAGAGAAAAGCACGAAGTAGAAGCGGCGGAGCTATCAAATGGCTTGAAAGATGAAAGAGAGAGTCACGCCAAGGCAGTGAAAGATTTGTCAGAGACCATTGAGGGACTAAAGAAACTGCACGGCGATAGTTCGAAGGAAATTGTTAAGGCTCATGAGGAGCAGATCGTGGGCTTGAAAAAGGCGTTGGCGGAGGAGCAAGAGTTGAAGTTGAAAGAATTGAAAGAAAGCCACGAGAGCGCTACGAAGAGTGCCGAGGAGAAGCACAGAAGCGAATTAGAGAGGCTAAAACTAGAAGCGAAGGAAAAACTGAGTCACGAATTGCGAATCGCAGCTGAGAACGAACTCAGAAAGCTCAGGGATGCCGAGCTGAAAAAAGCTGAGGAACTAAAAGCGCAGCATGGAGAATTGTCGGGAAAACACGAGGAGCATGTAAATGGCTTGAGAAATAAGCACGATCTGGCCGTAGGGGAGATCGCCTCCGAGTTGGAGGCGGTGAAAATTAAGTTCGCCGAGGAGACGAAGGCGAAAGATGGTCTAAACAGCGAAGTGATAAAACTGAGGGCGGAGCTTGAGGAGCTGAGAAATAGCAAGGAGAGCGAGATCGTTGGACTAAAAGAGAATCACCAGGGTGCGATGAAATCGCTAAAAGCAAAGTATGAAGATATGATAAAATTCACCGAGAGCGAAGGCAAGAATATGTTAGAACTAGTAAGAAGCGAGGCAGCCGAGGAGAAGATGGAAATGGAAGCGAAGCTGGCCGAAGCCAAAGGAAACTTAGAGGCCATGCACGAGCGGTGGCTCGCGAGAGAGTCTCGTCCAGAGGATCTAGAAACGATTGCGGCTATGGAGAGAGAAATGGCCGAGAAAGATGCCCTGGTGAAGAAAACCAAGGAGGAGATGGTTTACTTCAAGAGAGAGCTGCTCAACAGGGAAGAAAATTTCAATAAGAAATTCAATAGCAATGTGAACGTTGGAGTAATGAGCGTCATAAAACCTAAGGATAACATAGGCAATGCAGACCGGGGCAAGGGCGGGGGCAAGGGCGGGAGGAGACGGAGTAGCGTCGGTGGTCTGCCGCCAGCACCACCAGAGGGCCAGCGGGCTGGGCCTCAATTTGGCTTCTAATTTTGTAAGAATGTATGATTTTGGTGTGCTAAAATTATCCGTACACTCATCTTATCGTTGTCACTATCGTCTTTGTCAAAACCATAAACATTTCTATTTTTCGCACGCATCTCACGAAATTCATTTCCTTGCATTTACAAGGCATAGTAAACCATACATACTCATGGTAATTCCGATCGCACCAACAATGAGACTGCCAATGTCAACCAACTGCATGGTGGTTCCATAAGTAACAAACGTGTTCGCACTATCATCATCAATCGTTGCCGCAATGTTCATCCAGAAATTGGGGACGAATGTGTTGGCAGGGGCGAGAGGAGTCAGAATGTTCGCCGTGCTGCAAGCAAATCCTCCACTTGGAAACTTGCGACAGGCAGCTGATTCGTCACGACCATTCACATAGTTGAGTTTTTGAATGGCAGCATTGTTTTGAAAGAAAAGGGAGCAAGCCAGGTTCGTGGTGTCGGCGCGCCTCGGGTCATTGGCAGTGATATTAGCATTGACAGGGCACTCGTAACCATACAAATTGACGCCCAAGCGTTGCCTCCCATTCATTGTAGCTCCAGTACTGGGCTCAATGTCCAAATAAGTTGAATAATCCTGCTCATTTTCCGAGACGTAAGTCTGATCCAGAAGAACGTTAGCGTCCAATTTTTTCCTGGTTTCGTAATCATAATTTTTGTAAAGTTTGAATTTGTCCCCACCGCTGAATAGACTTTCGTCGCCGTGGAGAAAGTTCGGGAGCGAGAGAGCAACCGGAGCACCGAATTTGTAAGTCTGGATACTGATTCCGCTGCCTCCAACACCGATACCAACGGCATTATTACCGTCGTTGTCCTCCAACAAGCCATGGGTGACCCCATAGCGGTGCATCTTGATATTTTTTGTTGTTACGGAGCCCAGGTGGGGGAAATCTACTTCTGCAAAGAGGTGAGGAAAAAAGACCTTGAACTCATCACCGTCATCAAGAATGGCAGAAGGCTCTTTGCCGTCATTGAAGGTCTTCGAAGCCCATTGCCTGGTGTCCAACCCATCGGCCATGACCTTGGTGCCCCCTTTTCCGCCAACTTTACCCTTTTTGAGGAGTACGGCCGCGACCTGAGCATCATAATTTGGATCATCGGGGTCGCTCAGCGCCTTAAAAGTAGCGACATCCGTCGGTGATGGAAGAACTGTGACAAATGGTTTCATCCAGACGGGCTTCTCCGTGATCCCATTGTAAGTCAAAATATCGTCGATCTTTTGGGGGTGGTCGACATCACAGCCAGTGTTTCGCTTGTACGAAGGCTCATTCTGGTTGGCAATGGCTGTCTCATCATCCCAAATGTTAATATCGGGGGTTAGCCAGCCTGGAGACCAGGCGAGACAGCCTCTTCCAACTGCTGCGTGGGACTCAGTGTAGCCAAACGAAAGGCAACAGGCTGTACCAGGTTGGGAATCGCTGCCGTTGCTGCATCTGCACTTGGTATTTGGGTCCGATGCTGAAGCAGCACAAGCGTAGCTCATCTGATAAGCGAACGTCAATGGCTTGCAATCGATGCCCTCGAGATATTGGTATTTTGCATCAGCGTGCTTTGGAGCGTTGCCACCACATCCACTCATTGCAGGATTTTGTGCGTTATACGCACAATTGGCTTCGCAAACCTTCCAGACGTCGTCCGTCAACTTTCCAAGAGTGTACCCACCCATATCGTATGTATGCAATGCCCCCTGGAGGGCAGCCGGAACTTGTTGTCCAATTGCATCAGGTGCATTCTGGGCAACATCTTGCCCAACTAATGTTTGAATCCTAGCAGCTTGCTCTTCGGCGGGAATGGAGTCGTCAGCTAATACTTGAGCTGTTCTGATGGGCGTGAATTGAGCCGTCAAAGCAGCAATTACACCCTCTGTAACGGCAGAAATGGTAGTCTCGGCGACCTGTCCGGCGGCCAGGTAACCTGCTAGGACAAGAGGGTATCCAAACGCTAACTCGCCCGCAGTTTTCTCGATGATCAGGGAAGAATGGGTATCAAGAGTGGGGCTAGATGAGAAGCCCACCTTTACAGAGATTCCTCCATCAAGCATATTCAACGTGCCCACGGGGACAATACCGTTCGACATGACCTCTTCACAGCCCTTCGGGGATTGAACCAAAGGCATGAGAGGATCAAAAGAAGTACACGAAAGAAGGTCTCCCGAGGTGGGATCAGTGGCGATGCAAAGCGTCTGCCCACCCTGTTGAGTTAAAGTGCAGGTGGCGGAGCTAAGCTCGACGACTCCTGTCACCACATTTACACAGTTCGAACCAGCGCGCCAAAGATTCATAGCGGCATAAGTATTTCCAGTCATCCCATTTGCAGCAAGTGTGGGGCTGTTGGGAACACAGCAAGCACAGGCGTCGTCATCAGAAGGGCTTCCACCATTAAAATTACATGGGACCCCACCAGTAGCAAGTGTACCGATATTCATTATCTGCCTTGTGGAACAGCCTCCCGCCTTGAGGAAGAGGTTCCCCTCTGTGACGGCTTGGGTGAGTATCTGGGCATAACCAGGCGAATAATTGGTGATCTTCTTGCTAAACAAGCAGTCATCACAAGAACTTTCTGCCACGTACTCGCAGCGACTGTATGACTTATATTCAACTGTAGCTCCAACAAATTCTACCTCAAACTTCTTGCTGCGACAGTCGAAAGCAAAGGGACCGATCTCATCGATAATTGCCTCCGTCTGGTTGGCGATGAAGGCATCAGCATTGTTAATGTCGTAAAGGAATAGCTCCGTGATCGATGGAGTTTCGTCAGTCAAGCTGGAAACCCACGATTCGTACGAAGAATCCTTACTGTCGCAAATTGTGGAAGCATCCAAGAACTTGTTGTGGATGTATTTCGGTGCAAACAATCCAGCAAAAGTAGAGGCGGAGATTACAATCAAACCAGTTGAAATACAACACAGGGAACGTGACTGATTGCGATCGCGGTGGTAGGGTGGCCATGATAGAGGTGTAGCCATAGTAATGAGCGTTTTTGGTTCCGTTTGTTATGTGGGGTGTTAGGAAGGGTGAGGAAGTTACACTAAGATATTTCAGGGCGACCATCGCAGGTGGATAGACTTACCTTGGACCAACGTTTATCTTTTTTGCCCCCTACCAGTGAGGCATTGTCAGCCTCAACCTCGAAATTATCCATACGGTTAAGGAAAGCCGCAGTGGTTTTTTTTCTTTTGGCTTCAAAGATCTGATCAGATCCGATCCTTCCGATCCCTTCGAAGGGGAGAGTTAATCAAAGTTACAACCCTACAAATCATAAGACTTATTTAAAAAGATTCTCAACGAACAACCAAGATGAGAAAAATGGACCCTGAGGCAGTGATGAACGAACAGGTAAGATTTCATGAGAATTTAGTTGATCTGCGGAATAATAACTCACAAAACGAAAACCACAGGTGGACGAGCTCCGAGAACGGATGAGGATGCTCCAGGGAGACAGGCGGGCCAATGTAGAGTTACTGGAGACTCACAAGAAGATGAATAGCGTGGAGGTACAGAATCTTCGCGATGAGAACAAGGAGCTGCGGATGAGGTTTGCCCAGCTCAAGATGAAGGATTCAGCTGGGGAGATGGGCACGGAGGCGCAGGTCGATTCAATGAAAAAACAGCTTGTGCAGAGGCGGAAGGAGTACGATGGTTACAAGAGGATGAGCACGAATCTAACAGCCAAGCTTGAGACTTTGAAGGATGAGGTTAGGGCCTGCGAGCTTGAGAGCAGGAGGCCCACAGAGGAGGACACGCCCCTGACCAGGTCGATTCGAGTGCTAGAGAATCGTCTAGACAAGGCAATGATAAAGTACAACGAGGCCATGAGCATCCGAAAGACTTACGAGCAAATAGTCCACAGGTTGAAGGAAGAAAGAGTTGGGTTTGATAACCAGCTGAGTGCTTTGGAGAGGACACTAGCGGCTAAGCAGCGTGACTATGAGGAGCTGCTGCTTTTGAGTGGGGATGCAAACCATGCCAGAGAAATTAGCCAGATGGAACTCGACAGGGTAAGGGGGGGTTACGAAGAGGAGCGTGTGAGGAGGGACAACGAGCTCAGGGAACGGCACCAGCTCTTCCAGATGCGGAAGCAAATGAGTGAGCGAGCCGAGAAGCGGAGAAAGGAGAGGGAAAGAATTGCGGAGAAGGAAATGGAGGGATTAGATGAAGAAGGGGAGAAGGAGTTCAAGTTGAAGGCCAAGATGATCGACGAGAAGGCGATGAAAAACGCTGAGGCCAAGAGCAGGATTGATATCTTCGAGAATGCCTTCAGGAAGATCAAGGAGGCCACTGGGGTATCTGATGTCAACGAAGTCATACAGAAGATAATAAGTCAGGAAGGGACGACAGAAAACTTGCTTGCTCTTACAAAGGAGAACCAACAGAGGATGGAAAGCCTGAACGAAGAGAGTGGGTCACTGAAAAGCAAGCTCGACAATTTGAAATTCAGTGGTCTGCCTGGAGGTCACAGACGAAAATTGGTCGACGACCAGGAAGACCAGCTTGTAACGAGCAACGCGAGGCTACAAAGAGGATCTAATAAGCACGAACGGTTGAACAATAGCTTAGTGTCGATAAAGGCGGGGATTCAGCACATGCTCAACAAGCTGCTGAGTGTCAATGATGACTTCCCCCAGCTTGTGAGCCATCACGTCAGCAACGACTCAGTTTTGGAAACGATGAACAATATAATGCACAGCACGGAAGCAATGATGAACCGTGTCAAGGCCAACAGCATTGAGACCGGTGTGCTGGCAGCGGCGGCAGATTCTGGCACTAGAGGAGGAGATGTGAGCGCAAGTATGGAGAGCCTCCCCAGTCTGGGAAGCATCAGCTACGACAGCACATCCACTGGAATGGACTCCTTGGCCGAGGAAAAGAAACTCATGGAGGCACGCCCTTACAACCAGAGGGTATACTTGCCAAACGGCGAAGAAATCTACAACCCAAGCACAGACTTAGACGGCGACGCTGCTGATGAGGAGGAGCTTACAAGGGACAAGGTAAAACTGGCGTCCAGTCAGATTGTGAGCGCTATTAGTTCAGCCAAGAAAAAGAAGAAGAAGAAAAAAGAGACTTGGTAATGGAAAACAAATGTAATATATTGTAAAGGCGTATACTGTTGAAGCAAGTACCTTTTCGCGAAAAAATGGGGGAAGACAAAAGTTTTTTACAGTCTTTACGTGAGATACGGGAAGACATAGGTCGTTCGAGTCGGACTATCATTCACCCAGGTGTTGTGCCCGATTCCAGGGACTGTCTTTACCTCCAAATCACCCCTATCGTCCATGGATTTAAGCCCAAAAGTGTCCTTGGTGTAGACCTCAGACTCCTCCATGGTGATGAACTCAGTCTCGCTGCCTGTCTTGTAGTACCCCCAAGCACCAGACTCCCAGGGGCCAATGCCCCCGTCATAAGTAGTGTCTCCAAGGTCTCCAACAAGGAAGACTGTCTTCTTAGTACGAAGAAAATTTTCCTTCCTCTTCGCGTTCCCTGCCGCATCATCTGTCAGACCATTGTACTTGGGAAGGAACTGAATTTGGAGGAGAAGGTGAGTTTACAACAGCTGAAATTTTCGCGAATTAAGGGAAGCGCTACGCAATTATTTTCTTACCTTGTTATCCTTCAGATACTTGTCATAGTGAGTTGGATCAGCCCACATATTCGCGACAGACAGCGTCGACTGTGACAGAGAAAGGTATGCAATGTGGTAAATCTCATCCTTCGTGAAGCCAGCTATGCTATCAGGGAAAAAACTGAAGAATGCGTCGTCGTAGACACCAAGTTGGGGACCTGCGAGGGAGACAAACGTGTCGATTCTGTGATCGTCCATGTATTCGGTGAGGCACCTGCAGATCAGAGCTCCCTGTGAGTGACAAACGAGGTGGTACCCGTCTGCATAAACTGGATCAGCGGTTACTGAAGCAATATTTTTTGCGATTTCCTCAACTTGCTTATTCAGGTTAACGTTCGAGTCAGCGTTTTCGAACATGGGGATGCTATAAGTGGTGGTATTTGGGTGAACAGATACAAGTTCTTCAGCGAACCCATCGAAGTTGTGTGCCGATCCTGTGATGCCATGAAGCATTATAACAGGCTTATATGCCATAGCTCCTG
>Ga0209832_1001263_pt1 | contig 14041 bp, 9 predicted proteins | sample COGITO_mtgs_1104_2_FD_185516 | JGI IMG/M metagenome (GOLD analysis project Ga0209832, IMG submission 185516) | Pelagic marine microbial communities from North Sea - COGITO_mtgs_110407 (SPAdes) (version 2) | ecosystem: Environmental > Aquatic > Marine > Epipelagic ...
GCCTCAATCTCTCCTGTTCTGCCTCCCTCTGCAGGCGCTCCTGATCCAGCCTCACCCGCTCCTGTTCTTCCCCTTTCACCCGCTCCTCCTCTCGCCTCAATCTCTCCTGTTCTGCCTCCCTCTGCACCTCCTCCCCCGCCTTCTTCTTGGCAGCCGCGGCGTCCTCCTCCGAAGAGAAAGGCGGAGGAGGAGGTGAGGCTGGATCAGGAGCGCCTGCAGAGGGAGGCAAAACAGGGGAGGGTGAGGCTGGATCAGGAGCGCCTGCAGAGGGAGGCAGAACAGGAGAGATTGAGGCGAGAGGGCGCACAGCTGCGGGCAATGCAGGTGCAGGAGAGATTGAGACAGGAGGAGGCCAAGGCTGCGACGGAGGAGGAGGAGAGATTCTGGCGAGAGGAGGAAGTGCAGAGGGAGGCAAAACAGGAGAGATTCTGGCGAGAGGGCGCACAGCTGCGGGCAATGCAGGTGCAGGAGCGCCTGAAGATGGAGGGGGAGAGATTGAGACAGGTGGTGGAGGAGGTGGAGGAGGAGGAGGAGGAGGAGGAGGCGATGCGCGGCGAGACAAACATATTCGTGAGACAAAACAGTAGAAGTAGAAGCCCAGGCCGAGAACAAACCAACACCGAAAAGGCAGCAGCACTGAAAAAGACATACATAGCTTCGGAGTCTCCCTCAAGATCAAACCTGCAAAGAAACGGAGACAGAGGCAGAGACAGAGGCAGAGGCAGAGGCAGAACTTCGACGCGTTCGGGAGACTTAAGCCCGGAGCTGCTGCTGCAGGTAAATTCTAAAGCACATCAGCTGCTGCAGCTAAATTCTAGAGCAATACACACAGACGTGAGTAAAGGACAACAGCTGAGGCTGCCAGAGATGAAATCGACGACTGGAGAAAAGGGCAAGAGGAAGTTGGAGACCTCATTAGATCCTTTTAGCCTACAAGATGGGCAAATACCAGGCCGAGAACTACCCAAAACCGAAGAGGAAGAGGAAGAGAAAAGGAGAAAGAAAGACAGAGACGGAACTTCGAATCCGCCCCCTCCTCTTAGTGGGATGAGGCTGAAGACTAAGAGGAGGGGGCGGATTATTACCTCAACGAAACAGCCAACATTAATAAGCCCTGCAGCAAGACCACAGGAAAGTGCGGCGGCAGAAGGAGCACCGTCCAAAAGTGGAAACAGCGGCAGAAGTAGCATTCCAAACTGGGACGAACGATTAAGACATTATTTAGATCGTGTAGGAGATCGTTTTGATCAACGTGATGAACAAGAGAGACTAAACAAACTAGAAGCTACACATAAAAAAAAAACTACAGATAAAGAAGATAAAGAAGATAAAGAAGATAAAGAAGAACACAACAAAACCATACGCAATAAAAGATGGTTGAATTTTTTTGCTCAAGATACCTCTGCCTTCTTAGAAAAGGTTGTTGAGTCTTTTTGTGACCTGACCGATGCACAAATCGAAGGCAAATATTACGATAATTTTTTACAATTAAACGCTCTTTTAAGACAAAGTGATAACAGATTGAAATCTATTAACGTAGAAGAAGTAAAATTAACCGAACCAGAAAAAGAAACTCTGAAAACGCAGTTGCTAAAATTTAAAACATTGAACAAAAAACTCAACGATAATGAAACTATTAAAATGGTCTTGGACAAGGGGAACGTCATCGCACAGCTACGAGTCTCCCTGCAGCCCCACCTCAATAAAGACGAGATTTCCTGGGACCAGGCCTCGTCGCTCCTCAGGCAGATGCCCCTAGAAGACCTTCAAAGTGCCCTGGACTCGACCAATGTGCAGCCCTTCTGGGAGCGGGTCAAAAAGAATAACGGACTACAAGGTGGATCAATAAACAAAATGCAACTAATTAAAGAACAAATCAAAATTATTAAAGATAAATATAAAAATACTAAATTAGATAAATATCTCATACAAATTGATAATCTTAAACATAAAATTATATTACAAACATTTACTGATAAACTTTTAAAAATTAAAGAAAAAATTAAAAATTACAAAACTGAAATGAAAGCAAATCCTAATAAAAAAGCCAAATATATTAAAAATATTGATAAACTTGTTGAAAAGTTTAATGTTCTTAAACAAGAACAAGATACACTAAAACAAAATATAAAACTCAAGCACACTAAAAAATCAATTAAAGATCCTAAACCAGCTAAAGATTCTAGACCCACTAAAGATTCTAAACCCACTAAAGATCCTAAACCCACTAAAGATCCCAAACCCACTAAAGATCCTAAACATACTAAAAAATCAATTAAAGATCCTAAACCAGCTAAAGATCCTAAACCAGCTAAAGATTCTAGACCCACTAAAGATTCTAAACCCACTAAAGATCCAAAACATACTAAAGATCCTAAACCCACTAAAGATCCTAAACATACTAAAGAAACTAAACCCACTAAAGATCCTAAACATACTAAAAACCCGACTAAAGATCCCAAACCTACTAAAAACCTGACTAAAGATCCCAAACCTACTAAAAACCTGACTAAAGATCCAAAATCCACTAAAGACTCTATTAAAAACCCCCCAAACCCACTAAAAACCCAACTAAAAATCCAAAATCCACTAAAACAACATTAAACACACACCAAATACACTAATTTAATTTATTTTTATTAAACAAATGTCTAAACTCACATTTGGTATTGAAATGGAACTTTTTATTAAATTAGATAAAAATCTTTATACACTCATTTACAATGAAATTATTACAAATAATTGTCATACTATTCAAGAACTACTCAATCATATTTATACACAAATTAAAAGAGTAAATCCTTTCAGTTATGTTTATGATACTGCATTTTCTAAAAATGTAAATTCACAACAATTTACTAATACTAAATTAACTACAGAGGATACTTATGTTATTATTTTAATCATTTCGCATATCATTTGTAAAAATAATCATTATCATTCTTTTTCTTTATTTGATAAATTACGAAATGATGATACAAATCCTTTAATATTACCTAACTGTAAATCTAAAATTAATTGGTTTTATGATGAAGATACAAGTCTCGCAGTTAAACATTCGAATTATTCAAATATTTATAAAACTATTAAAAAACTACTTAAAGGAAAATTAATACCCGATAACCACGTTCCTTATACTGAATTTGTTTCTTCTGTTTTTTCTAGTTCTGAACAAGTTAAGATAGGTGTAGATTTATTAATGAATTCTTTACAAAAAAAACTTAAATTAACACCTTTTCACGCTATACAAACATCAAATCATATTCATTTTAGTATTAAAGATAAAAAATTAGGTATTACTAATCCTTACATAATCTTTCAAATAACTTATGTTTTTTATATTCTTCAAAATTTTATTTATTTAATTTGCTTACCTAACAGAAGAACATCACATTACTGTAGACCTTTACAAACAATTGATTCCAATATTAAATCACTAGATAACTTAACAATAAACGAATTTTTTAATATACCTATCAGTTTTGAAACATCATCTTATACTGATACAAAACAATATCTTACAATCGAAGAACAACTACGTATAGAAGAATTATTAGAATCACAAAATCAACAATTAAGATCATTGCTTGAAACTCCTAAACAATTAATAAAAAAAATTGATACTATTCAAAGAAAAATTGATAAATTAAGTAAAATAAATCCCGAAGATTATGTTTCAAGTCCATCAAATAGTCCTAGAACTTTCTGTATTCCTTATAAAAATTTATTATTCAAAGATAAATTAATTTTATTAATGCATATTTATCAAAATAAAGCTAATTATAGATTCTCACATTTACACAATAAAAACGCATATATTATTGATCCATGTCAATATGTTAACAGATATAGTATTCTTAATTTATATAAACTCTCTACAGGCGATTCTTGCACTTTAGAATTACGTGCTAAACACGGGTCTAATGATTCCACAGAAATCAAATATTTTTGTGATCTAATTGAAAAGTTTTACGAAATTGCTTTACAATTAGATAAAGATAAACCACTTTTAGAATCACTTACCGAAATATTAGATATAGATGATTTAATATCTTTTAAAAATATTGATCCTAAAGATCTTAAATCGCAGTATTCTACATTAAAAACTACTTTTTTACCTAAATTATTACATTCTATATTTAAAGATGATTTAAAATCAATTAATTATTGGTTAAAACATTTAGATATTGTTAATAATTTAGATTTATTATAATATTTATAAATAAATGAGTGCCTATACTAAAGAACAATGTATAGAATTTTTAAAAGAATATAAACAATTTAAAAAAAAAACAATCACACGTGTTAAAAATCCAACTACAGGAAGATACTTAACATCATCCGCAACTATTGATGGTATTAAAGAAAAATGCAAAGAACAACATCAAGTAGAATCAAAATCTAGTTCTAGTAGTTCTCCTACAGTTAATTTTAACAATATCATTCCATTGTTTAAATTACCATTTGATAAAAACATTATTAATGCTTATGTTCCAAATTCTACTGATGCTATTAAAATTATTACAAAATATATTAAAACAAATCCAACAGATCCTAATGTTATACAATATAACAATATTTTAAAATATATTAGAGAAATTATTCCTGATTATAATCCACTTGAATGGGACAAAGATAGTACAGATATATTCGCAATGTTTAATCTTACATATACCGAAAGTTATCATTTAGATCGTGATCAACAAAATGTCAACAACAATATTAAAGGTGTTATTAATCGCAAACCTATTGAATATTTTAAAGATTTTGTATTTAACAATAATGACATTACAGATCGTAATATTGCTCTTAAAGTTATTCTTGAAATTATTCTAGAATATAATTCTCATATACCATATATAACTGAACGTATAGCTAATGCTAATCAAATATTAGATCTTTTATTACAAGATCAGGTAAAAAAATCATTTAGTTCTTTATCCATTTCATTTTCAAAAACACCTTCACCCAGATCTAGTTCTAGTGATAAAAAAGATCAATATATTAAATACTTATTACATACAGAACCTATAGTCGTAAATGAAGATGATCCTATATCAGGTGATAATTGGGATGATATGGATTCTACAAAATTAAAACATGTTATTAAAGTATTTTCTAACAACAAAACATATGCTTTTTATGTCAAAGATCTTTATAAAATGTGGCATAATACTGTTAAAACAAATGATCCTAACCAACCTTTTGCAAATCCATATAATAGAGAACCTTTTACCGAAGAACAAAAAACTGAAATATTTGAAAAAATGAAATTAATGTATCCATCTATTAAACGTCCAATATTATGTAAAACACGTAAAGATATTAAATTAGTTATTAATCATTTACCTAATGATTTTGCAGTTGAAATACAATATACAACTGGACAACTCAATATCCCCCTTGTGAATATTGATATTCCTATGAGACACGTTCATATTAGTGATCTTAGATACTTTCCACCTGATATTATTGATAAAATTAAAGCACTTTTTGATAATAATAAAATATTAGGTAAAAAAATACCATTCAAATTACACAAAGCATTCGAACAATATAATAATAAAAATTTAACGAATGAAACTACTTACAAAGATTTTTGTAATCTTTTATTTTAAGAACCTATACAACCAACAATAATCTTCGTTCGCTAAAAATGTTGAAAACTCTTTATGATGATTTTCGGTTTTATTATCTTCTTTTTCTACAAATTTCATTTTCTTATAAAATTCTACATTACCATTTTTTCTTTCAATACACACTGTAAAATAATCTTTGTCATTATATATATTTAATAAATAATTCAATCCTAATTTTCCAAACCCTTTACATACATATTTATGATCTATTAACATAAACTCAATTGATAGAAAATTACCTACATTATCATCTTTATAATGTCTTTCGTAATATATTATATATCCTATAACTTTCTTATCTACACATATAAATATTCCTTTCCAATAGGGAAATATAACAATATTACTACACATATTATTTTCATAATATTTATTCCAATTACTAAAACTACCTTTTTTATCATTTGAATATAACCAAGCATTAATATCATTAACATAGAATTTATTTTGTTTTGATAGTTTATATATTATTGTTTTATGAACTTTATCCACAAAATTTATATTTATACAATTCATTTTGCTCATCATAAAATATTACTATCATTTTTTTATATAAAAATGATAATATTATTATTTTTAACATAATGAACATTTGGCAAGAAGAAGATTGGCAACTTAATCACAAAACTCTTAATGAAATATTTCCTTTCATACAACTAGGATTACAAAAATATATTAATAAAGATATTACTATCAAAATATTATCAATTATCTATCATAATGATATTTTCAATTCACCTATTAGACCTATAAGACCACCTCACACTATTCCTAATGCACCTAAAAGACCTACAACAGTTAGAAGAAGAATAAACTTATCGTAAAAATGATATTTTAATTAATAATTTTTATTATTAATGGATGACATACAAATATATTATACACTTAGCTGATATACATATACGAACTGGAACTGAAACATATTCAAGATATAATGAATATTTAACAGTTTTTGAAAATCTTAAAAACTCGTTATTATTTAATAAAATAAATCAAGATAATGCTATTATTTTAGTAGCAGGCGATATATTTCACAATAAAAATAAAGTAGAAAACTTCGGTCTTAACCTTTTTAAACAACTTATAACTATCTTAACAACTATAGCAACTACTGTTATTATACCTGGTAATCACGATTTTTTACAACAATATCCAAATGATCCTAGTCTCTTAGATTCTATAGTATTAACTAATATAGAAAATCTATATTATCTTAATACTACTACTACAATTACTTTAGGTAATATAGGTATTTCTACAATATCAGTTAAAGATACTTTAATACCCGGAGAAGGATCGGGTATTATTAAAGATCTACCAGATTTTCCAAATACTTTTGATAAAAAAATAAAAACAAAAGTAGCATTATTTCACGGTTCTTTTTGTAAAACTTATTTTAATCATAATCAAGAAGTTGATTCTAATAATTCATATCCATTAGAAATGTTAAAAGATTTTGATATTGCTTGCTTAGGTGATATACATTTACATCAATCAAATATATACAAAAATTGTTCGTATGCCTACTCAGGATCACTTATTCAACAAAACTTTGGTGAAGATATAATAGATCATGGTTATCTTATTTGGAATATTAAAACTAAAAAATCTATACATATACCGGTATTTAATCCATATGGATTTGTTATTCTTAAACATATTAATGATATTTGGAATATCAAATATAAAAATAAACTAATACCAATTAATGATATTCTAAACAACCCTAATTTTCCTACCAATATCTCAATCCGTATTGATGGAACATACAATAATATTGATACGTTGTATAATAACCTAAAAACTTACAATATAACTATTACAGATTTTAAAAATCTTATTACTTCCATATCTAAACCTATTCAAAATACACCTAATCACACTACAGATACTAATTATTTTAAACTATATTTTAATGATCCAACTATTACTGATTATATTGATAATCCACATAAACTTTATTTACCTTCCAAATATAAAAAACAAAATGAAAAGATAGCTCAAACAATAACAATTTACCAAAATGCCATAGAAACTGATAATAAAATTAAAATTTCAAATAATAATTTCGTTATTAAAACCTTAGATTTTGAAAATTGTTTATGCTATAAAATGGATAATAAAATTAATTTTCAACAACTTAATAACAAATCAATTATTATTAATGCACCTAATGGTTGTGGTAAATCTGCATTATACGAAATAATATGTTATGCTATTTTTGGTGAATCTATGCCTTCTAGAACTAGTAAGAAATATTCAGCTTCTTTCATTAATTCTAGTGCAACCAAAGCAACTACAAACATACTTATTTCTATTGATAATATTGATTATAGAATTAAACGTAGTTTTAAAAGAAATGATAATTCTTTAAAATCATATGATACAACTGTATCTAATGAATCTATTAATATTTCAGGTCTTACATTAACTAAAAAATGGCTTGAAGATAATTTAGGAACAATTGAAGATTTTCTTAAAACTTCGATGATAACACAAGATTTTGATTTCAGTTTTCTTAATTTAGACCCTAAAAATATTAAAAAACATATTGATAATAATATAAATTTAAATGCTATTATTAAATTTAAAGATCTTATTAAAGACTGTTTAAATGCTTATAAAGATGTGTTTCAATCTATAGATTCTAAATTATTAGAATTAAACAATAACATAATTGAAATAGATTTTAATATCACCTCAATTACTGATAATATTGAACAATTAACTAATACAAAAGAATCACTTTACAATAATTTAGAATATATTGATTATACTAAATATCCTTTAGATAAACTTGAAAATACAATCCAAAATAATATTGATATCAAAAATCTTAAAGATTATAATCAATTACTTAATACACCAAAACCAACTAATAATTATAATTTAGATCAAATTAAACCGTATATTAATACAGATTTTAAAAAATTAGAAGAAAAACTTATACAACTAAACACTATTAGACCACGCAAACCCAATAACACTACAATAATAGATAATACTTTAGATCTAATTTCTTTACATTTTGGTAATATTGAAACACTTCATAACATTGTTAATACATATTCTAAATATCCTTCAAATAATAAAACAACTATTAATATTAACAAATTAAAAGATCTTAATACTTTACAAGAATCTCTCAATTCTATTAATAATAATATTAATATTAATAATACAACTATTCAAAATATTCAAATTACAATTAATGATCTTAATAATTCAATACATGCTTTAGATTATATTAAAAAACCTCTTATATCTATTAAGGAAGCTGAAGAAGCTATTGAATATTTTAAATCTTTAGAAATTAAATATCCCAATAAATACATAATATTTGAAAAATATACAAAACAACTAACAGAATTAGAAAAAGAATATATTAAACCAACAATAGAATTAGAATTATGTAATAAATATATTGATGAATATAATAAGTTAAATAGTCTTAAATCAACTTACGATATTCAAATCAATATTAATACTACTATAGAACAATTAAGTGAATATAAATTAACTGAATATAATCCAGAATGTCATATATGTATGAAACAAAGTTCAGTTATTAAGAAATTAGAATTAGAAAATAAACTTACGACTCTTAACAATAGCATTGATTTATGTATTCTTAATTTAAAAATGTATATTAAAAGATTTAATTATCTTGAACATAATTTAGATCATTATAAAAATACTATTAATCAATATACTATAGAATATACTATTAATAATATTAAAAATAAAAAAATTTTTAAATGGATTCAAGATTATAATGAATTAAAATCTAATATTAATTATTATACAGATAGCATAAAACAACATAAACAATACGAATTATATAAAACAACCTTAAATGATCTTAATAGTAATATTAAAATAAAAGTAAATGAACTTAAATTACTTCAAGACGACACAAATAAGCAACTTCATATTGATAAAAAAAACCTAGAAAATGATCTTAATACATTATATTATACAATAAATTATGCTTATACATTGTATGATTCTTATTTAGCAATTGAATATAATAATTGGAATGAAAATATTAAAGCTATTGAAAACACACTAAAGTTTAAAGAACCGGTTAAGGATTATAACAATATTGAAGATTATAAACAATTAGAATTATGGAATACATATTATTATAATGAAGAATTAATTAACTATGCTAAAAAACATTTTAAACGTAAAACTATACTTAATAAAATTAAAGATATTGAAAATGAAATAAATGAATTAATTATTTATAAAACTAATATGATTACACATTTTGATAGTTTTTCAAAAAATAAAATTGAACATAACATTTTAAATACTTTACAAATTAATATTAATCATTCAATTATTACATTTAAAAGAATACTTGAAAATTACGATAATTTTCAAAAATGGATTTACGATACTCACATATTACCTAATATCATTTCAACTGTTAATAATATTATCAAACAATCTACAATTAACCCTTTCATTATTAATGCCTTTGTAGAAAACGAAGGTATTCAATTTTCTCTTAATAATACAATATCAATTAATAAAGCTTCAGGATTTCAAAGATTTGTTATTAATATTGCTTTACGTATGGCTTTTCTACAGATTTACAATAATAAATGTTTTTGTTTGCAACTTTTCATAGATGAAGGTTGGACAAGTGCTGATGCAAATAATCGCACTTTAATTCCTACGGTGTTAAATTATCTTTTAACACAATTTAACAGTGTTATTCTTGTATCACATATTGATGAAATTAAAGACATTACAGATATATCAATTAAAATTAATAAAAATAAAGATTATTCGCAAATACAATATTCTTAAATTTTAACAGTTGTTAAAATTACAGTCTTATTTGATTTAAATATAATACTTTCAATTTTATTAATTAGATCATCATTATCTTCTTGAGGAATACACAACAATCTAATATTTTCGCTATCTAACAATATTAATATAATATCCATATTATTCTTAATAACAAAATTAGCTAATTTATTCTTAACAGGTTCTATATGTTTTTTCTCTAATGGAAATGAAATATTGTTTTCATCTAAAAAACTACGTATCATTAGCATTTCTTTTGCAAATAATTCATTATTTTTTACAATAGATTCACGATCTAAGACATCACAGTTTTTTTTAAACAAATTATATAATCTTACTTCATTTTTGTGAGGTTTTTCATATATACAATTAGCTGAATAATCATATTTTTGTTCAAAAATAGGCATTTATATAAATATATATATATGGATATCATTTTTTAATTTACATATTGTTTCAATTTATCATTAAAATCACGTGTTATTTTAGTTAGTTCGGCTAATGTACTTGGTGGAGGATCAATTGGAAATCGAGGTAAATTAACTAATATTTTAGTAATGTCATACACTTTTGAAGAATATCCTTTATGATATGGATATTTTTTAACTTGAATTAACTTGGTATTCTTCATACCTTCATCAATTAATTTAATAGTATCTTCTGTTAAATAATCTTCATCAATAATTGCACCTGTAAATAATCTTTTTTTATGTACTCCACCAAAATGAAAAGATCTATCAATCCACAATATACCAAATTTTATTCCACCTACTTCTATTTTACCAAGTAAATCATAAAACTCAAAATTATAGTAATCTCTTTCTTTATATTCATATGTTAACATTATTTTTTCACTTTTTAATGAATCATCTAATGTTTTTTCTGTTGTAAAATATTTTATCTTTTTATAAACCTCTTTTAATTGGTCTTCGGTTAATGAAACAGAACCTAACGCTAAATTAAAAGGTACTGATCCTTTATTATAGCAATCTAATATATAATTATACAAAGGAATAGTATCATAACAATGTGTTATTTTTTTACCATCATCTAAAGTTGATGTTATTTTTGATAAATATTTAATTTTTTTAAGTGGTAAATCACTTAATTTCTTTTGTGTTATTGGATCTAATTCATTTAAATTGCAACCAATATACTTTTGTCTTGGTGATTTACCGGAAGGACTTAATTTTGTATATTTGTTAAACTTATTTGCTTCTAACGCTAAGTTAAGTTTTAAATCATCTAATTTACCTGTTCCACCACTTTGTAACCAATAATTCATAAAATCTTGTTGTTCTTTTGCTCTAACTCTATTACTTTTTCCATATGAACCTTTCTCAAACTTTTCTAATATTTTTTCTTTTTTACTTTCTGTTAATGATTTATTTAATTTTTTTGTTGGGGTATATAACATTGTTAATGCAGATTTTCCAACATCACTTTTTGCTCTTGATAATGTAACTGAAAAAAATGGTGATAATCTTTTACCCATATATTTATCATTATATTCTTTTAATGCTTTATCAAAGGATTTCAATTGTTTTTTATATTCTTTTAGTTTTTTATCTTTCTCTGATGATGATAAATTACTATCTAAAACTGGTTTATCGGGTATTTTAGGTGGTTCTGGTACATTAACATAAGGATCTTTTATTGGTTTATAACTAGTGGGTGTATTTGATTCTTTGTGTAATATTTGAATATCAAATATTGCGGTAATAAAAAATAGTCTTATATCTTCTTTATTTAACTGGCTATCAATATCACATAAATCATTATTAACATCTAAACGTATATCAAACCTAGCATATTTATTATGTCTCACATTATATATATGTCTATGATGAATTATATCATAGACAGATTGCCATAATAAATCTAAATACTCTTTAATTTCTTTTGTTCCACGTAAACTACATAATGTTCCAAATATTATATTAACTATTGTTTTCAATCTATATATATTATAGTCTATTGAATCACTAATTACATTTGTTACATTACCTATACTTTCACCATATAAGAAATAATCATCAAATATTGTAGTTTGTAATTGACATATTGATTTTAAATAATAAGACATTTCATCAATATATTCTGTAAATAAAGCTAATAATGGTGGGATTTTATATGGCCATTCATTTACTGAATCCTTTTTAACTTTAAAATTAATATCTGTTTTATGTGTCATACTTTCAATTATTTCATAACAATCTAAATCTTTTGCTTTTGTAGTTTTTATTTGTTCTTCAATTGTTTCATACAAAAATAATTGATAATCAATATAAGTTTCTTTAATTTTACTATCAAATATTTCTTTATTAGGAATCAGATAATAATGTAAAAATAAATGATCATATACTGTATAACCACCTACTGATGCTTTTTTATAGAATATAGATTTATGTGCTTTTAAAAAATCAATCCAATTCTCATTTGGATAAATATTATTTAATTCTTCAATATAATCCATATCTTTAAAAACATAACAACAATCATTTGGTAATGATTTTCTTATTTTCTCAAATACTTCAGGTTTCTTCATATCATCTTGAGACAAGCTACTACATAAATGTAATAAACATTTTTCATATATGTTTGCATATTCACTTTTATTTACGATAGATACTTTAATTGCTTTAGATGTAAAAGGATCTATTTTAGGGTTTGCTTTCCACTGCTTAATAATATTATCCATATTTACTGCTGAACTTACAGCTTGTTGTAAATTACTAGATAACATTACATCTTTTGATATTTTAATAAAATCAGTTGAAGGAATACTATCAAATAATTCTACATCATCTTTAAACTTTTCTTTATTTTTTAAAAACCATTTTAATATTGAACTATATGTTCCATATTCGTTATCTGTATTAATTTTTATTTTTGCACCTGTTAATATATTAGTTATTTTACCATTATGTACTCCACTATATTCAATCGCAATATCATCTAACCAATCTGTAATACGTTCGTAATCTCTAGTATATAAACTATTTAATTTTTTAAATAATTCATTTTCTTTTTTCCTTTGTGTATCTGTCATTTTACTATAATAAATATAAAAATGAAAACATAAAAAAATAAACATATATGAGCAATCCTGCAAAATATAATAATATTATTCAATACGGAGATTTTCTACCTAGCAATTACAAACAAAATCTAGATTTTTTTGAACAATTGTTTAAGGAAACTCCTATTAAAGATAAAGTTATTAGGACTACTTATAATACTACAACTCCAATCAGAAATACATACAATCCTCTATATTACAACATAGTTGAATATCTATTAACTGAATTATACTTAACTGACAGTACTAACCGTAGATTTAATCTTAATAATATTTTAAAAAAAATTAGAAATATTAAATCATTGTCTGATATTGATGAAATAATTGATAATGATCTATATAATCTGTGTATTAATACAAAAACACAAAAATGTATAAATATTGTTGAAAGTAATGATCTTGATATATATTATAGAAAATCATTTAAATGTGTAAATATCATATTTGTTATTAAAAATACAAATAACACTATCAATATTCAAATACCAAAGAATAA
>Ga0209832_1001274_pt1 | contig 13969 bp, 12 predicted proteins | sample COGITO_mtgs_1104_2_FD_185516 | JGI IMG/M metagenome (GOLD analysis project Ga0209832, IMG submission 185516) | Pelagic marine microbial communities from North Sea - COGITO_mtgs_110407 (SPAdes) (version 2) | ecosystem: Environmental > Aquatic > Marine > Epipelagic ...
ACCATATAAGAATTGAACAATAACCCCTGTAGCATTTCTAACTGTAAAGTCATAATAAACCTTTGTATCTTCCATTGATTTTACTAAGCGTCTCTCAATATAACCCGTATCACTGGTATTCATACAGTGTATCAAGTGTCCCGTTGAAAACATACCAGTTTCAGGAACTGTAACATCATATGCTTTTGGATAAACACTTGCTACAATATCCTGTGGAATAATTTTAATATCTACAATTTCATCTAACACAACCTCATTATGTGTAGAAAAGTTGGAATGTTCTAGTTTTGTAATATCAAGTTTATTAAGTTTGGCTTGTTTATCATTATTTACTAATAATATTTCTTGTTTAAATTTAACTGCCCATTTTGCACGAATATACATAATATATGATGGTTTAGTAGTATGAAAAGATTTTGAATCTTTACCACGATTTTTAATAGTAGGTTCTGTTTTACTTATTTTAGCAAATATTCCAACTCTTGCGCAAAGATTGCTCATTGTAATAATGAGTTTTTCAGAAATAGAACGCGCTTGAATAGTTTTTGTATTTGTATCAATATTACCATCTCCAGAAAAATATCCAGATATGATACCTTTTACAAATTCAATAGGTGCAGTAATAGCACAGTCTGGAACATATTTATTTTCTGCTGTATGCCCTAATATTATTTCTAAGAATTTTGCTAAAATAGTTGAATATCCTACAACACTATATGTTGGATAAGCTCTGTTTTCAGTTCTATCATCAATACGATAATTAATACCAAATTTTGAAAACCAATATTTAGTAAATTCTACTACACCTTCTTCATTTTTTGTAATACATATATCACCTTGTTTAACTCGTGCATTTCCATCTGCTAAAAACAAACCAATAAATACACCATTTTCAAAATCTAAATTAAACATATCTGGAAAATGAGTAGTTATTTTTGTGCTACTATAAGAATATATTGAATTAGGTTTCATCATTTCAATACGATTTTTACCTTCATTTAATGTTCTACGTAAAGCTTTTTGGTTTGGATAAGGTAAAGTAAATTCATTTTCATTATTTTTATCATACCAATCACCTGGTAAAGATCTAGTATTACCAATCATATCCTTTGCTTTAAACAAATCTCTACTAAAGATATATTCATTTTTAGAAAAATACTTAGTCATATCAATATAAGGTTTAATTACATCAGGTGGTTCAGGTAATATTTCAGATACAGGAATAGCATCTCCAATTTTTACATTAGGAGTTTCTGTCGCTACAAATAACTTGTTATCTGAATCCCATATAACGAGTGATTTACTTTTTGTTACTTTAATATTACGACCACTTTTAGTAATGATTTCATATAATATGTCACCTGAATCGTGACGACTTACATTAGTCATTTTACCCCAAATAATATTACCATCTTTATAACAAGATGGAATATAAGCTTCAGTATCAAATAATCCAAGCATTTCCATATTGGCATCTTCTGGTCCAAATTGCTCTACTAAAGTCTTATTATCCGGATTATCAATTTTACTATCAATCCATTCACCAATATTAATATATTTTGTTTCACCATTTTCTATTATTATAATAGGTGTATCTCCTGTTACACTTTTAACAGCAGTATCAATTAATCCTTCACGACCACCCATTGCATGAAAAAATACTTCTTGAGGTGTGAGTCCTTCAATAAATCCGTTTTCTACAAATCCACGTGCTTCAGGACCATCATCATATTTACAATAATGTGGTAAAGTTCTACCTGTAAATCCATAAGGAATACGTTTTCCTTCCACTTTAATTTGTGCTACACAACCCATAATTTGTGTAACATTACTGGTTTTTCCTTTACTACCGGAATTTACCATATTAATCATACGATTTGTATCGTCATTTAAAGTTTTCATACAAATGTTTTCAACATCTTTATTCAACTTATTAACAATATTAATAAGTTTGTTTTCAATAAAAGATTCATTATCATATATCGTATCATTCTTTAATTCACCACGACGAAATTTATCTAATACTTCAATCGCTTCATCTTTATTTTTCTTTATTACCTCTTTAACATTTATTCTATGGTCTTCTTCCATCATTAGATCACTTAACCCTACACTAAAACCATCTAGCATTAACCAACGACAAATTAAACGTTGTGTATTATCTAAAAAGTTTCTACAAGCTGTAGGACCATAATCGTGATAAATTAGAGGTATTAATCCACTAGATAATGATTTAAATGAATGTTTATCTAACTTACCTGCTTTTATTACACTGTTAATAACTTCAAATTTTTTAACTTTAGTATTCATATTTGGCGGTAATATCATTGAATATATTTCTTTGCCAGTATAAATTTTAGTATTAGAAGGTATATTCCCATCAAACATTGAATTTACCATTTGTAAGTTTGATACGGCTTTAGCATCAAGTCTTACTTTATCATCACTAATACGATATGATCCTAATAAAACATCTTGAACCATACCTATAATAGGTACACCATCTTTTTGACTTATTATCATATACGGAATATATGCTAAATCTTTTAATTCATTCATTGTTTGCACCGTTTGTGGTAAATGCATATTCATCTCCATGAATCCCTATAAGTTTCCCTATAGGACAGACTATACCTTAAGCCATCAATAGGAATTGCTAGTTCCTTCAGACCCACTATCATCTAGTCGTTGAACCTTCTCCATATTCTAGCATAACGAACTTAGGAGCTTGGCTGCGGATTGCCCAATCCTTAACTTTATTACCATTGGGTTCGGCTATTAACCGAGTTCCTCTTAAATGTTTCCAAATAAGAGTGGTAGTTAAGGCTCTAAGGGTGTTCCCGTCAATTTGGTAGTGTCGCGTATAATTTATAAATTATACACTAGGTAGTTATATATAGAAAATTACTATTTTCTAGTGGTATTTACACTATTTTCCTATGTAAGTGATACCACAACTTACATAGTAGCTACCTGTTTGGGACAAGATGTTTTATCCCCATCAAAATCTGCATTATATGGCGGTGTATCCAAAACATTTAAACGAAATGTTTTATAAGGCATTACTTTAGCACGATGACACATCATTGACATCTTATGTAAAGATGGTTGCCTATTAAATAATACATAATCATCATCTTGAATATGACGATAAACAACATCACCATATTGTAATCTTTCTGCTATTTCACCAAGATTACAATATTTAATATTAATGATTATACCATTTTTACCACTTTTATGGATATATTTTGCACCAGGCCATTTATCAGGACCATTCAATATCATTTCTCTAACTTTGCTAATATTATTAGTATTTACTATTTCTGGAAATGTTAGATTCATTGCTACTTTAATTGGTATCCCAAGTTGATCTATAGAAATATAAGGATCCGGAGTAATTACAGATCTTGCGGATTGATCAACACGTTTAGCATTTAAATTACCACGAATACGACCATCTTTCTTTTTCATACGATCTGATACACTCTTCATTTTACGTCCATTCCTTTGTAAAGATGCCGTAATACCTGGAATTGAATTATTAAGTAGCGTAAATACGTGATATTGCAAAATTAAAGCAGAATTTTTTAGAATATCTACATTTTGATTACGTTCTTTCTTCTCTTTATAGAATTGATTAAACTTTACAATATCACAAAGCTTATGTGTAAGATCATCCTCACGACGTTGTCCATTTTCTTCAATAATACTAGGTCTTACAGCAGGAGGAGGCACTGGTAATACTGTGCATAATAACCATTCCGGTCTAGACCAAATAGGATTAAAACCAAGAAGTTCAATATCTTTATCACTAAGACGTTTAAATACTTTTAATACTTGTTCTGCTGTAACCTCTGTTTCTTTTTTTTCTTTATTTACCATATATTCCAAATGTAATTTGAAAGGTGTTTTTTTAACATTGAAATGTAAGTAATTTTCACATCCGGTAGAACCATCAAAACCACATTTTCCATTTGTTTTATATTTACTTTGAATTGTTGTAATAAATTTAACATATGCTTCAAACCTTTTATGATTATTTTTAATACCTTTAATACGATTAATCTCTTCTTTAAATACTGGATTAGTTGTATTATCTGATACTATCAATTTACTACAATGAAAACACATACATTTTAATAATTTACGTGTTATGTCGTAAAACATAATATGATATAAAGGTGTTTCAAGAACAATATGACCCATATGATTAGGACAAAGACTAGCTTTTAATCCACAAGTTCCACATAAACGATTAAGTTCTAATGCTCCCATACGAATATCAAATAAACCATTTACAACAGGTTCATTTCCAGCATATGTATCAGTTTTAGTAACTTCACATACTGATCTTTTAATAATTTCATCAGGACTTAATACCGAAAATTGTATTCCTTTTATAGTTTCAATATCAATATCTTGATCTATATTATAGCCTAAAGATGAATATAATGGCATTGCTATTTATATTTATATAATATTAATATCATTTTTAAGTGCAATTATTTTTATAATCAATAGTAATAAAATGATTATTTTTGAAAAATATTTTGATAAAGACAGTTTAATTAAGGTTTATTATTTATATATTGTTTTTGCAATTATATTTTCTTTATTATTTGTTTATATCAAATGTAGATTATATATCAACTTTTTTGATAAGTTTTTATATAAAACTGATAAAAATTATTTACAATATTTAGGTTTCCATATTATAACATACGGAACATTAGGTATCATATTTGGTATAACTGATTACTTTTTAATGATCCTTAAAACTATTATTGTTGAATTATGTATTAATTTTGTTCAAAATTGTAATTTCTTAGAAATTGATGTGAAACAGACTATTTATTCAATTATTTTAAGTATTGTTAGTTTTACTTTAGGATGTCTAATAAACTATTTTTTTCTGAGTAAAAAGAATTAATATAGTGTTTTTTAATTTCATTGTTCGGTAATATTATTGACATTTCGTGATTTTCATTAAAAATTACATAAATAAATATATATATTGTTAAAACTAATAATACTGTTTTATACATATCCTTTGTTGATGCGTATATTATTGCTGTTAATATAATTATTTGAGATAAAGGATGTTTTAACATTTCTTTTTGTTGTTCAGTAAGTTCCAATGATAAATATTTACTTCCAATATGAATTAATGCTATTGACATAAGTGATAAAGGCTCTATCATCTTTAGGTTGTTCTTTATTTGTTATTCCTTTTTTTATTAATATTATATCCAAATATATTGCTATAGCACATATTAATATTAATAAACCTATCTTTACATCCCATTGTGAAATATAATAAGCAAATAATACTATAAATAGCAATAATAAAGGATTTTCATACACAATTATCATAAAGTATGGATTTTTTATAGATGGGTTTAGTGCTATTATAACAACATATAGTATTAATATGATTAAAATAATTGTTTTCCATATCGTATCCATTTTATATTACTATATTACAAAAGATAATATGCTATATGCAACTTTAGAAGAAGCATATAATATTCCCAGTTTTAAAAAGCCTAAAAAGAAAAAAACAAAAGAGATTGAACTTTCTCCGGAAATTGATCCTTATGATAAATTTGATTCTAGTATGATAGTAAGCAACGATCATTCTAGAATTACTAGCAATAATCAATGTGATCCTTTACAAGCACCACCTTATGTATTTCCTATAGAAGAAAAAGCAAAAAAACAATATGAACAAGCTTTAAATGATATGAATTCTATTGATACAAAAATTGAAAGCAATATTGATGATGAATTAGATGCATATTTAGATGAGGATGAATACACAGAATTTAATAATAATAGTAATAGTAATAGGATTGATAAGAGTGTTAAGAGTGATAAGAGTGATAAGAGTGATAAGAGTGTTAAAGGTGATAAGAGTGTTAAAGGTGATAAGAATAATGAAAGTGATAAGACTGATAAGACTGATAAGCTATTTGATCGTATATATGAATTACTAATATTAGTATTATTTGCATTATTAATTATATTAATGTGTGAAGCTATTGTTCGTATAGCTAAAAGTTAATATTTTCATCATTATATTCTTCTTCATATAACAATGTATGAACGTATAATGGTTTAGTTCTTCCAACACGATGTGCTCTTCCAATTGCTTGCGTTCTTTCATTATTCATTGAATGATATATAATAACATCTGTAGCAAAACTAATATCAATTCCAGAACCTGCATAATTAGTATTGAGTAAAATAACTTTAATTTCACCATTACGAAATCTATCTAAAATATTATTCATACAACCAGTTGTTCCTTTAATTTCTGTAAATGATATATCGTGATTATTTAAATTATTTATAATACTTGAAAAACCATTTTCTATTTTACTAAAAATTAAAAACTTACCATCAGGTTTAGTATTAATAATATCAATTAACGTATTTTCTTTACTTTTAATTTTAGTTTTTGGTTCTGTATTATTTACGATGGTGTTAGTAATAAAAGTAGTATCAGATATATTAATTTCATTTCTACATTCAGGACACTTTTTATTTGTTCTTATCCACATCATTATACAAGTCGCACAATATGAATGTGCGCAATTCAATATTAAAGGATTTGTTAAATTGTCTAAACAAATAGCACAACTTTTATCTTCAATATTACTTATTCTTTGTGTTAAATCTTTAATTTTATTTTCAAGATTAATTATACATTTGTCAATAGATTCAGTTCTTTGTTCTTTTTCTTGATCTGTTAATGACATCATACCTATCATATCTTTTTCACATTTTTTATTATGCAAATCTTTATTCAATTTATTTGTAAAACATTCTATAATACCATTTTCAGTTGCTACATTACCACCAATTTCACGCATAATACCTAATAGATCTGAAGCATTTAATCTTTCTATCTGTGATCTTGATAAATATGGTCTAATGATACTTAAACGATTTAACATTTTACATTTGTAATTTTTTTCAATTATGGGTGGTAGATCAAAACTTTTTTTAATAAATGAATCTTGTGATTTTATTAAAATATGATTTAATTCGTTTTTAATTAATTCACGAATTAGATATACATTTGCATTAACACAATAACGTATATTTAATAAATTAGTATAAGTTGCACTTATTAACCACTTGTATAAAAAAGAAATATTACCAATTGACATTAGAATATCGTGAGCTTCATCTACAATTACTCTTGCCCAATATTTTATAAAATAACTATCGTGTTCCATATAATTCATAAATTTACGTAATGTTGTATTTTTAATTAAAATAAGATCAAATCTTTCAAAATATTTTTTAATTCTTGCGATATTACTATCATTCGGTTTTTCTATTTTTTTTATTATACGAATATCATCTAACAATAAAACTGATAATTTAGTATCATTTTGAATACTTTTTACCCATTGTGTATATACTGGTCCTCGTGGAACTATTACTAAAGTTGTATTAATATATTTTGATCTAATAACATCTGTATTATATTTTTCAATATTTGATACTATTACAGAATTTTTAATAGTATCACCTTGTTTTATTTTAACTTGTGTATTATAACTTTTTAATGACGAATTATTTATTTTTATTGTATTAACTGGTGAATGTGCTACAATAGATAATGCTGTAATTGTCTTACCATAACCTACTTTTTCACCAATAATACCAATATTAGTTGTTATTTCATAATAACTATTTTCATTTGTTTCATCATTATGATATATTTTTTCATCTTGTTCCATCCTACAAGCTTTATAAATACCGGCTAATTGATGTTTTTTTAATGGTAATTTAATTTTTTCATTTTGTTCTAATATAGGAGAATTTTCATCTAACATATCATTATAGTAGTGCATTATTATTATTATTATATAATATATTTTTTATATACCTATATATTTTTATTAACTCCTAACAAAATGCTTTGTAAAATCAAATGCATAAAACAACGGTGCCATTAAGAAATTAAAGATCGTATTTATCGGTAATAATATATTAGCAAAAGCATCTTTATAATTCATATAAAAATCATTCAATATATGTAGCATTATTATAAATATGAAAAAAGTCATAAAAAATCCAATTAAATCTAAATTAATTAATGTATCATAAAGCATTTCTGACAACATTTATTTTATAAAAATAATATAAATGAGTGGTGATAACTCAATTAATAGGAATAAAGATTTAATTGATGGTAATAAATCTAGTATTCAACAAATTCTAGGTGATATTAATGATTTAACACTTGGTGTTGCTACTAAAGATGAAAAAGATAAAATTAAATATACAGGGTATAATGATTGGCGTTTAAAACTTGAAATATATTCTAATATTGATGATACTACTGTTTTAAATAGTAATTTGTTGTTTGATAATAGCAATTCTTTAGAATATGTTGATTATATACATTTATTAGCAGATAGCAATGAAATTGATGTTTCAAGTAATCTTAAATTTGTTGATTATAAATCATTAAACAGCGGTAATAAAATAAGTCGTAATTATCAAGATGACACATATCAAGATTATATTATTACACATAAAGCTGATAAATTATTACTACGTTATACTTTAAATATTTTATTAAAAAAAGATCAAGATTCTCCTATTACTACTAATTTTGACAGTATTAATTTAGCAACACATCATTATTTTATTAATTATGAATATCAAAGTGATGATATTAATGATGGTTATAGTAATTTAATTAAAGGTTGGAATACTATAGATTGGTTCTTTATTTACGATTCTAGTTTAGATAATAGTAATATTGTATTAGGTTTTAATCCTCTTCTTAATGATACACTAAATACTGATGAGTTATACAGTAATGTAGAATTAATTTCAGGTATTTTACCTTACAATCCTAATGGTATTTCAAAAAATACGAAATCTTTAAAATATACAGTTTCTACTATTAATAATCCAGAAGATCAATATATTATAGAAAGTCAAGATATACCTGAACGTGCTTATTATTTAACAAAAACATATTTATGTAATTTTGATTCTATTACAAATGATTTTAATTCTAATATTACATTTGATATGACAAATTTAGGTTATTTTGGTGATGCAAGACTTACATTAAATTCAATTACTTTAAGTAATATTGATTCTACTACTGATTTAAATGTTAAGAATTTTAGTTTTAGTAATATAACTAATGGATTATCTATGCCATTTGCTGATGAACAATTAATTAAACCAAATGCAAGTTATACTTTTGATACTGATAATTTAAATATGAATAATTCAGCTGATTCCAGTTTTGATAGTTATAATTTAACTAATAATATAAATATTACCACAAATTTTGAACCTATAAGTTCATCGTTAAGCTATAATATTGAATTTGAGTTTTATTTAGAAATTAGAAGTAATTCACAAAATACTAATTTGGTTTTTAATCAACAGGAAGCTAAAGCTAGAAAATCTACAAATAATAAAATTATTTTTATGAATGATGGATCTATTGGTATAGGAACAGATGATTCACAAGGTTATTCATTGTATGTTAATAACATATCTAGTTCAAAAAAAGGTATATATTGTGCAGATGACATTACGATATTAAGTGATGAAAAATACAAAACTAATATTAAAACTATTGAAAATCCTATAGAAAAATTAATGGGATTAAGAGGAGTTTCGTATAATAGAATTGATCGTGATATTAATGAAACTCGATTTGGATTTATAGCGCAAGAAGTTCAAAAAGTTTTACCAGAAGCTTGCGATGGCAACAATGGTATTAAAAATACAGATATTGTAGCATTATTAGTAGAAGGTTTTAAAGAAATTTGTAAAAAAATTGATAAAAATATATAAAAAATGAAGTTAATTTAAATTTTTTAATTATCATTATGACCACCAACAACACTCTCGTGCACAAGTTCCTTGTTCCTCTTATTGAGAACATTGATTTTGATAATTGTGAGAACAACAGCAATATCAAGGCAGTCATCAGTAAGCTGATGACTATTGCTAAAAATACTATGAAGAATCAGCAAGAACCTGGTGATACCTCGGGTATCAAAATTGATGAGATGAAAGGAGCACTTATCCTTGATACACAGGCTGACAAACCTAAGAAGGATACTGAGACTAAGAAGGATACTGAGACTAAGAAGGATACTGAGACTAAGAAGAAAGCCGAACCTAAGAAGAAAGCCGAACCTAAGAAGAAAGCCGAACCTAAGAAGAAAGCCGAACCTAAGAAGGATACTGAGAGTAAGAAGGATACTGAGCAGAGCGATGAACACGACAGTGAATCTTCGGATGATTCTACTGGTAGCTCAACAAAAAAACAGCATATTGAAAAGAAAAGCATTAAAACACCCGGTAAAGTTGATGATGAATCTGATATCAATGAAGATATTGATATTACCATTAACTCTGATATAGACGACCCAGCCAGTGATGAGGAGTAAAAGTAATTAACACAAAAACAAAAACAAAAACAAAAAAAACACTTTTATAATTTGCACTTTAAAAATGTCAAATAACTTTTTTATTGAAGGAAAATGTAATAAAAACGTAGCTTGCTTTAATAAGGTTTTAAATAAATTTGTAAAAAAATTGATAAAAAAATATAAAAAATGAAGTTAATATAAATTTTTTAATTATCATTATGACCACCAACAACACTCTCGTACACAAGTTCCTTGTTCCTCTTATTGAGAACATTGATTTTGATAGCTGTGAGAACAACAGCAATATCAAGGCAGTCATCAGTAAGCTGATGACTATTGCTAAAAATACTATGAAGAATCAGGAAGAACCTGGTAATACTTCAGCTATCAAAATTGATGAGATGAAGGGAGCACGTATCCTTGATACGCAGGCTGGCAAACCTGAGAAGAAAGCCGAACCTGAGAAGAAAGCCGAACCTAAGAAGAAAGCCGAACCTAAGAAGAAAGCCGAACCTAAGAAGAAAGCCGAACCTAAGAAGAAAGCCGAACCTAAGAAGAAAGCCGAACCTAAGAAGGATACTGAGAGTAAGAAGGATACTGAGAGTAAGAAGGATACTGAGAGTAAGAAGGATACTGAGAGTAAGAAGGATACTGAGAGTAAGAAGGATACTGAGAGTAAGAAGGATACTGAGAGTAAGAAGGATACTGACCAGAGTGATGAACACGAAAATGAATCTTCGGATGATTCTAGTGGTAGCTCAACAAAAAAACAGAATATTGAAAAGAAAATCATTAAAACACCTGGTAAAGTTGAAGAAGTTGAAGTTGATACTGATATTGATGAAGATGATGAAGTTAATACTGGTAATATTGATATTATACTTAACTCTGATATAGACGACCCGGCTAGTGATGAGGAGTAAAAGTAATTAACACAAAAACAAAAAAAACACACAAAAAAAACATTTTTATAATTTACATTTAAAAATGATAACCTAATTTTATAAATATAAGATGTCAAATAACTTTTTTATTGAAGGAAAATGTAAATTACTTCCGTGTAAATATAAATGTCATATTAAATGTAATAAAAACGTATCTTGCTTTAATTTTGAATGCTCTTATGGTCATTCTATATCACAAGATATGCGTAGATTATTTAAAGAAATTACAGATGAACATAAAAATCCAGAATATAAAAACGCTAAAAATAAATGCTTTTATTCTATTAATTGCTTTAATCCAAATTGTAATAAAGAACATCTTATATTACTAGAAGCAATGCAGTTTATAAATCATATTCTTAAAGAATCTATTTCTTATGAAAATGCTAATAGTTTGTATAATATTCAATTTAAAAATAAATCACCAGTTATAGAATCGCTTAACGAACCAATTGATTCTAAATTGGAAAATGATCTACTTAATTTAACAGAAATAGAAGAAGAAGCTGGAACATCTATTAGAAATGATCGTGAAGATCTTAAATCCAATTTGCTACAAGAATTGATGGCATCTCAAAACAATATTAAAGAAATTTCTAAAAAAATATACAATAAAGATATAAAAATCCAAGGGTTATTAAATGAAAGAAACTATTTGGAATCCAAAATGTATCAAAATAAAGCTAAAGTTCATCAATTAACTATGATTATAATGAATTTAGATAACTTTTAAAAACATTATTAAAAGTTAAAATGGAAGAACCTGTTAGACCACTATTAAAGTGGTTAGGCGGAAAAACACAAATAATTGATAAAATAATCAGTAAATTTCCTAAAAAAATAAATAATTATTATGAACCGTTTATAGGTGGTGGTTCTATTCTAATTAATTTATTACAACAAAAAGATATTATTATTAAAGGTAATATTTATGTTTATGATCTTAATAAATCATTAATTGATTTTTATAAATCAATACAATCTAATCCCAAATTATTTTATATTAAAATTATGAAAATAATCAATAAATATAGAAAAGTTGATAATAAAGAATTATTTTATTATCAAATGCGTAATCAATACAATAATAAAAATACACCTGAATTATTTTTATTTTTAAATAAAACGTGTTTTCGTGGTATGTTTAGAGAAAGTGATAAAGGGTTTAATGTATCTTACGGTCATTATGATAATCCTGAAATAATAAATTATGAACATTTAATAAACTTTAGTAAATTAATTCAAAAAGTTAATTTTATTAATTTACCTTTTACAAGTAGTTTAGTAAATATTAAAAATACTGATTTTGTTTATTTAGATCCACCATATTATCCTACAAAATCTATTTCTTTTGTTAATTATACAGCTGACAGTTTTAAATTAGAAGATCATAATGCTTTATTTAATATTATTTTAAATATGAAAAATAAGTTTATAATGAGTAATTCAAATGTAAAAGAATTAAAAAAGATCTTTAAATCTTATAATATTACAAAGATCTTAGCTAAACGTTGTATTAATTCTAAAAATCCGGAATCCAAAGTATATGAATTATTAATTATGAATTATTATAGTAAATAATTACTTTAAGAAATCTTAAATGATATTACAACTTATATTGTAATTAATTTTAAGAAATCTTAAAGAAATTTACAAATTATATTGTAAGTTATTTTTAAAGATCTTAAATGATATTACAAATTACATTGTAGTTAATTTTAGGATATCTTAATGATATTACAAATTACATTGTAGTTATTTTAAGAAATCTTAAATGATATTACAAATTATATTGTAATTAATTTTAGGATATCTTAATGATATTACAAATTATATTGTAAGTTATTTTAAGAAATCTTAAAGAAATTTACAAATTATATTGTAATTAATTTTAGGATATCTTAATGATATTACAAATTATATTGTAAGTTATTTTTAAAGATCTTAAATGATATTACAAATTACATTGTAGTTATTTTTAGAAATCCTTTATATGGTATATAAAGAAATTTACAAATTATATTGTAAGTTATTTTAAGAAATATTAAAGAAATTTACAGATTATATTGTAGTTATTTTAAGAAATCTTAAATGATATTACAAATTACATTGTAGTTATTTTAAGAAATCTTAAATGCTATTACAAATTACATTGTAATTAATTTTAGGATATCTTAATGATATTACAAATTACATTGTAGTTATTTTAAGAAATCTTAAATGATATTACAAATTACATTGTAGTTATTTTAAGAAATATTAAAGAAATTTACAAATTACATTGTAGGTATTTTAAAGATCTTTAAGACATTTGCAACTATATTGTAAATTATTTCTTAAAATTATATTGTTGATTAACTTTAGGATATCTAAATGATATTGTAAATTATATTGTTGATTAACTTTAGGATATCTAAATGATATTGTAAATTATATTGTTGATTAACTTTAGGATATCTAAATGATGTTGTAAATTATATTATTTATTAACTTTAGGATATCTAAATGATATTGTAAATTATATTAAAGATCTTACTTATTTTAAGAAATCTTAATTATATTATTGATTAACTTTAGGATATCTAAATGATA
>Ga0209832_1001325_pt1 | contig 13689 bp, 16 predicted proteins | sample COGITO_mtgs_1104_2_FD_185516 | JGI IMG/M metagenome (GOLD analysis project Ga0209832, IMG submission 185516) | Pelagic marine microbial communities from North Sea - COGITO_mtgs_110407 (SPAdes) (version 2) | ecosystem: Environmental > Aquatic > Marine > Epipelagic ...
GCAGCGTGGAGGTGGCGGAGCGAGGCAGGGGGGAGGCGGAGCTGGAGCAGGACACTAAATCCACGAACACTGAACTATATTTCAACTGAGAGAAGACGATTTACATATAAAGAAGCATTTATTTTCAAAGGGCCCACAAATGCTTCAAACAAATTTTCTTGTCCGTACATTTATCTTTCTCATCTACCGGATCCACTCTCCACTCCTGTTGAAACCTTCCCGAATGCTTTTCTGTGGGTATTTCTGTGCGTGTTCGTAAGCCTGTTGCTGTGCCGCGTTATAAGCCGCCTCCTCTCCCCCAACAGACTCCTCATAATCGCCTGTTCCTGTCCTGCCGCCACCTCCTACCCCACTGCCACTATAATCCCCTCCCACACTGTACCCTGCCACACTATATTCCTCCTCCTCCTCCTCCTCCTCCCCCCCCCCCCCCCCCCCCCCTCCCCATTAACCATCCTCTCGTACAGCTCAAATCCCCCCAGTAGCTCTTGAAACGCCGTTTCCTTCTTATGCGCAAGGAACTTACTCTCTTCCTTCGCCTCTTTAAGCTGTTGCATCTTCGCCCTGTACGCACGCTTGGCTAGTTTGAGCTGTCCTGCGGGGTCCCCGCTTCGGGGGCTGACGTTACCGTTTCTCTTCCCCTTGCTCCCGCCGGGACTATCCCCTCCTTTCAGTTGATTGACCAAGAAGTCGATTCGGTCTTTCTGGTAATTGACCTCATCGACCCTGCTTTTGACCTCGAGTTTTTTCTCTCTCAACAATTTCTTGACCCTCAATAATTCGTCGTTCTTCTTCTTCCCAGCGGAGTGCTTGTAGGAGCTGAACAAAGACTGTTTCTCTAACAATTGGGGGTCGATTAGGGAGGGTTTGATCGTCGGTGGAGTCTTTGGTGTACCTTCCATCACACTCGGTGTAATAATTTGTTGAGGAGTAATCGGAGCTGGTGTAGAGGGAGTAGGTGTCAAGGGATCTGGTCTGTTCTGCTGTTCTTTCTGTGGTGATACAAATTTTTGCGGTGATACATATTGATTATCGTCCCCCCCCCCGTTGTTCTCAAATTTTGTTTCGAAATGCTGCTCCCTCTCCTCTTTGGTTGCTCTGGGGCTCAGTTTGACGATGCTCCGCTTGCCTTCCATTGCCTCCATTATCATCTCTCTCATGACCCCGAAAACTGCTCGGGTTTGAGAGAGGGTAATCACGGGAGGTATTTTACCCTCGTCTTCTACGTATTCGTTCACACTTTCTCTAATGTTGTTCAGAGTCTTTTCTGACACGATACCGTAATCACCGTTGGGTGTATTCCTAATAAGTTGTTTATCTCGGTGTAAGTTGTTTTGTTCTCCTTGGATGCGAGAATAGAATACAAGCACACAAACGTCGACAACTCACCTCCTCCCATTAATGACGTCATACATAGCTAATTCTTCCTTCAACAATTTGATCTGTTTCATCAATCGCTCATTATTCTTCCCCCCGACCTTGACTTCATTAACAATCGGCTTATTCTTAACGCACATCATCCTTTCGGCAAACTTAAGCGTGGAGATCGTCTGGTCGACGTGAGAGTTGTGAGGCCATATACAAGCAATCATCAGTGTCTCGCAGTTTCCGCCTAGTGAATCTTTTAGGACATGGGTTAATTTTGACTGCCGGTAAGGAATGTGATCTCTATTCTTGGAGGCTAGCGCGACTACTACTTGTTCGAGAAATGACAAAGATTTGTTGATGTATGCAGACTGTTGCAAATATTCGTTTGCGAGGGTGAGACACATAGAGAGATTAACGACAATGGCGATGGTCAGTAAGAAGCGTGTTGGGTTGAGTCATACGAACTACTCACCTCTTTCTGAACTGTTTCCGTGGCCATTATTTTCTCCAACCTCTCACTGCCCGCTAAATCGACAATGTTGAGCTTACTATTAACAACCGAACCTTCGTTTCCACTCCCCCTCATGACAAAATGCAATGTAAACACAAAGTGACTCCTGCTACTCGCATCATTGAGCTGGTGCTCCGCGATGGCTCTGTTCGTTTGAGACTCAAACAGCGCGTTCAGAGCCTCCTCACTGGAAGTAACAACCTTCATCGTCAAACCTTTGATAACACTCTTCCCATCGCTCCCCTCATAAATCGACATGCCCCCCACTTGCTTTCCTTCCTCTTGCTCTTTTCCGAACGACAATAAATCGAACATACTTTCGTTGTAGATTTCAATCGTTGAGATCCGCACGCTGTATGTTACGTCATTCCTCCTTCCCATCTCATCAAAGCAGAAACTGATTGCCCTGGCGCACAGCCCCCTGGATTGAAAATCCCCAGAGCCGAGGGTCGTATAAGTTTTTCCAGCTCCTGTTTGACCGTAAGCCATTATCGTACCATTGTAGCCACTAATTGCGGATTTGATTATGTTGGCGGCACAAGAAGTGAAAACTTGTTGTTGGGTAGTAGAAGGCGGTAGGACGGAATCAAAACGATACGATCTATTCGTATTGTTGCCATTCTTTCCGTTATTATTGCTTGAGGAGGAGGTATTATTATGGGAATTTTGGTAGGAGATTGAAATTGTGTGATCAATAGCATCCACATCCAGGTATGGGTGAGAATTTCGGTCAGAATCTGGTCGCAAACGGACTGAAACTCGAATGCGTGACGACGGCATTGTAGCTGCCGTCGGTATTCACCTAATGCTGATGTTAGTATCAGGTTTTTCTTGATGCGAGGCAAACGGGTGAAGAAGTTGGTTTTTTGAATGCGGAAGAGGAAGAAGAAGAGAGTTAAGGGAGTACGGATAAGTACACCAATTACAAGTTCGTGGAAGAAGAAGAATATACACGAGCTGAGCTGAGCTTGAAGAAATCGTAATCAATCTCTGGATGGGTTCTTTCTTTGAGCTGAAAACCCTTGCCTGAAATTCGGAACAATAAGTTCTCGGCCTTCCTCTTCATTTCATTTCTGGTCTTACACCTTGTCAAGTTCCTTGCTCTCCTCTCGACCGATTACCACCCTTTTCGTCTCCAAATTAGCCTTTTCTTCCGTCTTTTTTATCTGATTATCATTCCTCAACCCGAGTTGATAGCAATGCCGTTCTGTGTAAATTGCGGGAACGACCTGAGCAGTCACCCAGGTGCAGTGTTTTGTCCGAATTGCGGTGCCAGAACCCGGCTTGACACCCCTTCTCTAAATAACACAGCGCCTGTTGCACCAGCGCCTGTTGCTGTGGCTCTTACTGCCAGTAACATGTCTCTTCCTACACCTGGCTTGACAATCCTTTCTCTAAATAACACAGCGCCTGTTGCACCAGCACCTGTTGCTGTGGCTCCTACAGTCAATAACACCTTGCCTGTCGCTACAGTTACTGGAATTACCTCCTCGAATAGCGCTTTGCCAATGGCAGAACCACTTGATCGCCCTTCTCACAGTTCGTCAATTCATGACACTGTATTGGGTGAACTTGCTCCTCAACTTGGGCTGGTGAAGAAGACCAGCAAGCACAAGCTCACTTTCAGCAATGCCAGCCAACTCAAGAATGGGCGCCAAGAGGCTGTCGAAATGACCTTTTCTGGAGCTCACGAGGGCCAGCATCTTGGTCGCCAGTTTGCCGAGGAAAAACGGCATGGGCCATGGCGCTACACAGCAAGCGCTCTCGGAAGTGATGGCTCGCCCCTTCGGGTAAAATACGAAAATTCAAAGTGGCTGGTGCTGGCCGACGCGGAGTTATTGCTCGCCGTTGACTGGGATAATGTACGCGAGGGCGTGGGTGTGAGTTTCGTTGGTGGAACCGGTGGCTATTCTACGAAGGATCCAACTTCGAAGGGCAGGAAATGGATAGTGTACAGTGATGGGTCAATCGGACCGCAGGCAGACAGTGACTTGAGGCTTGGCGCAAGGGTGGAGATTGATGCAAGGGAATTGCGTGGATGCTTTGGCTGTTTTTGTATTCCTTTCGGATGTTCTCTCTATCGAAACTGTACAGACGACTCTGATAGCTACTGTGAGCTGGGATTATTCTTTTTATGTTTTCTAGCCCCACTCCCTGGTTGTAAGACGAGGCAGAGAGCCAAACCCAATACCAACGATTTCGTTAACTCTAGTGACCCAAGAGATCAGGCTGGGTGGCTGACAAGGGACACCCAAGATTTTGGGAGCATGCATTTGTGTGCAACTGGAGGACGAATTTGTGATTAGCAGTTGGAGTGCGAGGAAATTTTTGAAGCTGAAGTTGAAGTAGAAGAAGGTGAAGGTTGTTTTGAAGGTGAAGGTTGTTTTCTTTAAACTCTTCGCTGAAATTATTTGGCCCTATAAATATGTTTGCAACTACAGCGTCTAGTGTTTGGTGTTAGAAAAAGAGGGGAAAAGGATATTTGTCGAGCAAATTCAAGCGAAACTCTCCCATTGAAATGGTGGTCTCGTAGGATTTTCCACCAGGGGTGGAGATTGCTGCATCAATATCGCGACGTATTCTCCTCGCATTCTCACCGCTCCGAAGAGCTAAAAGCGTGGCTATCATGTTTATCGCGTTCCGAACCGACAGTGTAATCTTGGTATGAACTCACCTATTCTACTCTCAACCCCTCATACTTTCTTCTCTTAAAGTAGTCTTCCCCTTGAAGCTTCCAATAAGTGTCGGTCCAGTAATCCCCTTCACCCCCACTCTAACATAGTCCCCAATCTCGACTTTGTCCTCCTCTCGTATCTCAAACACCACGGTTTTATTGGCGTCCGATCTCCCCGACCACTGCCCTCCTTTCTTGCTTTCTCCTTCGACTAGAATGGTTTGCGTGGATCCGATCTCGGCCTGGTTTTTAATCAACAGACGGTCGTAGAAAGTATCGATAATCTCCCTGAGTCTCCTCTGCTTCACCGGCTCCTCAACATCATCCTGCATTCTCCTATGTGCGTGGGTCTTTTCCCTCATACTGTACGCGAACATGAATGCCTGGTCATAACCAACCTCCTCCATAAGAGTAACACTGTCTTCATGTTCCTCCTCCGTCTCCCCGCAGAACCCAGCAATCATATCCGTGCTAATCCCCACGCCGGGAATCCTTTCCCTCACGTCTTGTATTAACTCTAAATAACTTTCCCTTGAATACCCTCGTCGCATGCGCTCCAAAACGGTGGTGCTCCCGCTCTGAGACGGCATGTGAAGGTGATTGCAAACGTTGCTTCTCTCAGCGATGAGTTGCAGCAGCTCTCTGGGGAAGTCTTTCGGGTGAGGAGAAGTGAATCTCACGCGAAGTTCCGGGTCGACTCGCGAAACGGCATCGACCAAGTCGGCGAAATAATACCCCCCACCGCCGCGGGATTTGAAGGTGTTGCTGAACCCAGGGGAGGAGGTTTTGTAGTCGCTGTCCGGCCGAGATTGGATCGCCGATTCGTTCTTGTCGTGGTAGCTGTTGACGTTTTGGCCGAGGAGGACGACTTCTTTCACGCCCTGCTCTTCCACTAAGCGAGTCACTTCGGTGACGATTGTTCCCAGCTCTCTGGACCTCTCACGACCGCGTGTGAAGGGGACAATGCAGTAGGAGCACATGTTATTACACCCGCGCATCACAGAGACAAAGGCAGAAGCGCCCTTCCCCTCCCTGATGGGATGTATCTCGCCGTACGTCTCTTCGAGACTAAGTTGCGTGTTGGACGCGCGTCCAGAGGAGTCGTCTGACGTCGTGTCCAGCAACTTGCCCACCAAATTTGGAAGGTCTCTGTAGGCGTCCGGACCGACGATCAGATCCACGTTTCCCTCGGTGAACATTGAGTCTTTTAACCTCTCAGCCATGCAGCCGAGAACGCCGACGATTCTCTTGCCGCGCTTCGTGGGGATTTCCTCCGCAGGGCGGGGAGAGTAGTTCGATGAACTGTGGTTGTCCATTGATCTCAGGAGCCTCAGTCGCTGCCATATTTTCGTCTCTGCACCCTCCCGTATAGCGCAAGTGTTCGTCAGCAGTAGGTCAGCCGAATCCTCCGTCTCAACTTCCGTGAACTGCGGGGAGGTGGAGGAGAGGAGAAGCGCTCGGACGATCTCCGTGTCTGACACGTTCATTTGGCAGCCATAGGTTTTCAGGTGGAATTTTACGTTCGGTGCTTCTATGTGCGGTACTGCCTCGTTAGAAGTGTGGGTGTATGGGGTGATGTGTGGGGTTGGGCTTTGCTGAGCAGGGGGATTCAAGAGAGTGGTAGAGTCATCAGGAGGACTATTGGCGAGGAAGGAGGAAAGTGGTTTGGTTATTTTTGGGAGTCTGGAAGCTCGGGAGGTTGTAGAAAAACATCGGGCAAGCATCTCGGGTACGCGAATTCAATGGAAGAGCCGTGTTCTGAGACGAAATATTGTTTAATCGCCAAAGAAACAAACATTGGATATGAGAGGAGGAGGGTTAAAAAAATTGTGAAGGAAGCACAGCAAAGGAGCGCCTAACGCACGTATAAATTCTTGGATCATGTCAACCTCTGCTCGTCGCCGTCTTTTACGTGACTTTGTGAGTAAGCAGTTCTTTCACTCCTTCCATTGACCGCCTTTTGTGGAAGCGGGACCGACATTAAAGGGTGGTGGAATTCCCGTGTGTTTTTGTTGAATCCCGGTGGCACTCGTTGCATCGCTGTTGTTGTATTTTTGTGTTTGACGCGAAACCGGCTAACTTTTCTTGCCGCTAACACTCCCCACACAGCGACGCCTACAAAATGACCCTCCCTCTGGGGTGACGGGAGCGCCGATGGACACAAATATTATGGTTTGGCAGGCGGTTATTTTCGGTCCTGATGATACTGGTGAGTCCCTTGCTTTCCTTTGTGTGTGTAGCGAGCGCGCCATCACTACTTGCTCTCACTTTGCTGCTTCTCTCATCCATCTACCACCTTCCCCCAAAATCATACATCAACTCCACTAACCAAACCAAACCAAAACCAAACCAAAATGAAACCCAGCGTGGGAAGGAGGCACCTTCAAGTTAATGCTGGAGTTTACGGAAGACTATCCTAACAAGGCGCCTTCTGTCCGTTTCTTAACGAAAATGTTCCATCCTAACATCTATAATGACGGTCAGATATGTCTTGATATTCTCCAGAATCAGTGGTCACCTATATACGATATTTCGGCGATACTTACAAGTATACAGAGTTTATTATGCGATCCGAATCCGAGCAGCCCTGCGAACAGCGAAGCGAGCAGGCTATTTCAGGAGAATAGGAGAGAATATAACAGGAGGGTGAAAGAGATTGTGGAGGAGTCCTGGGTTGACGAGAGCTGAGGTTGTGTGAATATAATAATGTTTTTGACATGGTTTTTGACATGGTTACGTAGTAAATAATGAAGAGGCTCGGGTTGGGAAAGGAAATGATGGTTTTTTCGCAACGGCGACACTTTTACTTACTCTTGTTATTGTCATCATTCACTCATTTTTGTTTTTTCGTTTGCTTTGTTCAATCATCTGCCTCTTCTTCTTTTTCTTTCTAGCAGCTTCACCTCCGTCCCCCTCGATACATTCTCTAGCCGGTGCGTGCGTCTCTCTCCTCCGCTTCTCTTCCCTGCTCTCCTTCTTCATTGTAAGCATCCAGTCCTGTACATTTTCGCAGCCGCTGACCTTCATTATATTTGCGACGCCCCTCAGAGCACCAAAGTCACTCTCGGTGAAATAAGTTACAGCCTCGCCCTTCCTACCCCCTCTCCCACACCTTCCAATTCGGTGAACATAATCAACACCTGATTGCGGGAAATCGTAGTTTATGACCATATTTACAGCCTTGAAATCTAGCCCCCTGGCGACTAAATCCGTACAGACTAAAACCCACGTTTCGCCAGCCCTAAATTTGTTGACCGCTGACTCTCTCGCCGCCTGGGACCTCCCACCATGAATGGAATCAACATTGATTCTATCGTGCTGCAACTCTTTCGTGAGAGCCTCAGCCCTCTCCTTATTTTGCACAAAAATAAGGACGGGGGGGCTAAGGCCCCCCCCAACGATGAGGTTCCGGATCTCCAGGAGTTTCCCTTCTTCTTTCCCGACGAAGAGGAGGCTCTGGTCGACATCAGTACTAACACCAGCGCCAGCGCCAGAAGCTTTGCTGCCTACTGTAATTTCGATAGGGTCACGGAGGATGCTATCTGAGAGAGTCTTTACAGTCGAGGTTATCGTGGCGCTGAATAGGGCCCGGATGCAGTTAGGGTTGGAGCAGGCAGAGAGAATGGAGTCAATCTGGCGGAGGAATGTCTTTGTGGATGCGCTTCCGCTGCTGCTGTCAATTTTGCCGAGATCGTTGCCCTGTCTTTTGGCGGAGTTCTCACTGCCAGTATTGTTGCCATTTCCGCTACTGTTACCATCGAAGCGACCATCCAAAAGTCGGTCAGCTTCGTCCAATACAACCAACCGGACTGACTCCAGAACCCCCTCGCCTCCCTCCTTGGAGAGTAACTCACAGAGTCGAAGTGGAGTAGAAACTAGACAATCGAGCCCCTGAGCGCCGCCTACCCCGCCGCTCAGCAACGAAGCCGCATTCTTCTTCTCCAAAAGCATAGTTTTGAAGCCTCCAGCCTTGCCATGGCTGATCCTCAAAACTTCCCGATGAAGCTGGGCAGCCAGTTCTCTAGACGGAGCAAGAAGGAGCGTTCTGACCACAACTGCTGACTTATTCGTTGATTTCATCTTCTTTTTCATGTTCTTTTTCTCCTTCTTGGACAGAGATGAAATCGAAGTCGATGATGAGGCTGGAGACGAATCGCTATAAATTCGGCTTGCGATGATCAAAGCTGGGAGAATGAAGCCGCCGCTTTTCCCACTTCCCGTCGGAGCCGCGCCAATCACGTCCCTATTCGCCAGGAGAGAAGGTATTGCCTGCATCTGAATCGGAGTCGGGTTCTTCCACTTACTCAAATCCGAATCTAAGTTCGACAAAATTGTTGACTTGAAGCGTTTCAGAGCAGAATGGTTTGTTATCTCAACACCATTGCCACTAGTAATCGGTATCTCCTCAAAAGTTGCTATTGGGTCGGGAGCTTGGCAGTCACGGGAGACACTGATGTTCATCCTCCTCCGAAAAGCACTTATTTGCTCGTGCTTCTGCTGCAATGCCGATATGCCTCGGACCACCTGAAGTGCATCAGCAGACGTCCTCCTCGGTGGGGGCGGGGTACTACTCCGACTTGTATCACCATTGGAAAAAGTTACTGGAGTGACGGAACGCTTGGGAGAGTTCAGTGGAGAAGTGGAAGAGGACAGACGTAGCGCGCTTTTTTCAGTCAGATCGTCGTCGCTGTCGTCATCGTCGGATGATGTTTCCTTGCCTGAGGCACCGCGCCGCTTCCTTTTCTTTATCTTCTTGGTCTTTTTGGCCTTTTTGGTAATTGCTTGGACATTCACCACCCCCACTAAATTCTGTGCTGATTTTGAGGATGGGTTTTTGGGCTTTTTCGAGAGTCGAGCCCCACCAGATAAAATCTCGAAAATAGATGACATGGTCAATATAATGGCCTTTGTCTCGTAGTAATACTTCGAGGAGCTTTTTGGCGAAAACACAAAACCAACGAAGTATAGTAGCCTGAAATAACACTAAATAAACTCAAAGAACACACATTTAGTACCAGAGGTCTCTCAAGTTCCAAAAGCACCCCCCCAAGCACGAAAATACCCTTCTGGATGAAAAAGGACTTAGAAAAGGCTGAGCCGCTTCTCAATCCCTCCGATCCGGATCGGGGATCTTACGAAAATGAAAAATCGGAAAGAAATGTAGTGTACCCTCTTCTCCTCTCCTGCTTGGCTGCAATAGGTTCTTTTCTTTTTGGGTGGACCCTGGGTTTCTCAGCCCCATCGCTTATCCCTATGGAGAACAGGAATGATGGAGATTTTCCTTCTCCATTAGAATGTGTGGAGTACAATACTGATGATAAAACAGCAGAGAACTATGGATTGTGTAAAACCTCCCCCCAAGGAGATCTCTTCGGATCCATTGTCAACATTGGGTGCATGGGGGGAGCCTTCGTCGGCTATTTCATGGACAGAATTGGTCGTAGGGGTGGTCTAGCTGCTGCTTGCCTCCCCTTTGCGGGAGGTTTCGCTTGGATCGCCCTCACTGACTCAAGTTATACTCAGCTGATCATTGCCCGGATCTTGACAGGCTTTGCTGTGGGCATGGTGTCTTGCACTGTGCCAGTTTTCATCGCAGAGGTGGCGCCTCCGGATCTCCGTGGTGCATTGGGATGCATAAACCAACTTGCCATTACGATCGGTATCTTCGCTGTTTATGCCTCTGGAATAGCCTTTGAGAAAGAAGTAACATTGACGGGCCCATGGGATGGTAATGATGGAAAAACGACCAAGAAATTCGCTGATTGGCCGTTGATCGCTTGGGTTGGTGCCGTGGTTGCCGCTGCCTACTTTGTTTTGACGGTATTTTTGCTTCCAGAGAGTCCCAAATGGCTCGTGAGCAAGGGTAAGGTAGCGGAAGCTAGGGTGAATCTCACCAATCTGCGGGGGGGGGATTTTGATGTTGACAGCGAAATTGATGAGCAGATCTCCGCTAGTAAGGCCTCTGACGATGGCTCTCCGACTACCTTCAGAGATCTCCTTGCACCTGAGAACAGGGAGCAGATGTTCGTTGGGTGCTCTTTGATGGTCCTCCAGCAGTTTACTGGCATAAATGCCGTCATTTTTTTCAGCACGGAGATTTTTAGTGATGCGGGGGTAAAGGGGAGTGAGGGATCCGTGATAGTCATGGCTGTCCAAGTTGTGGTCACTGCTTTTGCGTGCCTTGTCGTCGACAGAGCCGGTCGAAAGTTACTGTTGTATGTTGCATCATTAGGAATGATCTTTAGCAGGTGAGAAACAACAGCGCTTGCTTGCAACAATCAATCCATTTTTTCCTCTGATGGTTTCTAACTTTTCCTTTCCATGATTCAGTCTCGCCATGGCAACTTTCTACTTTTTGAAGGACGGGGGAAACCAGTTGAATAATCTCGCAATCCTAAGCATGATATGCTATATTATCTTCTTCTCGATGGGAATGGGCGCGATCCCTTGGCTCTTAATGTCGGAGATTTTCCCTGCCAAGGTCCGCGGCAAAGCCGGAAGTGTAGCCACTGCGATTAATTGGACCTGCTCTTTTATAATGACTGAAACTTTCAGCATGATAAATAATGCACTGGGCCCAGCTTTGACGTTTGTCGCTTTTGCTGTAGAGCTCACAGTCACCTTCTTTTTTGTTTGGAAATATGTGCCAGAGACTAAAGGAAAGACGCTTGAAGAAATAACTCGAAGTTTTGAATGAAGCAACAACCAAAGGATACATCACGCTAGAGCAGTTTTTCAAATGATGAATTAACAAAGATAATGATAAACTTACACTGAGGGGGTTAAGGAAGAAAGAACAGTCCTTTACCGGGTATTTTGTTTTTTTTCTCCCACGAAGAATGTGTTTTCTCGGGAACAGTTAGGGTGCCGTGCCGTCATTCAAACCTTCATTGCTTTGTGTGAACGAGAAAAAAAAACGTCTACTTCTTCATATCTTCAAGAAGCTCGGCAATAACGTCGGGTGGCTGCGCTCCACTGAATGATACTCTGTTGGACCCGGACCCGACAATAAAGAAGGGAACTCCTGATACCCCGCTAGATTTGAACGAAGTGTCTTTATCCATGATTTCCGATTTGTATTTGTCGGTCCCAAGCAGTCCAATTATTTCCTCTTTTCCAACTCCAACCTCTTCCCCTACTGAAGCCAATTCCTCCGTCTTTGACAAATCCAATCCCTCACTAAAATACTTCCGGAACATGACCTCCATTGCCTTCTTGGAAAGCTCTCCGCTGGGGTCCTTCTCGCGGCAAAACTCAATCACTCTGTGCCCATCTAGGGTGTTAATAACACGCCTAGACTTGTTGAAAGTTATGCCGCACTTGGCAGCAGCAGTGTCAAGAGGATTCCCCGGTGAGGAAAACCTCGCGACAGCCGCTTCGCCATATTTCTTTTTTAGGTGCTCCATCATATCCTCCCCTTCCGGAGGAGTATTACGGTTCAAGAAAAATGGTTCCCATGTTACAACCGTGTCCACCTTAGCCAACCTGACAGCATTTTCAAGGTGACGTATCCCGACGTAACACCAAGGTCAGATAATGTCAGATACAATTGTTACAGGGATTTTATTCATTTCCTAGCTACTGATGAGATTGAGACTTGAGAATTGAGAAAGTGGGTCTGGTGCTAGTCCCTTTAGTTAATAATCAACTCAGAATTTTTCTGCCAGAGAAATTGATCTTCGAAATTAATTTTCGACATTTTTACATTTTTCGACAATCGAAAAATCGACAATTGTCTCCGCTCACCGGCGCATGATGCTGAAAAAATTAACTGTTTCACACCCACCCCTGGACTTAAACCATTTATAATGGCTGCGTTTACAACTGAACCCTGGATGGATGCGCTCTGGGAAGAGAAGGATGAAACTGCTCTCACAGAATGGGCTGAAAAGAAGAGGGCTACATGGGAGGATGAATCTTCCAAGACGAGGAAGAAGTACACTACTAAGGAGGCCCTTGAGGAGTTCATTAAGAAGCAGTGCGCTGCGAGCAAGGAAGATGCCTTGGCACTTCGTTCGAATCCCCACTGCTGGTTTGACATGACCATAGGTGGAGAGGATGCAGGCCGAATTTTGATGAGGCTCCGCTTCGATGTAGCGCCAAAGACATGCAGGAACTTCCTAGAGCTGTGTACCGGTGTAAATGGATATGGGTACGCTGAGTCCAGCTTCCATCGTGTTATCCCCGGGTTTATGTGCCAAGGCGGAGACTTCACAAACCATAATGGGACAGGGGGGAAAAGCATTTATGGTGAGAAGTTTGAAGACGAGAACTTCACCCTCAAGCACACCGGAACCGGAATTCTCTCCATGGCAAACGCGGGACCAGGGACAAATGGATCTCAGTTCTTTCTCTGCACTGCCAAGACAGCATGGTAAGTGACCCAGTGGGTATCCTTGTCGCCCTTCTCAAAGATCATCTGCTGCTCGTGGACGAAACGTTGTGCCGCATGATGCTGGATAGCTGGCCTCTACTGGCGAGTTTCTGTTTTTCGCATTTACTGGCGAGTTTCTGTTTTTCGCATTTACTAACCGGAACACACCCGCACCGCAAAAAAGGCTTGACGGCAAGCACGTCGTTTTTGGCAAGGTCATTCAAGGTATGGATGTGGTCAAGGCAATCGAGGACGTTGGCAGCCAAGGAGGTGAAACGAGCAAAAAGGTTATGATCAAGGCGTCAGGAGTCAACTACCACCCGGGACAGAAAGAATTTGTTCCCTTCAAGGATGAGAAGTAAAACTAAACTGCATGCGCTGCTGTATTTAAACATCGCGATATCTTCATTTTCATTTTACCGTAACCTACATGTAACCTGCATTTCCGTCCAACGTAAAGTCTGGAACTAACTGCACAGCCCTGCACGATGGCGATGACAGAGCAGCAAGAAGCAGTTAGCTGCTTTTTACTCCCGTTTTTCGACTTCAATTCTCACCTTCATCAACTTGTCTTTAGCCAATAAAAATCTAAGTCCACAAAAACGGCTGAGCTGGGCTTGAGTTGAGAATCAAGTCACTCTCCGAAAATGCGACTTAAAGTTAAGGCTCGCCTCATCATGAATTACCGGCCAAGAGCAGAACGAGCAGAGGCCGGTAATTCATGATGAGGCGAGCCTTAACTTTAAGTCGCATTTTCGGAGA
>Ga0209832_1001329_pt1 | contig 13669 bp, 10 predicted proteins | sample COGITO_mtgs_1104_2_FD_185516 | JGI IMG/M metagenome (GOLD analysis project Ga0209832, IMG submission 185516) | Pelagic marine microbial communities from North Sea - COGITO_mtgs_110407 (SPAdes) (version 2) | ecosystem: Environmental > Aquatic > Marine > Epipelagic ...
ACGCAAAAAACGCGGTGAAAAATATATTCAGTAATTATATATGCGCGTTCGTTTAAGAAAAAGTCCACGTATTGATAAAAAGTTTAGAGTTACTTTTGAAAATGGAAAAATAGTTGATTTTGGAGCAAGAGGCTACTCAGATTATACAATACACAAAAACCCTTTACGTATGCGTTCATACGTAACACGACACGGTGGGTTTGTTCCTCATATGGTACAAAAACAAACCGACCCTAAACTTGTTCATAAAAATATGCTTGATGTGACTCGAAGTGATAAAGAAAACTGGACAAAAACAGGTTTTTTTACCGCGGGATTTTGGTCGAGATGGCTTTTATGGAGTCATCCAGAACTCGAAGGTGCAAAAAAGATTATATCTAAGAAGTTTGATTTATCTTTTCTTTAAGACCACGGCGTTTAAGATTTGCTTTTAAAGCGGTCATTAGATTTGCGCGTGGATCTCTTCTAGTTGGAACTGGTGGTGCGCGTGGCACGGGTGGTGCGCGTGGTACAGGTGGTGCGCGTGCTACGGGTTGAGAAACTCGACGAACGCGTGGAGCATTTGGTTCCACTGTTCGTAAAAGTGATTTACACGTTCGTATAAGTTTTTTTGAATTTCGAACTTGGATTTCCAAAGCTGGTTGTCGCCGTCTTTGAATTTTCATCTTGAGTTCCTTTTCACTTAGAGGAACGCGTTTCCCTTTTATTTTTTTGGTTACGCGAAGACCGAAACGTTTTGCTTCATTTTTTAATAAATCTATCTTCATTTATAATACATTAGAAAAAATTGTCCGTTCTATACATTTTCGCCTGAAATGAACCGGTTTGCCCTAAAACCGAAACATTTTCATTTCCGTAAAGTTCTCGACATCCAATATCGTCCATACAATCACGGTTATCAATAGTTACTGGAAGTGGATACACTTGATCGCCTGGCGTTGTCGTATAATAATGATATTGATCACGTCTTCCCCTAACTTCTTTGCCGTATAAAGGTAATGTTTCTTCATCTGATCCTACAAGAACCCCCATTTGTTGGACGTACCCAGGTTTATACTCTTTAATCGGTGGGTTTCTAAATTCTTTTTCAACTGGTATTTGAACTGGAACCTGAACTGGTACTTCTACAGGTACACGAACCCTCTTTTTAATAACAATTGGGTTACGTATTTGATATACAATTACAGTGATGAGTACCATTAACGCAATAAATAATAGTTTTTGTTGTGTTTTGTTTTTGATCTTCATTTATGTATACCAACATTATTTAACAAACCGTTTCTTAATTTCATTGAGTGGTGTTAAATCAATTCTATTAAGTCTGTACTGAACCAGTAACCATAGAAAAAATAAAATAGATTTTAAGAAATTGTTTGCCTCTGTATCATCCATTTTATATATTGGACCCATAATACGTCCAAAGAATGTTTCATCTTTACTGTTTCCTGTTACGGCCATTTCCATTTGTGTCAATGCACACGTATCATCATTGACCGACCAATGGAAAAATATGAATGGGACAAGGAGTGAATAAAATTCAAGATTTTGTTTGTTCTTCATGAATGGTACAACTAACATGGTTACGAAAAAGAGTAAATGAATGAAAAATATAATATTCATATCTATTAGTATGAACGAAGAAAAGAAACTTCCAAAAATATGGCACCCACAACAGGAGAAAATATTAAAGGCCTGGGGTGAAGCCGCTGCGTGTTATAGGTATATGCACTACCAAGCGTATTGTTCATACAAAAATTTGAGTATGAAATTTACTATACCACTCATAATTGTAAGTACAGTTACAGGTACTGCTAACTTTGCACAAGAAACATTTCCACCTTCCGTACAACCATTCGTACCTTCAGCTATTGGTGGTCTAAATTTAATCACCGCCATTGCGACGACGATCATGCAATTTCTTAAAATTAATGAACTTATGGAAGGTCATCGAGTTGCGTCTGTACAATACGGTAAAATTTCACGAACAATACGTCTCGAACTTACACTCCCACTTTCGGAAAGAACATTAAACGGTACAAATATGATTGAAAATATGCGCGCCGAATATGATAGACTTATTGAACAATCACCGAACGTACCCAAACAAATGATAGATGCATTTGAACGTGAATTCCCAGATGATAATGCATTCTTCAAACCAGAAATTATGCATATACAACCCATTACACCATTTAAAGCCATTCAAGAAAGTAAAGTTATAACGAAGTTAAAAGATGCCATAGGGGGTGTCGCAAAACGAGAACTTAAACAAGAACTTGATGAGATACGTGGAGTAAAAAAAGCTGTTAAAGCCGATATAGAACGTGTACAAGAACGTAAAAATGAAATATCGGATTTAAAAGATAAAGGGATCGTAAGTCTAAAAGGTGATCTCATGAAAGAATTGCGTAGACGCACTGAACTCATGGAAGTTGTTACAGAATCACCGAAAGACGATTCACAAGATACGCCACCATAATAAATAACGTAAAGTTAAAGACTGTAATGCACATCAAGTAAGGAAACAGTTTCCTTTTTAAAGGATCTATCACTCTCGTTTGAAGTGTATTATTTTCCATAATAATATCTAACGCTTGAGTAGCGAGATCTGCATCTTCAGTATCATTCGACATGAATGCCTTTGTTACAATACATAAACAAAAAAAGGTTGATCGTATTTCGCTCCATGACCGCGAAATAAAGGAAATTAAGTCTCTGTTAGAAAATGGTAAGAATATATTTTTGTGTGGTGCGGCTGGTGTCGGAAAAACATTCGTTCTTAATAAAATTCTAGATGAGACAAATAGTATAGAAATATACGATGAAGTGTTACGTAAAAAGGATATATTCATAAGTACGATAAAAAATTCAAATATGTATGCCTATATAGACGATTACGAATCCGATACAGCATATAAAAGTATAGTTGAAACCATATGTGAAGGTGGTCGGGTTACAAAAAAACCATTAATTGTTACGTCTAAAAATGTACACATGTTACCCAATTTTAAACTTGTATTCCTACCGAAACGTAAACCAGAAACTATTCAGTGGTTAAATAAAAATCACCCACGTTCAAAAATAGCCTCTGAAAAGTGTAAAGGAAATATAGGAAACTATTTCAATTACCTTGAATATAGCGACGAAAAGGATATTTTTAAATCATCAAAAGACATTATCGAAGATTTCTTTTGTAAACCGGGTACTGTAGATATAGAAGAAACTATACATGAACACGGACATATTTGGGGAGCCGTGCATGAAAATTATCTTGGGGCTAACCCGGAACACCCAGACAAAATCATGAATGCATTAATAAATGCAGATACGTTCGATACAGAACTGTATAAAGGTGAATGGGATTTCATGCCTTATTTTGTTTTATATGCCATGAAAATACCAAAAATATATACACGTAACACATTAATTGAACCCGATACAATACGCCCGGGGAGTGCATGGACAAAATATGGTAATCAGAAAATGCGTGAACAAAAAATTAGAAGTATACAGTGTCGTTCCCATACAAAAATGAACCATCACGAATTTATGCTTTTACGTGAGTATGCACAAAAAGGTGACGTCTCGAAGTTTAAAGAGTATAACTTATCACCACAAGATTTTGATGTTATGAACCACCTTGGTTTACAGAACAAACTGAAACAACGAGAGGTTACTAAAATCAAAAAAATGATTAAAGAAGATAGTCTAAATTAACTAAATGAATACAAATACTCCAGCTTCAGAAGAAGAAGAAGAATATAAAGTATCTCGGGTCATCGGTAACGAAATTTTCTATTACGGGGAAATTACCGATGTTGATATTCTCGAGTTCATCGAAGATTTTAAGAAACTTGAAATTGATCTTCTTAAAAAGAAGGCAGAACTCATAGGGTATGAACCTATTATGTACCTTCACGTATGTAGCGAAGGTGGTGATTTATTCGCAGGGTTAAGTGCCATGAACATTATAGAAAAATCGCGTGTTAAGGTCATTACCATAGCACAAGGTGTGTGTTGTTCCGCCGCCACATTTCTCCTTTTAGGTGGTCACGAACGTCGTATAGGTAAAAATGCACACGTTCTCATCCACCAAATATCTACAAATGGGTTCTGGGGAAAATACGAAGAACTCAAAGACGAAATGAAATCGTGTGATAAACTCATGGATATGATTACAAAAACGTATAAGGAAAAAACAACTATACCCCAAAAACAGTTTAAGAAAATTATGAAACGTGATATGTATTTAGATCCACAAGAGTGTATCAAGTATAATGTCGTTCATTCGATTGATTAGATCCCGACTACAGACCTTTCAGACCCTTTCGGGGTCTGGGTATGGTGGTCGTATCACCCTTAATTACAGACCTAAAGGTCTGGGGGTTTGTCACCTTCGGGTCTGAGGGGTTTTCAAGTCTACGTGTCTCTTATACATCCCAATGATCGATATTAGTATTATGAAAATACAAATGGTATTCGCATTTATAGGAATAACCGTGTTTTCTGGAGGCCTAAGTCGTTCCATTCGTTTATAATCTACAACTGGTGGAACACTACTCATATATTACTACTATAATGGAAACAATTTTTAAAACGGATAAAAACGGCAATCAAAGGTACACGTCTATCAGAGTTCAAAAACTGAAAGACGGTACCGCCAATATTATTAAAGCAACAGGTGTTGTTGATGGTAAAGAATCTATCTCAACAACACACGTTCCGCTCGGGTACGAGAGTGCCCTGAAACGAGCAAAAACTATTTGGAAGAATTTACATGTACCAGACGTTATGCCTATGTTGGCAAACAAATGGGACGATCGTAAAAAGTACATTTCGGAACCGTTCTACGTCCAACCGAAACTTGATGGAGTTCGATTACTCGTTTCGAATAAAGGTGGGATTTCGCGTACGGGAAAACTCGTTCCGGGAACTGAGTATCTCGGTAAAGGTCTCAAAGACGGGGAGTACCTCGACGGTGAGTGTTACGACCCAAACAAAACGTTCGAGGAAATTACGAGTTTGTTTAAAACCGACCCGAAACAACTCGAGTTTTACGTTTTTGATTATTTTGACGTGAATCGTCCCGAATTACCATTCGAAGAAAGGTGTAAGCAACACGTCACGGTCGAAACGAAACTTGTTCGTAAGAAAACATGTTTGAAACAGTTCCATGAAAACTTTGTTTCACAGGGCTATGAAGGTACGATGGTTCGCGAACCTTCAAGTGTATACGAAAACGGGAAACGAAGTAATTACCTGTTAAAGTTCAAGGATTTCATGACGGAAGAATACGAAGTCGTCGACGCAAAGACGGGACACGGTCGTGATGCGAATGCCGTCGTATGGGTATGTAAAACGGAAAATGGAAGTACATTCTGTGCTCGACCCGAAGGTACGATCGAACAAAGAGAGTATTTTTACTCAAATAAAGAGAAGTATTTTGGAAAAATGTTAACCGTAAAGTTCCAAAACTTAACGGAACTTGGGATTCCAAGGTTTCCTATCGGAATAGTATTTAGAGATTATGAATAAATATATTGTAATGAAAAGAGTTGCTATTGATATCGACGAAGTTCTCGTCTCGTTCGTAAGACCCATGGCAAAGTTCCGTGGATACAAAATGCCTACCACCCAAAAGTACCCGTACGTATATAAAGATATGTTTGATATTACCGAAACCCAATCGCGTAACATGGTCCATGATTTTTACGAATCCGAGGCGTTCGCGAAACTTAAACCGATCCCGGGTGTGTGTAAACAAATGGAATATTTACGCAAACACGCCGATACAATGTATATCGTCACGGGTCGCCAAAGTTACGCACGTGATCAAACCGAGAAATGGCTCGAATACTGGTTTCCCAATACATTCGATGATCTTATCATGACCAATAGTTATACGGATCACGAAATTGAGAAACATGAAATCTGTCGAAGTCTTGCCCTCGACTCGATCATTGATGATAGTTTCGACGTGTGTACCAAATGTAACCGTATCGGTATCGATGCGTATAACATTGTCGGGTACGGTAAAATACGGTACCCGTGGGCTATACAATCGAATATGCAGAGAGTTTGGGGTTAGATTTGAATTATTACTACACCTGAACCGCCGTTACTCCCTATTTGCGAAGTTGATCCTCCATTATATCCTCCACCTCCACCGCCTCCACCTGTATGAGATTGACAAGCGGGGATTGCACTAGTTATTTGAACTCCATATGTACCACCACCTTGTGAAGCGGTACCTGCTGTTCTACTTGTTCCATAACAACCACCGCCACCACCAGATGCAAACCAACCACCGTCACCATAGGTTGTTGTAAAAGTTGATGAATAGTCTTTACCCAGACCACCGCTACCAGAAATACTACCGCTACCAGCACCACCTGCACCGCCTGCGCCACCACCACCACCTGGAATCGTCCAGCTGCTGGTGTTTCCACCAGCGTTACCAAACCCTTTACCAGAATATGTATTTTGAGTACTTGCACCACCGATTAAAGATGGTCTATTCGCACCACCACCTCCAGAACCACCTGCAAGTGGAAGAGATGGCGAATTACCACCGTAACAGCCACCCCTACCACCACCTGTCGCTGTATATGTTAGACATGTACTATCGGATCCAGGTGTACCATTTTGTGTCGAAGTATTGTACCCGTCACCACCTTGACCGCCATTACCAACAACAATAGTTTGTTGTCCAGAAAAAGTTTCACCTGGTGCATATACCAATCCACCAGCACCCCCGCCACTAGAAATCATACCTCCTCCACCACCACCACCGGCAACTATTAGAAGATTACCTGTTACGCTTGCAGAAGCAGGTGTCCATGTATACGTCGTATTCGTACTTGTCGGTGAAGGTGACCCTAACGTACCCCAAGTATACGTTCCACTGGGTGAATTTGAATACACGTGTCCAGCAGTTGTTGCAGCTAATACCGTCGAATACGCTCGTTGTGGAGTAGCCGTCGAATAATCACTCGAGCTAAACGCATTGTAGTGAAAAACAATATTTACAGGTGTACTACCACCACCACCACCACCACCACCACCACCACCAGCAGCAGCAGCACTACCCCATGAAATTTCAGCAACACCGTGGTATATAGTACCCGAAGTACTAGTTTGACCTATAGAACCACCACCTCGTAAAACCTTAACGTTTTGGTATTTACAATTATTAACACTATCGGTTCTTTGTGTGGTATCCGCATACGTCGACGTAGAACCACGTTCATTACCCGTCAACACACTACTCGAACTGGAGAAGCCCGCAAAACCGGAACCACCACCACCGGCGCCATGATAACCACCTTGACCACCACCACCACCACCACCGTACCAACCACCACCGCCACCGGCAGCACCCCATCCAGTTACTAGATATGAACCCGTACCACCTTCGTACTGTGCACCCGCTTGACCACTATTAACAGACCCTACACCACCAGAACCACCGGTAGTTTGCGTACCACCACCACCGTTTGGATTACTACCACCCAGCGCTATTAAACCACCACCAGAACCGCCGATTTGCGGTCCTTGGCCACAACCACCCCCACCACCACCGGCAGTTAATACTTCCGTACCACTACTACCGCCTTGTTGATTAGAAAAGGCGACTGTACTCCAATTAGTTGACATATTGGTACTGTTGTTACGCCACCGTGCTTGTATGTCATCTCCACCGCCTTGTTCACCGAATGTCATACGAAAATCATAATATACACCACCCGTTAAACTTACACCAGAACTTGTTACCGTTTGCATACCGTGTAAACCACCGTTATCAACAGTTTCATTACTGTATGTAGGACTTAGAGCATTTGAACCAACCCACATGTGACTATTATCATCGGATCTTGTATCAAAATAATACGTACTTGTAATCGGTGCTTTAAAATATCCAGTCCATAAATACGAATACGTTTCATCACCGTTAACTGAAGTTTGTCCACTTGAAGCTGTGGATATATTTGTAAAGTCTGTGACACGACTTCTACCGGCTGAAGTATGTGTATAAACAGGTGTTCGTGAACTGAACCATGTTTGTGATCCCGAATACCCACCGTAATGATAATTATCATTGTAATACCCCCATTCAAACCCCGAACTATACGTAGCCGCGGAACCTCCTACTCTAAGAGCTGTTCGTCCAGCACCACGACCACCCGTAGCACCGCCGTCATTACCTGAACCACCTCCACCACCGTACGTTTTCGTCGTATTTACAGTACTATCACCACCTTGACCAACTATGAGCGCGACTGACGTTGTACCCGAAGGTAATTCTATTTCCGCTTCCGTATAACCACCGTCACCACCTACCTGTGTTCCCCCATAACCACCACCGGCACCTTTCAATATGGCTTTAATGTGGGTACTACCACTTGGTACGCTTATGGTTTGATCGCTACCAGTATATTGATACACCGTAGAACTTCCGTAAGCAATCGTATCACTACTACTACTCCCGTTGGAGAAGATTACAATACCTGAACCACCATTTTGACCATTTTGACTATCAACACCGTCGCCACCACCACCACCACCGGTATGAGCTTGCCCTGCCGTAAGACCAGTCGAAATGTTCGCACCATTACCACCTCCACCTCTACCTCCTACAGGTAAACTATACGAACCAGAATATGTACCACCACCACCACCAGCAGCAAACCAAGATTCTCCAGATATATCTTCTCCGTAAGTTGCTTTATCAAATACAGTCGCAAAATTATAAGTTACAGAATTTATGGTGACTTCATTTAATCCATCACCACCGTACCCGTATGAACTACTATACGAATTATAACCAACCTGCCCAGCGCCACCACCACCGGCACCACCGACACGCGAAGCATTGGATTGACCTCCATTATTACCATATCCACCGGTACTTGATCCTGGCTGTGAAGCAACACCATATGCATTAGTATTCCATTCCGCACCACCACCAGAACCACCATTCAAAGAACTTTGTGTTTGTATAGCATCACAAGACCCTGCACCACCACCATTAGCAACATACCCAAGAAATGTAGTATTTGCACCTTGTGTACCAATAGAAGTTCCACTAGACGCACCCGTTCCTCCATTACCAACAACTATGGTTTGTTGTACCGACGATACAGATTCAGATGGTTTAAACACTAATCCACCTGCACCTCCACCACCACCCGTTCTTCTACCACCACCACCACCACCGGCAACCATTAGAACTTTACCTGTTAAGGTTGTGGTTGGTGTCCATGTATACGTCGTATTCGTACTTGTCGGTGAAGGTGACCCTAACGTACCCCAAGTATACGTTCCACTGGGTGAATTTGAATACACGTGTCCAGCAGTTGTTGCATCTAATACCGTCGAATACGCACTCGAATAATCACTCGCGGTAAACGTACCGTAGTGAAAAGCAACATTTACATTTGATGTAATTGGTTGGGCGTTTACGAGTATAATACCAGAACCACCATCACCACCCTTTTTGACATTTGATTGATTCAAACCGTCCCAACCTATTCCACCGCCGCCACCACCCGTATGTTTTTGAGCGTGTGTTACAGCCGTGTTAGTGGTACCAGAGGAACCACCTCCTGATGAGGCTGTTCCCGCGGTACCGGACCGATGCCCACCACCACCTCCAGATGCATACCAACCGCTGTCACCATAGGTTGTTGTAAATTCTGTTGAATAGTCTACACCGATACCACCAGTCCCACCAACGGATGCAGTACTATTCCCACCAGCACCACCAGCACCACCACCACCGGCACCATTACCATCATTTGTAGAAGTCGAATTACCCCCATTGTAACCCTGTCTCGGAGGTCCTGCTTCTCCTGTTCCACCCGTAGGATTACCACCGGACGGGCTATCGGTACCTCCACCACCAGAACCACCAGAACCACCATTCGAAAAAGCGCTTTGACCAGCACCAGCACCACCTCCTACCGCCGTCGTTAAACCCGTGAACGACGTATCATATCCACTATTTCCTTTTTCAGTCGCACCGCTGCTGTACCCGTCACCACCTTCACCACTATTACCAACAACAAGCGTTTGTTGTGTAGCCGATATACTCGCAGTCGCAGAGTACACAACACCACCAGCACCACCACCACCACCATCCAAACCACCACCACCACCACCACCGGCAACCATTAGAACTTTACCTGATAATGCAGAAGTAGGTGTCCATGTATACGTCGTATTCGTACTTGTCGGTGTAGGTGACCCTAACGTACCCCAAGTATACGTTCCACTGGGTGAATTTGAATACACGTGTCCAGCAGTTGTTGCAGCTAATACCGTCGAATACGCACTCGAATAATCACTCGAGCTAAACGTACCGTAGTGAAAAGCAACATTTACTACATTCGAAAGAGATTTTGTTATGAACCGTCCAAGAGAACCATCGCCGCCACGGTACGACGTTACTGCCTGTTGAGAACCATTTGTACCGTTTAGTCCTGACCCACCAGTAACCGTAGCATTTGTAAATGTTGAACTGGTTGTCTTAAATAAAACCATACCACCTGCACCACCCCCTGCACCACCTTGATAATTTCTTACACCGACATTATCAAAACCCGATGTACCGTTAGCATTTATTGATCCGGAACCACCTATACTACCACCTTGTATATATACTGCACCACCACCATGACCACCTCTTTGAAAAGCACCACTTATGTCGTGAAAACCACCTTGTCCACCCGAACCACCCATAGTTAAATAAGTACCTACCGCGCTTCCGAATACTACACCACCAGCAACATTACCACTATTAGTACCAGAACCAAGGCCTTGACTACCACCATTTAAGTGACCACCACCACCACCACCACCGGAATTAGCAGATCCACCTGCACCTTTAAGTCCACCAGCACCAGCACCCCGTTTTACATTATCATACCCGTTACCTTGAAAACCGTCTTGAAATCCACCTGTTGATGTATTATAGTTACTACTTATACCCTGATATCCTTTACCCGAAACATCTATAGTACCATTAATTGTTACAGTACCATCTGCGTAAATAGGAATTATACCACCATTATATGTACTTTGATCCCAATTAGATGTTGTTATTGTAATACCCGAATTTAAAGTGAAATCATTACATCTATATGTGTATATCATTTGTGCACCATCTATAAATGTACCTACTATACTTTGGGTAAAAGTAACAACACTTCCTGAAATTCCTTGAATTTGTTTAAATTCATATGGACATACAGTAGTTGTATTACTATTACCAGATGGATAATACGTTTGGTGTATCATTATCCAATCATTTACAAGAAATCCTACTACACTAGATACTGTAACAGAAGATGACGTAAATTGAGTTATTTTTGTACTTGCTACGTCTGTCACACCACTACTTATAGTTATATCTGCAACTCCAACTGCTGGGATTTTTACCAGTGCAATACCTGATCCTCCGTCACCACCATTACTATTAGTCGTATTACTGTAACCAGTACCAGAACCACCACCACCTGTGTGTTTTTGAGCAGCGGTAGGTGTACTAGACGTAGTGGTACCAGGACCACCACCGCCTTGAGAAGCAGTACCTGCTGGTCCACCAACTGATTGACGTGCACCACCACCACCACCAGATGCAAACCAACCGCTCTCACCATAGGTTGTTGTAAAATCTGATGAATAGTCTATACCGATACCACCGGTACCACCAGCACCACTAGATGCACTACCACCAGCACCACCAGCACCACCACCACCACCACCATAATTATCATTATAACCAGGGGCACCAGCATACCCTTGGTTAGCTGTACCACTTCCCGTACTTGTATATACATTCCACCCAGAACCACCGCCGCTACCACCAGTTTTACCGGTACCACCACCACCACCACCACCAACAGCGGTATTTAAACCTGTAAAGGATGTATTTGTTCCATTGCTACCTGCGTAACTAGAACTCGAAGTACCACCAGTACCACCATCACCCACAACAATCGTTTGTTGTGCCGCCGATATACTCTGACTCGCAGAGTATACAAGACCACCAGCGCCACCACCACCACCAATAACATTACCACCACCACCACCACCGGCAACAATTAACACTTCAGTACCTGTTAATGCAGAAGTAGGTGTCCATGTATACGTCGTAGTCGAACCTGATAATGAAGGTAACCCTAACGTACCCCAAGTATACGTTCCACTGGGTGAATTTGAATACACGTGTCCAGCAGTTGTTGCAGCTAATACCGTCGAATACGCACTCGAATAATCACTCGAGCTAAACGTACCGTAGTGAAAAGCAAGCGTGATAGCCGATGAACCACCACCACCACCACCACCACTGCTACCAATAGTTTTATTCACAAAACTAAGCAAATCTATTACACCGCTTGAAACTGATGAAGTTCCATCTGTAAAACTTATATTATACAACTCAGACATATTATGAGGCGCTACATCTGAAAGTATAGTGTTTAATATATTATATAAATCCGGTGAAGAACCGACCGACATTTATTAATATAGGTACATAAAAGAATTACGCTAAATTATATTAATAAATAATATGTCGTTCGGTATCGTCGGTATTTCCCCACCGACCCTAAAAATTGCAAATGGGGTTCAAAAAATTAATAAGGTTCACACGTGTAAGCAAAATGTTTCACAAGAACTGAATATGTATAACTCAGAAAACTATATGTGCGTGGCGGACCTTATGGTCAATATGGACCGACCGCGTATTATCGTGACGGCGTGTAAAAACGTAAAAGATGTTCGACCGACCTTAACTCGTATTCTTGAATGGTCTGACCCTGAAGATACGATCATTAATTGTACACACGAACACTATAAACATAGCATGTATTACGAAAACGAGTGTTCGAACAAAAACGTACATTATCTCAGTGCATCCCTTACAAACGATGCGTTTCTCGTCGGAGGTCAAAACCGGATTTTTAAATCCCACGAACCACTCTTCTATTCGTTCGCCAAAAATGTTCAACATACCGGGGATATGCCGGGATCGGGACATTTCGCGAAAATGGTTCTCGACGGTCTCGAGTGTGCCATGTTTCAAGTCGTCGGTGATGCGTTTGCATACTGTAACGGGAACGTTCCGGTCATGCTTTCACTCATGGATAAGGCAAAGAACATGGACGTTTCGGGACCCGTTATCGATCGGTGTAAAAGCCAACTCTACGTGACTCGAAACTATAGTCAAGTCGCACAAGTTAAAAATTCGACCACGTGGTTCATGGAGTATACATTCAAAGCGCGGTTACCAACACCCGTCATACACTCGGCTATTACATCACGCATGACGAGTCAATACGCAAAATTATCCGAAACACACCAATCGTATAATACGTTTTACGATACGAACATTATTCTCCAAACGATCCGGTTCTGTTTTGCAATGGCACTTTACGAAGGTAACCAAATTTCGTACGGGAAAATCGTAAACTGGTCGAAAAATTCGAACGTATCGTGTCGCATGTTTGAAACCCACGATCCCTTATACGTGATGGATGCAACCGTCGAGTTTGCGAGGACGTTTGTCATGCATTGCGTGAACTGTGGGGTACCTATACCCACAGTTCAAGCCGCGTTGAGCCAATATGATTTTATGAAACAAGAACGAACGTCGATGAATTTTATC
>Ga0209832_1001338_pt1 | contig 13613 bp, 15 predicted proteins | sample COGITO_mtgs_1104_2_FD_185516 | JGI IMG/M metagenome (GOLD analysis project Ga0209832, IMG submission 185516) | Pelagic marine microbial communities from North Sea - COGITO_mtgs_110407 (SPAdes) (version 2) | ecosystem: Environmental > Aquatic > Marine > Epipelagic ...
CAAAAGTTCCGGAGTTAATTTCAATAAGCCCGTTAATTCCTATGGACGTTTCAGACAAGCTTGAACTGAAATACTCCATATCAGATACGTTAACCACAAAGTCACCTGAATTAGTAGATTGACATACCGAAATACTCGGGGTAAATACCCCGATTTTATAGCCGTAAGACATGTCATATAGGTATTCGTTATGGCTTTCAAATGAGGTTGGAGTGTCGTCATCCATGGTCATATTGGTGGACCCCAAGTTTAGCCGCAGCGTTTGTTGAGCCGTAAGACTCGCGCTTGTAATCAATGCGATGAATAGATATTTCCAGGCAGTTCTCATAAAAAATCACGCACTATACCTAAAAGTAATTGACTAGATAAGGTAAATCGATTTCCATTGGACAAAAAAGGGGTAATTCCCAATACTCCCGTATTTCTAACACCTGTAATGGGAGTTTGGAGTCCTATAGGTTCTATCTTGAGTGTAAAATTCAATGCGTTTTTTCTATCTGAAGAACTGCTCCATTCCAAACCGGGGTGGATGCTACCGCCTAGGTAATTAGTGTTCTGTTTGGAATAAAAAAATTCGGGATCAACCCATCTTTCATCGAACTGTTCATTTGACACTGACTTAACCAACGAGTATGGAATGTTAATATTAACATATGTACCTAAGTAAGCATTCAATCTATAGTTCCTCTCAATCAACAATGGAATTGAATAAGATATTCCCAACCTAGAACTGCTATAATTCATTTTGACCTCTTCAAAGCTATCGGAATAGTAACTCATAAAAAGATTCACACCGTATACAAATTCATTATTCTCAGAATGTATGCTGAAGCTGTAATTGGAATGGATAGCTGAAAAGCTTAAAATGGACTTGTTTCTTTTCTCGTGTCTAAATTCAAACCCTATAGTAGGAGATGAGTGATCTACGTTGTAGCTAATATTGTCAACGTCATAATAGTAATAGTGTTCATTCAAAGTATACGGGAATATGGCATTTTCATCCAATAGACTCATTCCTCCAAGTAAAGCAATGGAAGAGTTCTGAGGGTACGCAGTCATTAGCGCCAAACTACTGAGAATTACAATCAGCTTTAATTTCATCTCTGAATAATTATCTGTTTTCTTTCTATCAGTCCATTCAACAGAACACATTCAAGAATATAGAAACCCGGTGAAAGTTGAGAGACGTTAACCAAATAGGTTAACTCATAATTGGTGATTGATTCGGATAAAACCACATTACCTTTGGTATCCCACAGGGTTACGAGTTTGATGCTATCCTTAGACTTTACAGTAAAATTATTGCTTGCTGGGTTCGGAAACACATTAACCACGTCAATAGATGTAGTAAACTGACTCTGGAGTTTATTGCTCTCAGTAGATTCACCACATTCTTTAATTAAAGCGGTATATGAAGCGTTGTAGGGTGCTTCAAATCCAGGAATGATGTCAATAGAAGTTGATGAACTGTGACGTATGTTCTCTCCAGGTGATACAGTGTAACCAGAAGAAGTAGATAGAGTGCCTTCAAAAAATAAACTTCCTTCTGAGGATGACGTTGTTACGAATCCGCCCGTCTCACAACAATCGTCGTTTATGAGTGTTGTCCACTTAAAATCCGGAACATCAGGGCCGTAATCAAAGCTAGCCACTTTGGTTGAATGTTCAATTTTGGGATACATCACGCAATTGTCGACTGTAACCCTCATTGTATACACAAATTCCCCAGCAACTAAATTGCCATTAATTGTACCATCCCACATGAGCGTAAACACATCGTCATGTATCCTTAAGAAATCTGTTAACACTTGGTCGCTACTAGTAGATAAATCGTAGTCAAGGTTCGTTAAACCGTTAGGATTAAAGTACTCCCATGTCTCCTGGTTACCCCATCTATCTACAACTAAAAATTCTACGTAGTTAGCTCGTTTAAGGTTCACTATTAGTGGATTGAAATCTGTAATTGCATTCATGCTGAAACCTTCCGCTATCTCTAACTCCGTTTGACTGTTATCATTGGGATTCCACATAATAGCAACAGCCTCACTATCTTTGTTTCCTGCACAAGGGTGATCACAATAGGGTATTTTTTCAAGCTTTACATTATCGACTAGTAGGTATTTATTACTTCCAAAGTCATGATCTTCGTAAGTACCCATCATATTTTCGCCTTTAATTGCCAAATGATTAAAATTTTCCAAAATCGTGGCATGTTCCATTTCACCCTCAAAATGATTCCACACATTTGGATCGTGATCCTGAGAAGATATTGGAATTGTATAGTGGATTAGGTGGTTTATCCCAGGGTCCTCGCAACTAACCAGATTATTGCCGATAAACTCATCATCCATTATATAAACATTCAATTCAGAGTTAATGGAGTTTCGTGGCATAAAATCAAACGAGAGTTTATAACCGTATATTCGATTCGACAATGGTTGATTATTAACTGGGGCAAGTTTAATTTGCGCTCCTTCGCATGGACCGAAACCAATACAATAAGTGCCGGTCTTACTAACAACGTGCCGTTGAACGGGCTCCCACTGCATGGTAAATCTGTCACCGTTAACATACCAGTCTGAAGAACCAAATGGTTTCCAGTCTTCTAATCCTTCTAATTTGCCTTCTCCCATATTTCCGTCGAAACCATCATCTCGACCATGTTCAAAAGAATGGTTAGGAACTAAATTTTGAGAAGATGAGAAAAAAGAAAGCAGAAGTAGAACTGCTGAAATTCTAGTTTTCATTTTCTTCAAGTTTTTCGATACGAGCATTCAATTCAATAACTCTAAGAGAGAGCTCTTCAACCTGCCGAAGAAGCTTTGCATTTATTTCTAGTACATCAACACCACTTTTCACAACTTCTTCCGCAGAAGGAATATTTGGAAGGTGATGATTTTCTATGATAAACTTCTCCAGTTCGTTGTAACTTAATAATTCGTACCCGTCTTCAAATACGAAGTCCGCCCAAGAGTTCTGAGTTGCAACATCTACTTTTAGCCTTTCAGTTCGAATACCATCCTCGACATATAAACGATATCCGCCAGGATTGGTTCTATTTAATGAGGGCCCAATATAAACAACGCCATCATTGCTCACAGAAAAAGTGTTTCCCGATGCCGTTTTCGTCATTAGAACGTATTCGTTGTTGGATGACCCAGTGTTTTCAATCAATACCCCATACACATTGTTTTCATTACCTGGGAGATTTAATGAATTGGTTGAATTCCCGTTGTAAACATGAAATTCAGATTTTGGTTCAACAGCACCAAATCCCACCTTTCCAGCAGGCGTAAACGTAGCAAGGATAGTCGAATTGTAGATGTTATCACCTTCATATTCGATAGTAAGGTTTCTATCCTTAGTCGCTGTACTAGTATTTGATCCAGTCCACCCAATTGCGAGTTTTTTTGGATTTATAAACACATTTGCATCTAAATCGTATAAATAGAATTCTCCTCTTAGATTTAAAACTCCTAACGGACTTTGGTCGATACCACCAATTATAGTATGTCCTTGAGGTGTAACAGAAAAGACGGTTGAATTTTGTGGTCCAGGAGGCAAACCAACATTGTGTGTAGTATTGACAATTTTGAAAGCATATTTATACGGATTATTGTCAAAAATATCCACGCTTGTCTTTATCAGAAGACCATCAATTGTTGAAGAACCTGAAGAATGCCTCGTGTTGATGGCTAGTTTGGCTGTTTGGCTTCCAGTAGAAATATTCGTTCCTACAACCATATTTTCAGATCCAGAATTGGAATTATTGGTTTGTGGAATTTGTACTTGTGCATAGCACGTACTCGCAAAGCAAGTGGCCACAAGAAAGTTTGTGATTTTCATCGATAATTTAGTAGTTGTGATTCACTATTCAAGATAGGTATAAAATGGGTCACATCCTATTTATGGGAAGAAGGTAGGTCGCAGCTTCAACTAGGATCTATTCCTCTATTCGAAGGTAGTGTATCTAGTTTATGAATATCCTATTCTTCTGTACATACCAAAAACACAGGGGTTTTGGAATTACACGCGATTCCAAACGCATGTTCGGGATATTCCGAACAATCATTGAACCCCTAGAAACCTCTTTTAAAGGTCAAGTGAGATCTATAATCTGTATATTCACACCGCTATACAGTGATTCTGAGCGATTTATCCCTCCTGCACTCGATTTACTTGTTTACCGGCTTGCTCTAGAAAAACAGAGCATTGCACTATGTTGATTTTGAGTGTTTTACGCGATTGAGTTCGAATCCCTCCCTCTCCGTTGAGGTGGTCCCGGAAATTAGGACAGCGATTTAGAAATTATAAATTGCGAAACTATGAAGAGGACCAAACGCGTATTCAGTTCAGCGTTCAAAGCTGAAGTAGCCCTTGAGGCGATTAAAGGAGTAAAAACGGTATCAGAACTGGCCCAGAAGTATGAGCTTCACCCTGCACAGATCACCCAGTGGAAGAAGCAATTCTTGGATCAAAGTGCCTCTGTATTCGAGAGTGACAAGAAGAAAAACGAGGAGTTGGACCAACTCAAGAAGGAGCGGGACGAGCTTTTTCGTCAGATGGGTGAGTTAAAATTTGAGAACAACTGGTATAAAAAAAACTCAAATGATGCCGCCATCAGAAAAGATGAAGCTTGTAGATATGCGCAGTTCAGAGGTCTCCATTGCACATCAATGCAGACTACTAAACCTCTCTAGGAGCCGCCTGTATTATACTCCGAAGGGTATTCCTAGCGATGAACTAGAGATGATGCGTCTATTGGATGAGTTTTACATCCAGGATCCTACACGTGGGACGCGTAGAATGCGTAATGAACTGCGTAAGCACGGTTTTGATATTGGCAGAAGGCGTACACGTCGTTTAATGCAAGCGATGCGCCTAAAGACCGTTTATTGCCGTCCACGCACTACGGTTATTGACCCTGCGCAGTACTAATATCCTTATCTATTACGCAACTTGGAGATTAAGCATGTTAATCAAGTATGGGCGATGGACATTAGTTACATCCCAATGAAAACAGGATACATGTATCTACTGGCTATCATTGACCTTAAGAGCAGATACATTGTGGGTTGGAGCTTATCCAATACCATGGAAACCGCTTGGGTAAATGCTACCTTAGAGGTGGCCTTTGGCAGGTACGGAACCCCTGAGATCATCAACACCGATCAAGGGAGTCAGTTTACCTCTAGCGAGTATATAGACTTCATTAAATCCAAAGAAAACATTCAGATATCCATGGATGGAAAAGGAAGGGCCATTGACAATGTGTACATCGAAAGGTTCTTTAGAACCATTAAATACGAAAAGCTGTACCTTCAAGAACTCTGCAATGGGCACCAGGTTGAGAAAGCTTGCAGTGAGTTCATAGACTATTACAATCTACGTAGAGACCATTCTTCTCTTCAAGACAAAACACCTTTCCAGGTCTATTCCTTGGCTGCTTAAAAACAATCATTAACTTTAACTAACTCAAAAGCTGTTTAACAAACGGGACCAGCTCACCGTAACTTGACTTCGCAATACACTGAAAGTCAACATTTTACAAGTGCGATTTCGTACTTGGGGTACGATTTGGGGACGAAAGCATGCTTGATGGAAGACTTCGTCAAACATTCGTCCCTTTTCTATCAAAAGCAAGATACATCTTCTCGCAAATCGACGCAAGTTGCACGCAACCATTTTTTCGTCTGGGTGTGTGATTTTGAGAATTGAGTCGTAACTATTAGTATATCAGGATTATATCATATCTCTGTAGGTAGGGCACGCGGCACGGATATATATGTATACCGTGCCGCGTGCCTTACCTGGGTGTAAACGTCCCTTGATGATCCGATTGATGACGATAATTCCATTTGTGTTAAGACTGTTGTCATACTAGAACAATGTTTCAAGTGGAATAGCATTTAAGCGTTTATTAGACGACTAGTAGGTCTCAAGTATTTAATCTTTGGGCTATGACAGAAGTATCATAACGCGTTTGGTCCTTTTCATAGTTTCGTAATTTATAATTTCTAAATCGCTGTCCTAAATTCCGGAACCACCTCACATGAATCTCTAAATAACTGTACTCCAGCAAGTGTTTATAACGGTACAAACAAAATAATCCTAGAACAAAGACAACTACTAAAACAAAAATCTATGAAGCAGCGAAGAAGAAATCACCTTAGAACTAAATCAGCAATTTTTTTGTAAATTACTCCAAACAATAATGTCCAACTTCTTTGAAGACGTACAGTATTACGAGCCTAAATCCAGTATTTGGATGGGCGTGGATGCCTTGGCAACGTCATACCCAGGAATGAACCCCTACAACTTCACGATGGGGAATCCGATTATGGCTATTGATCCCGATGGGAGACAGATTTCACCACCTGATTGGGTAGAAAGGTCCGATGGAAGTATTTATTGGAATGAAGATGTAACGAGTTCAATAGACAAAGACCTAAAGGATGGTGAAACTTATAGGGGTAAAGTGTATAGAAGATTTGAAGACATTGGAGAAAGAACTTACAATGATGTTACATATGAAAGGGATCAGACTATTTCTTCTATTCGAAGATTGCGTCCTGATATTGATAGAATAGTGACTCAAGATGAGGCCAGGGACTGGTATGCTTATGGTGGTGGTGTACCACTAACAGTAGACATTAGTCTTTTTAAGTTTGAAAGTAGTAGCTTGTCAATTGAAGATTTCATGACAAACTCTCGAAGCGTTGATTTCTTTAATGGATGGCCTAATCATCCACTAAGTAAAAGTATTATTTGGAGGCCTGCATCAGATGAAACTTTATCCGATGTTTATGGGACGATTAGATTGGCAATTGTTGATAGAGACTTAGGAATTGTTAGAGTCGTCACTGACGATGCAACCGGTTTTTTTGACGTATTCAATTATTCGAGTGCAGGTGCTGTTTTAGGTGACAGGCTCAGGTCTAATGGTAACCCAACTGAGTTTGGGTTTTATGGGACGGGAACAGCCACAATTAGGCTCAAACGACCAGAACTCAAATCGAATCCAGTTCCGATGGGACTTAAATAAAGCTTATGAAACAGTTGATCTTAGCCTTTAGCTCTCTTATTTTATTTGCATGTTCCAATGACGATGGTTTGTTGCTGCCAAATGGAAAATTAACGTTTAAAGAAACAGATCATTGCTGGCCATATGAGTTAAAAGTTTTTTACATCGACGATGATTTGCTGGAAAATGAATTAAATGGATTTCCTAAAAGAGGTTTTTTTGAGAATGGAGATAAATATACGCTACAAAAATGGATGCCATTTAATGAACTAGACCACGAATTGAGGCAACATATTACTAATCAATTAATGAATTGTGAATCAGTAAACATCTATGATGAATTTCCTTCGGAGAAGATTTACATATCTGGAATATTTCAATATTTTAAAACAAATAACGGTGAGCTTAAAAGACGTTATGAAGAATTTGTTCTTTTGGATGCTTCAAATAGCCTTTTATACCTCTTTAATGATATAAATGAATTGTATTAGAACAATTTATTTGTTCTTCATTGGAAAAAGAACTCAAAGTGGCCCACCTATCCAACTCTAAACTGACCCACCTATGTAGAACCTCACTATGTTAAAAGACAGGGTCGTTGAAGAATGGAAGTTTTCCTATAGGCAAGTTGTTAATAACTCCTTACAATGTAAGATTTATTTGCCTTAGTATTCTCTGTTTGACTCATCTTCTTTCTCATGGATTCACCGTCAAGTTCTATTTGGTAAGAACCATGAACCCAACGATCCATTAATGCATCTGCCAAGGTTAGGTCCCCAATGACTTCATGCCAGGATGTAATAGGGATTTGACCTACCACCATGGTAGATTTCCTACCATGGCGGTCTTCCATGACATCCATCAAGAGGGATCTGCCGGTGGCATCCAACACTTGAAGACCAAAGTCATCAAGGATCAACAGGGTCACGGGATATTTCTGGGGATAAGGTAGGTTGCGTTACCTTTAAAAACAAAAATGTCAGAGTTTGATACGGGTGCATTGCGCTATGTATTTCCAGAGGAGCTATTGCGCTATTTCGATATTGTAGAGAGCGGTATTCATACGGATAAGCCCACGGGTGAGGATTACCTAGAAGTGGTTTTTGAAGAGAAGAACACTTTGCCAGATAACTATTCCAAAGAAGAGTATGAGAGCAAAGGCTTCTTTGATAAACGGGTTCAGGACTTTCCTTTACGAGGCAAGGCTGTGTTCCTAAAGGTGCGTCGCCGCAGATGGCGCCATAAAGAGACCGGAGAAGAGCTCACCAGGGACTTTACATTTTTAGCCGAAGGCACCAAGTTTACTGCTGAGTTGGCGGATTTTTTAAAACAAAGAGGTCGATAACCGCTTAGATCCTATCTCCACGATCGCTTACTACTACCGAGTTAAAGCCAAATCAGCACGTAAGAACTACAAGCAAAAGAAGGGAGGCTATAAGGACTGGAACCAAGCCGCTCATTGTGAGGAGTATCTTGTCTTTGCTGAGAACCTGACCCCTCACTTAGCGATTGATGAAGTCAACTTTACCCAAGGAGAACTCTACACTTTTGTGAGCTCCAGAGATCGAGAAGGACGCGCACAGAAGTTAGTGGGGCTCGAACCAAGGACCCTCTGATTAACAGTCGTAAAATTAGCTCAACCCATGACAGGTGTTAATGAAAATACACAACTTAATTGCCATGATTTACAGCATGTTATAGGTTTCATATAATTATTAGCTTTTGTTGGTTACGGTCATTTGCGTTAGATTTGTATGCAAATTGTATGCAAATTTTGATTTATGAGCACATTGGCTGTTAAGGTTGTTTTAGATACGCGTCGCGCTTTGCTAAAAAACGCCGGATCGAAGGATCCTATCTACCCCATTAAGCTTCGGGTGACTTTTGCTCGTAAGCAACGCTATTACCCTCTAGATGTAAGTGCTGTGTCAAAGGCAGATTGGGAAAAGATTCAGTCGGGACAGCGCATGTCTAAATCGCAGCGTGAGGTTTTTCATGCCATCCGTGAATACGAAGGTAGAGCCATTGAAATTACAGATACGTTGCATCCGTTTAGTTTTCATGCATTTGATACGCGCTGGAAGAGCTCAGCAATGCCTACTCATTCTAGCAAGTCCTTTCAGGCGGTTTTTAAGGAATACATTGAAGACCTTCGGCGAGCAGGCCGTGCCTCTACCACTTCTAGCTATCAATGTGCCTTCAACAGTCTTACATCCTTTTCCAAAAACTTAGCCTGGAACGACCTCACCCCTGAGTTCCTTGAGGAGTATGAAGCCTACATGCGCGAAGAAGGCAAGTCTCAAAACACCATCGGCATCTACTTGCGCTCGCTGCGGGCAGTGATCAACTACGGTATTGCCAACGGACTCTTTGCCAAAGAGTATTATCCCTTTGGGCGTAAGTCGCACGGAAAGTACCAGATTCCTGCCGCACAAAACAAAAAGCGGGCGTTAAGCAAGAAAGAGGTGGAAGCTATTAAAGCGCTAGGAGTAAAACCCGGATCACGAAAAGAACTGGCTCGAGACTTTTGGCTCTTCTCCTACTATGCCAACGGCTGCAACATCAAGGACATTGTGCACCTACGATGGAAAGACATCGATTGGAAGGAAGGTGTAATTCAATTTGTCCGCAAAAAAACCGAACGTGCCAATAAATCCAATCAAGTACAAATCACTGCGGTGATTCATCCGCACATCACCGAAGTCATTCAAAGAAGAGGCGTGGATGATTCTCAGCCTGAAAACTATGTGTTTTCCATCATTGACGCGAACCAAACCGCCGAAGAACAGCACAAGCACACCCAAGAGTTTGTTCGGCGCATCAACATTGGCCTGAAACAAATTGCCAAAGAGCTGAATTTGACTAAAAACCTAACCACATACACTGCGCGCCATTCACATGCCTATGCATTACTAATGGGAGGCGCCTCAATGGAGGTCATTATGGATCAATTCAAGCACAGTTCTATGAAAACTACCATGAATTACATCGATTCCATCGACAATGAGAAGCGAAAAGACATCGCAAAACTGCTTTAAAAGCACTTTTTAAGTAGTAAAAAAGTAGTTTTTTAGACCTTTTTAGAACAAATTCGGACGAAAATGACATGAAATTCGGCACATTCGGACGTTTTTCGGGTGTTATTCAGTCGTTTTTCGGTGCATTAAGGAGGTTTTTCTGACTTTTTTAGTGCTTTTTCGACTGAATTCAACCTAAGTATGAAGATTTTGGGTCGCTTTTTTTGGGTCAGGTCTTTTTTCTGGGGAGTAAGCTAATTTAAGCAAAGACTTTTTGAAGTCTGTAGAGGAATAATTTGGTGTTGCTGACGCCTCTGAGGTTGGCTCTGAAGAGTTTGATTTGAGCATTTAGAGACTCGGCATGTGCATTGGTGCTTCTGTTATTAAAGAATGCTAGTATTCCTTCAAAATGATTTAGGACAGCTTCACTGGCGGTGTTGAAGTGATCTAATCCAACGTCCTTGGCTTGCCTGATCCAGTCGTGGAACAACCGGATTGCCTTTTCCTTAGAATGCGCGTTGTAAATGCTTCTAAAGTCCCAGGCCAACCGGTATGCCTTTTCTATACTTGGATACAGTTGAAAGAGTAGCCCTACACGATGTAGCTGAGACTGTGTCCATTGTGAGGGCAACTTGTAGAGTAGATACCGTGATCTCGCCAAGAGTTGTTTGGGTGTATCGCCATTGCTTAGGATCAGCGGCTTGTATCGGGTTCCTCTACGTCTAGCTTGTTGGATGGCTTTGAAGGCTCACCTTAATTAGTAACACTTAAAAGTAGTGATTTCCATTGGTATTGTTGGTCAGGCAGCAGCGAAGAAGGAGCGGAGCTCCGAAGTCGCTGCTGCGAAAAGGTTATGGGCGGTTGGTATCCTAGTGACTTATGCGGTCTTTCATTGTTATAGATCCATGCCCAGGCTTGTGATAAAGCATTCGCTTCTTTGATGCGTGTAAAAGAGAATGCATCTAAGACTTCCTCTCTGTAGCTCTTATTGAAGCGTTCTACATATCCGTTTTGATATGGGCTTCCTGGTTGGATGAACTTCAGTTCTATACCTCTTTCTTCTGCCCATTCTCCCATAGCATGAGAGATGTATTCTGGGCCATTGTCCACGCGTATTCTGTTCGGCATGCCGCGCCATGCGATGAGCTTGTCCAACTCTCGTATCACTCGCTTGCTGTTGATACTGGTGTCGAGCGTCAAGTTCAAGCACTCTCTGTTAAAGTCATCTATCACGTTAAAGCTGCGGAACTTCACTCCGTTGCTTAGCACATCATGCATGAAGTCCATGCTCCAGGTCTCATTCGCATAGATTGGCTGTAAAAGCGGCTCTAGGGTACGCGCAGGCAATCGTTTCTTGGTCTTTCTGCGCAAGTTCAACCCCATCTCAGTATAGATGCGGTACACACGTTTATGGTTCCACAGATGTCCCAGGTTCCTCAAGCGGTGGTGCATCATCCAAAATCCCCAACGTGTATGTTGCTCGGCCAAGGATGACAACGCATCACGAACCAGATGATCCTCATTGGGCTTGGGCTTGTAGTAGTACACCGAAAAATGAAGGCTAAACAGTATACAGGCCTGCCGTAGACTTATGCCATGAGCCTCACGGCTATAATCCACCAGCTCTCGCTTCTCAGCAGGCCCTATAGCTTTTTTTCAATCACATCCTTTAAGACCGTGTTTTGAAGGGTCAGCTCCGCAACAATCTTCTTGTACTGCGAAAGCTCACTCTCCATCTCTTTGAGCTTCTTCAGTTGGCTCACTTCCATGCCAGAATACTTGCTCTTCCATTGGTACATGGTGCCTTGACTCACACCTGCCTCACGGCATAGATCTGCCGTCTTCTCGCCCTGTTCCATCCGGCGTAAATAGCCAATTATCTGGCTCTCGGTAAACTTGCTCTTTTTCATTTTGCTTCCTTCTTTTCTAAGTTAACGATTTTTAATTTTTAACCGTTACTGTTTAAGGGGAAGCCTTCAAACTCATGCAAGGGAGTGTTACATAAAAATTAAAAAAATTACTCTTTACAGTTGTACATAATTAAATATTCAAGAGCATCGGTCATACCCATGTTATATGCTAGATTAAATTTTTCGCATCCAGAAATGGTATCTCCCATTCTTGTGAAACACATGCCCATAAACAAATGCGATGATATTAAATTAGAATCAAGCATATACGACTGCTTAAAATCTTCAATTGATTGATTATACATTCTCAAATTATAATACGCTATGCCTCTGTGATAATACAATAATCCGAATTCACTGTCTACTATTAACCCTTTGTTTAACACATCAATAGCAATAGAATCTTCACCCATTATTGAAGCGCAATTGCCAAGATTACTATACAATTCAGGTACATTTGGACTAACAAGTATTGCTTTAGAATAGTCGCGGTAAGCCTTGCTATACTCTTCAGTATCCATATAAATTAGGGCCCTTTCGTTTAAGTACACAGCATTTGACGGTTGAAACAAAATCGCTTTATTAAGGGATAAGACTCCATTTTCAACGTCTCCCATTTCGATTTGATTTTTTGCCTTCCAATAATAAAGCTCTGGATCAGAAGGAAAAATTTCGATCATTTCATCTACAAATGACAATGACTCTTCATACATTCCTCTGTGGTAGGCATCTATAGCCTCGCTTAACGATTTTATTTGTCCATCGTTCAATTGTTTTATCGCCACTATTGATATGGCGGCAACTATTAATACTATTAATGCTAATTTTTTTCTACGATTGTCCATCTTCCTCTTACTTCTATATCAACTGTTTCACTCGCATTAAAAGGTGAAGGTCCTGTGCTCGGAGTAGCATTTATTTTAATACCAAATGAATCTCTCTCGTATAAAGGCGTCACATTTTGCTGGGTTGCAGCGTCTACAATCTCTGTTTGTTCCGTTCCAAACCCCATGAATTTCACCTTATAATACTTCTCAACATAGGTCTTGTCTACCTGAGTATTTGTGCCCTCGATTGTCACTGGAACGTCGAATGTTCTATGAACTTCTTTTAGTACTATGAAAGGTTCAAAATTAATATTTAATTTGACCGACACCCCACCATTACTTTGACTTTGTTCAAGACTCAATGGACCAATATTGACTGCATTGATCTCATCATCAGCATCTACATCTACACTTAATTGACCGTATCCAACATTTACCTGTTTTTTTACTACTAGTCGGTCTTCATTTGTAAGTTGAAAATCAAATTGCTGTTGAGATGTTTCCAATTTCCCCTCATTATTAAACCTTAAAATTTGTATTGACGCACTCGTAGCGTCATTGCTTAACACCATCATATGAGAGTTTGATTGATTTGTTTTCTTAGGAGGGCCACCTGGCCCTCCATTTATTGAAGACATCCCATCAGGATCCACCAACATGACGGGATTATTCCCCGTATACACGTAAGGTTCCAACGTCTCATGCGCCAACGGATCCACACTCATCCACACACTGAATTTACTTTGGTAGTACCTTGCCCCATAGTAGTGATAGCCGGTTTCAGGGTCTTTTTCTTTCCCGTTGAATCTATAGGGTGAGGTAAAGCTGGATTGCC